>BS_KBA_SWE02_21mDRAFT_10001095_pt1 | contig 10316 bp, 8 predicted proteins | sample BalSeasSWE02_21m_FD_9196 | JGI IMG/M metagenome (IMG submission 9196)
ATTATTCACGAACTAGAACCTTCTGGTGTTGGCGCGCGAGATTTACAGGAATGTTTGTTGTTGCAATTGAAACACAAAACACCTACTGAATATGTGGCAATGGCCATTGACATTATCGAAAACCAGTTTGATGCTTTTACCAAAAAACATTACGATAAACTGCTACAAAAATATGCTGTTTCGAATGAGCAACTCAAAACTGCCATTCATGAAATAGAAAAACTAAATCCAAAACCGGGTGGTTCCTTCACAGGAAGCAATAAAATCACGGAACACGTTGTTCCAGATTTTTCAATACGAATTGTTGACGAAGAATTGGTTTTGACATTAAACGGAAGAAATGCGCCTTCCCTTCACGTTTCAAAGGATTATCAGGAAATGATGCAAACCTATAAAAGTTCCCGTGACAAATCGAATGCTCAAAAAGATGCCGTTCAGTTTATCAAACAAAAATTAGATTCGGCCAAATGGTTCATCGATGCTATCAAACAACGTCAGGAAACACTATTTGTGACAATGAATGCCATTATGCATTACCAGCAGGAATACTTCCTTGAAGGCGACGAAACCAAACTAAAACCAATGATCCTAAAAGACATTGCCGATATGGTAGGTCTTGATATTTCGACTATTTCTCGTGTGGCAAATAGCAAATATGTAGAAACGCCTTATGGTACAAAACTCATTAAAGAATTCTTCTCGGAATCGATGAAAAACGACCAAGGTGAAGATGTTTCGACACTCGAAATCAAGAAAATTCTTCAAAATGTGATTGAAGAAGAAGACAAACACAAACCGCTTCCAGACGATCAACTTGCCGAAATCCTTTTAGAAAAAGGCTATCCTATTGCTAGAAGAACGATTGCAAAATACAGAGAACAACTCGATATTCCAGTGGCGAGAATGAGAAAGAAAATTTAAAGTCCCCTAGCCCCAAAATGGGGAATATTAAAAATGAATTTAAAAAAAATCCTTCCTTTTTTTTCCTATTTATTTCATCCGATATTCATACCGGTTTATGCCGCCTTGTATTATTTTTTTTGGAATGCTACTTATTATACCAATCCTGAAAAATATTTTGCTGTTTTTCAAATTGTAATCATAACTATCTTACTCCCTATTTTGTTTTTCATTCTGTTAAAAGCAACTGGAAAAGTAGATTCTATTATGATTTCGGAAGTTTCACAACGCAAAATCCCATTGATAATGCTATGCTTTTTGACTATTTTATTAGTTCGGAAAAGCATCACTTTAGATCACTTTCCAGAATTTCATTTTTTCTTTTTGGGAGGTTTGATAAGTACTGTGTTGGCATTGGTTTTGTTGTTTTTTAGGACAAAAGCCAGTCTTCATATGGTTGCCATTAGTGCATTGACGGTTTTTGTAATTGGTCTAAGTATCCATAATCAAACCCGAAACATCAATTTGATTGCATTTCTAGTGCTAATGAATGGTTTTGTGGCTTCCTCACGACTGGAAATGAAAGCACATACACTAAAAGAGTTAGTGATCGGCTTCCTTTCTGGAATTATTCCACAGCTTATTTTAATGTTGGTTTGGTTATAGAATATAGAAAACAATTCCTATATTCATCGAATTCATATCTATTGATTCTGTACTAGTATTGGCCGATTGAAACAAGGAATTCAATCCATAATACGCATATACATTTATCGAATTATAACCCGATGCTATATATGCTCCGTATTGAAATTTATTAAAATCTTTATTATTGGTAACTACTACTTTGCTTTGTGCATCTTTATATATTGATTTATCATAAATCAAATAACCCATTTTAAAACCTCCATAAATCCTCCAAAATTTATGACTTTCAAACGTTGATGATCTCCATCTAAATTCAATTGGAACCTCGACTAAAAAATGGGTAAATCTGTTTTTATTGAAAGTAGTATTAGCATCAATAATGGTGTAAACTGGTGTTTGATTGGGTTTTGTAATCGCTAGGTTCTGATTGTAATTATTGTATGAAAACCCAAGTCCAGGAGCAATAGCAACAGTTCTTTTATTATTGATGGGGAAATCTCGAAGAAAACCCAATGAAAACCCTGATGAAAATTTATCTTGAGTCAATCCTGCCGGTTTGTTTTGCAGTGTATTAAGGGTAAACCCAAAATAAAATTGATCCTCTCTATAAAGCGAATCTATTTTTACTTTTGGAGCGTTTTCAATACCCCCTTTTTCTTGAGAAAGAACAGGAAGAATAAATAATAAAAGGAAAATATAAAGGAAAAATCTCATGTATTTTTTTTGTGGGATAAAATTACAAAAAAAAGACAACCGAAAGACCCCCGTTAATTACTTTATATAAATATAGTTGAATAGTGAACGATTACTGAATTTACTCTAATAATGTTTTCAATTCTTGTCGGTATTGGTAAGCGCTTTTACCGGTGAATTCTTTGAAGGACTTATTGAAGTGACTAAAATTATTAAAACCACATTCATAACTTATTTCGGCAATCCCAATGGGTTTTTCTGCCAAAAGTTTCGAAGCATGAAGTATGTAAATCGTCAGCAAAGAAAGTAACGGCGTAATGATAGACCTAAAAAAGTAAAATTAAGATTATACTTTCAAAACCTACATTTTTAATTAATGCACTAAATACAAATCAAAACAATAACTTTTTTTATGCTTAAAATAGTGAAAATATAGTCTTAATTTTGGTTACTGTACATTTATCGTACAAATATTAAAATAAAAAAACTGTAATAACTTGTTTAATAGTATTTTACAGTTTTTAAAAGCAGAGAGGAAGGGATTCGAACCCTCGATACGTTGCCATATACACGCTTTCCAAGCGTGCGCCTTCAGCCACTCGGCCACCTCTCTATTTATTTGGTGTGCAAAGAACACAAAAAAATTCGACTTAATAAAATTAATATTGCCTTTTTATGTCAATTCTCCACGTAATGAAGTTTCGAATACCGATTTAAAAATAGCCGGAGAAACATTTTGCCCCAAAAGATACATTAATTTAGTAATTGCTGCCTCTGTGGTAATGTCTTTCCCTGAGATGACACCTATTTTTTTTATAGCAGAACTCGTTTCATATTTCCCCATCGTAACACTTCCAATCGAACATTGGGTAACATTGACAATGTGAATACCTCTAATTATTGCCTTATTTAAAAGTCCTATAAACCAATCTTCTGTTGGAGCATTTCCCGCCCCATAGGTTTCTAAAACGACTCCTCTAAGATCTGGAATAGTTAAAATTGCAGCTAAAACTGCTTCACTTATTCCGGGAAATATTTTAACTATGGCAACATTCTTTTCAAATTTTTTGTGAATCCTTAATTTCTTTACTCTTGTTTTCGGCAAAAACAACTCTGGAAAGGTTTTCAAATGCACACCTGATTCGATTAAATGAGGATAATTTGGTGATATAAAAGCATTGAAATTCTCGGAATTTATTTTAGTAGTTCGGTTTCCTCTGTATAATTTATATTCAAAATACAAACAAACTTCACTTATTGCTGGTTTATTATCAATTTGCAAAGAAGCTATTTGAATGGCCGTAATTAAATTCTCTTTAGCGTCTGTTCTTAAATCACCAATAGGTAATTGCGAACCCGTGAATATTACTGGTTTTGATAAATTTTCGAGCATAAAACTCATTGCTGAAGCAGAAAAGGACATCGTGTCTGAGCCGTGTAACACCACAAATCCATCAAAAAGGGCATAATTATCTTCAATAATTATGGCAATTTCTGTCCATTTTTCGGGATTCATGTTCGAGGAATCAATAGGGTTTTCGAAAGAAATGGTTTCTATTTCGCAATCCAATTGTTTTAATTCGGGTATTTTTTGCAGTAATTTACTAAAATTGAATGCTTTAAGCGCACCCGTTTCAAAATCCTTTTGCATACCAATAGTTCCTCCTGTATAAATCAAGAGAATTTTGGCTTTAGACTGCATTTTCATATTTTAATTTATTGACCACTGGATTGGCATACATGGCTAAGAAACTCTGCATTTCTATTGGATTGTTGCCGTCGATTCGCATTTCCAATCGTCGCTCGAAAAGTGATTTTTCGTTTTCGGTATACAAATGCGAATAGCTATTGGTTTGATGTAATAAATCATAAGCAATATAATTGGTTGGCCATAAATGATAATTACTCAAAATAGAATCGTCAATTATTTGAGCCATAGCTAGAATTTGCTTGTTAGAATTGTCAAATTCAGCTTGAATACAATCCAATTCTGTATTTATAACATCCCCAACATGAATATGGATTCTCTTCTTTTGCCCCATAACCCCACTCATGAGATTGATAAAATCCTCATTTTTTTCCTTGATATAAATCTCTTGTTTGGCCTCGGCTACAAGTTGAGGCATTTTCAAGGCATCTGTAGGGTCGTATTCATAAGAAATAGATACCGGAACAATTTGGATTTTCTTGAAATAATCCATCAAATTTTCTTCATCTGAACCCATTGCTAGCATTTTCAATACGCCAGGATTTGTGGCATCATTGCCATCTTTGGTTCTTCCCTCTCGTTGAGCTATCCAAACCGAACGGTTTTCATGTTGCAATAATTTACTAATATATTCAGACAATAATTTTGAACTTTGCAACATTTCTCGAGGCGTTAATCCTCTTTGAACTAAAAAGTTTCGGTTTAACCTTGCTAAAGACCTTAAGAAAGATTTTTGTACCAAATTATCTCCAATGGCAGATGCAGTCATCACTAATTTGTGTTCAAACAAACAAGCGTTTAGCAATGAGGTATCTAAAAGAATATCTCGATGATTCGAGATAAACATATAAGAAGTGTTTAGCTGTAATTTTTCGAAACCTGAAGTGGTTAATCCATCCGATTTTTTTTCCAACACTTTTTGGAGTGATTTATAAATGAAATTACATTGAAAATCTCTAGTAGAATGTGTTCTTCGAAGTTGTTCTTTCCAAACCTCATCTTCAATTTCTGGAAAAGTAAAGTTCATCAAAGCTTTCATCATTGGGTGATGAACTACATTTAGAATTGCATCATTTACCTCGGTATCGTAAAATGGACGAATTGCGTCAAATTTTGACATATAACTTATTTTTTATGAGAACAAATGAACAAAAATTTTATCAAAAATAAAGGAATTCTTCATTAAATTCCAAATATATCCTTAGAATTTTCGGTTGTAATACGAGCTATTTCATGAGACGAAGTGCCATAAATTTCAGATAATTTATCGATTACATTGATTAAATAACTACTCTCATTGCGTTTCCCTCGAAAAGGTACTGGTGCTAGGTAAGGAGAATCGGTTTCGAGAACGATATGTTTTAAATCGATTTGATTCAAAAATTGGTCTATTTTACCATTTTTAAATGTGACCACTCCTCCTATTCCTAATTTCATATTATATGAAATGGCTTGTAGAGCTTGCTCGTAGGTTCCTGAAAAGCAATGAAAAATTCCAAATAAATCAGCCGATTGTTCTGTTTCTAAAACTTCAAATATTTCGTCGAAGGCCTCGCGACAATGAATCACAATAGGCAATTGGTGTTTTTTGGCCAATTGAATTTGTTTCTTAAAAGCCTTTTTTTGTTCTTCCAAATGGGTTTTGTCCCAATACAAATCGATGCCTATTTCGCCTATGGCATAGAATTTTCTTTTGGCCAATTCTTCTTCTACAAGCTGCAATTCTTCTAAATAATTGTCTTTTACATGAGTAGGATGCAATCCCATCATTAAGAATATGTTGTCTGGAAATGATTTTTCCAATTCATACATTGAAGACGTATAAGCNGAATCTATGGCAGGAATAAAAAAACGAGAAACCCCAACAGAAATGGCTCTTTGAATCATTTCATTGCGGTCTTCGCCGAATTCGTTTGAATATAAATGGGTGTGTGTGTCTGTAATGATCATTGAAAATGTTATTTGAGCAGCAAAGATACAATCTTGCTCAAAAAAATGAACCCTCTAAGTTGTTTAATCCAATTCATTCAACAATTGTTGTACTTGATCGTAATCTTCATAATCGTCAGGAATGGTCAAGAGGATTTTCTTGCAGGATTTGTAGTCTTTTTGTTTCAATTTTGTAAGTGCCAAATACCAAATAGCTTTATTTTTAAATATAGAAGTTCCTGATTTTAACTCTGATAAATTGGTTTCGGCTTTTTGAAATTGATTATCTTCTAAAAGCGAAACTGCATAGAAATACTGAATTTCTGGCGATTTAGTTGAATTTAAAACAGCTTCAAAATGCGGAATAGCTGCTTTATAATTTTTTGCGTTGAATGCGTCTTGCGCCAGTTTTAAATTTACGTTTACATCGCCTCTTTCAATGAAAGTTGCCATTTCTGTATTGTTATAATCGTCATAAGATGGATTTATATTTTGGAAAACAAACAACCCAACCAATAGAGCCACAGAAGCAGCAATGGCATACTGCCAAGGTTTGAAAGCTACGACTTTAGATTTTTTGGTTTTAAAAAGCTCCTTGGAAATTGATTTTAAATTCTTTTTAAAAGCATTTAATTCCGTTATATTTCCGAATTTATGCTCCAAATGAAGATTCAATTCCTTGAAAATTTCAAAAGCGGATGCCAATTCCTGATCTTCAGCCAATTGTTTTTCGAAGTTTGTTCTTTCTTCGGCAGACAATTCGTTTTCGAGATATTGGCCAAATAATATGTAGTGTTCCTCGTTCATGACTAGGTGATTTTTAGAGATTTAAAGCGATTTGTTTCCTGAATCCACTGGGTTAACTGACCAACACATAATGATTTTTTCTTTCGAACATAACCATAAGTTACATTGAGTTTTTCGGCAACTTCCTCCATCGATTTGATGGTGAAACTCAATTTCAATAACTCCTGGCATTTGTCGCCGAGTTTAAGAAACATCAAGTCAAACAGTTTTTGTTTTTCGTCAAATACTTCGGTTTCCGTTACCATTTCCTCAGTGGGTTCATTACTAGATGGAAAATCCTCGTCTATTGTTACCCCTTTATTAGAAGATTTTTTTATTTCGTTCAACCATTTTCTTTTGCACAGTAAAAAAAAGTAGGCATCAAACGGACAAGTCAGTTGTAGTTTCTTGGCTTTAGCCTGATTGAAAAGCAAAATCATAATTTCCTGGATTACGTCTTGCGCCTTGTCTTCATCGCCCGAATTGTTCCTTATATAATGAACAACTTTGGGAACAAACTTCTTGTAAATAGATTGAATAATCGCCGAATCATTATTGGCAAGTCCATCAATATAGATTTGGTCTGGATGAATGGTGGTAGTGGCCATAAAAAAACTTTTTTTTCGAAATTAGTAAAAAAAGGGGTAACAAATATAAAACCAAGTTGATATAACGATATAAATCAATAATTGGAACTTTTTAAAACTTTTAAAATATGAAAAAGTTAAAAAAATTAGGAATCAATTTCATTATCAAACTTTGGACATTAATAACCCAATAAAAAATAATTCGAAATAAGGGGTAACAATTAAAACGGCAAGTTGATATAACAATGAAACTAGAATTAAAAAAAATAAAATTCAAAACAAAGGGTAACAATATCAAACCCGAATTGATATAACAATATAAAAACAAAAAAATTTAAACAACAATTAAACACTAGAAATTATGAACACAAATTTTAAAAACATCGGATTATTAGCTTTAGCAACTTTAGTATTTGCAAGCTGCACAAACAATGAAGACACAACTCCAATCCCTCCTTCCGCTGCATCATTTTTTGCAATAAAAGAGCAAGGAGTTAAAACCAACACCCAAAGTTTTACTGCAACTGCAGGAACGGGAGTCATCACACTAACTTCTGCAAAAGGAGTGGTTATCACACTAAACGGAAATGCACTTACTAAAAACGGAAATCCCGTAACTGGCGCAATTGACATTAAATTTATTGAACTCTTCGACAAAGGAAATATGCTTATCACTAACAAACCTACAATGGGAGTGATGCCTGACGGCAAAAAAAGTTTGCTGAAATCCGGCGGAGAGTTTTTCATCAAAGCTTCTCAAGGCGGTGTAGATTTAGTCTCAACAGGAGTAATTCAGCTTCAAGTTCCCGTGAATTTAACTGGAACAATGGACACTGGAATGCTTTTTTGGGCAGGTGATACAACAGATGACGAAAATCTTGCTTGGGTAAATCCTCGTAACGCAGCTGGAACCGGAGGTCAAAAAGACGGAAATGTAGGATTTGGTCAAAACAGTTATAACGTTACTTTTGGCAACTTTGGTTGGACAAATGTCGATAAATTTTACAGCGATCCAAGACCAAGAACCACAGTTTTAGCAGCCGTTCCAACTGGATACGACGACACAAATAGCGCTATTTATTTGTCTTATGATGGTGAAGGTCAAAATGCATTAGCCAAACTAGATACTTACAATCCGACTACAAAACAATTTAGCGAACATTATGGTCAGATTCCAATTGGATTACAAATGCACGTCATTTTTGCTACCGAAGATAATGGAAACTGGAGATACGCCATCAAATCGGTAACGGTTGCAGCTGGAGATATATACACCTTCACATTGGGCGAAACTACCGTAGTAAACGAAGCCCAAATGGTAGCCGCTATCAACGCGATACAATAACACATAATATAATTTTTTAGACTAAGTGGTGATTTGCTCACCACTTTTTTCTATTTTTAAAAATATTTTGAAGCTAATCCTGCTATCCGTTGCAATCCACGCCAAAAAGCGTGGGATTTCCACTGCTATCAGGGCCAAAAACGTATCGATTATGAAAAACCTACTATCTATTTTCTTCATTCTATTTTCTTTTTGTCATCCTGAGCTTGTCGCAGGACAAACCAAAGTAAAAGATACAGTAACCCGCAAAACTAAAATCACTTATAATCAAAACAGAAATGCGGTAAAATTCAAACCCGAAACACCTCCATTAATCCCGATTGCCGGCGCTCCAAAACCATCCTATTCCTATTTATGGGAAATGGGAGATGGCCATTACAGCAAGGAAGCTGAACCCAAACACGTCTATAAAAACAAAGGAACTTATACGACTAGATTGGCCGTAACCAACAATTACGACAACGGAAAACCTCCGGCCACACGACCAAAAGCAGTTGCCGTTAACGAAATTTCGGATGAAGTATATACTGACATTGCTTCCATCGAAGACCAAAACGGATTGGCCATCCAGAAAAATTGCGATCCCATTCCCGACCAGCAAATGGAAGTGATTGTAAGTTATCAAAATATGGAAAACTATGTAGCAGACGGAAAATTATATCTCTTCTATAACGAAAAACAATTCAAAAACGACAACTTCGAATTGGTCGATTTCAGGACGTATGCTGGCGAAAGAGAAGTCAAGGAAAACCTCGTTGCAATGACGAATGATTTGGATAACTCGGATTCGTATTTGGCTACGGAAAATGCATTGGCTACAGCCAAAAAATATAAAATCACAACAACCCAAGAAGACTTGGATGTTAGTTTAAAAGAAGCAAAAAACTCCTATAAAAACGCCACTCTTTTTGAGTTTGATGGCATTAATCCTGGCGAAACCAGAAATATTTTCCTTACTTACAAAACGACTCCCGAAATGATTAGGGACACCAGCGCCACTGTGACAATTCGAAGTATTTATGTACCCAATCGAAGTTTCAAAAACCACAAAGAAAAAAACCTCGAAATGGAAATCGTGACTTCCCACGACCCCAACAAAATGGGCTCTAACGGAAGTTTTATGAATTATAGATTGGTACGTTTCAAAAGAGTCAACTTCAAAACGCGTTTCCAGAACAATGGCGAAGGACCTGCAAGAATGATTCGCTTAGAAACCGACATTCCAGATATGTTTGACAAAAAGACGTTCCAAATTGAAGATATGTATCCCAAATGTCCGATTTGCTCAAAAAACGAAGAACCTACAACAAGTTGCTTGGACACCATCATCAAGCAAAAACAGATATTCTTCACCTTCAAAAATATTTATTTGCCAGGAAGCGAGCAGAAAAACGTCAAAGAAAAAGACAGCACCAAAGGGTTTGTGAAATATTCTATGAAATTCACTAAAGACTTTCATAAAGTAAATACCAAAAGTAGAACCGCCATTATTTTCGACAAAAACGAACCCATTATTACTAATTATGCCACTACCCGATTCTCTCCGGGAATTTCAATTGGAGCAAAAGCAGGTTATAATTTGTATCCAGATTTAGAAAATTCCAGAAGTTATTTTGTGGGCGCAACCATTTCACCATATAAATCCTATCGGTATTATTGGCAAGCCGAGTTTGTAAATAGTTTGCATTCATATAATGGAACAACGACAACGGAAGATAAT
>BS_KBA_SWE02_21mDRAFT_10001096_pt1 | contig 10312 bp, 10 predicted proteins | sample BalSeasSWE02_21m_FD_9196 | JGI IMG/M metagenome (IMG submission 9196)
AATTTACTTGCTTTTTTCATTTTGCTTCCTTTCCACTGGATATCTAGTTTCACGAGTCTTGCTCGTCAAACTATTGGATAAAAGCTGCCCCCGTTGATCAGAAGCAGGGAGGCAACTAACAGCAGATAACAAGATAAATCGGATAAATATTATCTTATTAAATAAAATATGTCAAGCGAAGGCATGATTGCAGAGTGGCTAAAAGCATGGGATAACAAAATCCATCACCTGGGATGGGTAGTCAGGATATTTTTGTTTGTAAAGCTGCCTATTATTGAAAGTATGAAAAAATAATTTAAGAGCGCATTGATGAGCATACGGACAACTTGAGAAACAACGCGATTTACGAGACAGGTGTGCCAGATAATGACGCAGTTCAGCATTATCACCTTCCACCGAGAAGGCATCTGTTTTTCTGACTGAGACCTCTTATCTAACAAAGTGACAGCAGAGGTGAGCGTAAGCGTCAAAACCATCACTAATTTTTTTTACTTTTAGGTCTTCGCCTACCATTACTTCATACATCGATATCTTTGAGAGCCTGAAATCGTTTTCCCTGCCTTGTTTTGTTGTGTGGTTTCTTGGCAATGTGGACACTGGATCATTAGGCTATTTTAGCCCTTTCAATTATCTACTTCAATTATCGTTCAGAAAACGATAATATGTTGTATTATATTATTGTAGAGGATCATAATGAACACCCAAGACTCGATATATCGTAGTGCGGAAAAAATCCGATTATTGACTGAAGTCAGTCAACGCATTGCCTCCATCCTGAATGTTGATGAATTGATGGTGCAGGTTGTCCAGTTGATCCAAAAATCCTTCCGGTATTATCATGTTGGCATCGGTTTGATCGAAGGTAATGAGGTGGTTTACAGGGTTGGATCCGGGATCCTGTGGGACAGTCCTGATTTTCAATTTAAACCCGGACGCTTAAAAATAGGTCAGGAAGGCATTACAGGCTGGGTAGCTTCAACAGGCACGTATGCTTTGGTACCGAATGTGAACCTGGACCCCCGCTACGTCTGGATGGTGGGTAGTCAAACCCAATCTGAATTGACCGTGCCTATCCTGGTTAAAGGGAATCTGGTTGGAGTACTTGATGTTCAAAGCGATCAGCTTGATAGTTTTAATGAGGGTGACGTTGAGTTAATGATGGCACTGGCAAGCCAGACGGGCATAGCCATCGAAAATGCCCGCCTGTATGAAGATGCCCGGAAAATGGCTGCATTTGAGGAACGTCAGCGCCTGGCACGTGACCTGCATGACTCCGTCAGCCAATCCTTGTATGGGGTTACTTTGTATGCCGAGGTGGCCGGGCAGCTGCTGGCATCCGGCGAAATTGAAAAAGCCCGTCAAAATCTAAGCGAATTAAAAGAGATGGCAATGGATGCCATGGCTGAAATGCGGCTTCTGATCTACGAATTGCGGCCTTCGGTTTTTGCTGAAGAAGGATTGGTGGTTGCCATTCAAGCCCGCCTGGATGCAGTTGAAGGCAGGGTGGGATTAAAAACCCGCTTAAATGTTGTAGGGAATATCTCCCTGGAACCCAGGATGGAAGAAAACCTTTATCGGATCACCCAGGAAGCGCTGCACAACATTCTCAAACATGCCAGGGCCAAAGAGGCCAGCATCCACATCGCTCAGGACGATAATTCGATCTACCTGGAGATCGCAGATGACGGTGTCGGCTTTGATTATGAAAAATGCCTGGATATTGGTTGTGTTGGACTGAGCAGTATGAATGAACGGGCCCAGGAAATAGGTGCAAATCTGGAGGTTATCAGCCAGGAGGGAACCGGCACCAGGATTATCGTCAGGAGTAAGATTTCATGAATAAAAACAAGTTGATCCGGGTATTGATTGCAGAGGACCATGCCATTGTTCGTAAAGGGATACGCAATCTATTATCGCTTGAGAATGACATCGAAGTGATCGGGGAGGCTGAAAATGGACTGGAAGCAGTCAGACGGGCAGGCGAATTAAAGCCTGATGTGATCCTGATGGACCTGGTGATGCCTGAATTGGACGGAATAAGTGCCATTCAACAAATCATGAAGGAACAAAACGATGCCAGGGTGCTGGTGCTGACAAGTTTTGCCACTGACGACAAGATCTTCCCGGCTATAAAAGCCGGCGCACTGGGTTACCTGCTCAAGGACTCGGATCCTTCGGAACTGGTGGATGCCATACGCCAGGTTAATGCGGGTGAATGTTCGCTCCATCCTGTTATCGCCCGCAAGGTTTTAAAGGAATTAAACCTGACGCCGAAACCATCTTCAGCGGTTCAGGAGCTTACCGATCGTGAGGTTGAAGTCTTGAAGATGGTTGCCCAGGGTAAAAGCAACCGGCAGATCGCTGATGATATGATCATCAGCCTGGGGACCGTACGGACTCACTTGAGCAATATTCTTGGCAAGCTTCACCTGGCCAGTCGAACACAGGCTACTTTATATGCCCTGCAGCAAGGGCTGGCTTCCCTCGATGATGCAGACCTGACCGACTTAAATTCGACAGAATAACCGGAAAAGCACGTACGACTTTTGTCATAGATCACTGGATTAAATGACTAAAAGGACTGCCTGAAAAGCAGTCCTTTTGGATTAATAATAACAGTTCATTTATTGGATGGCAGGATCACCTGATTTTGATATAGTTTTTCAGTACACCAAATTGTTTCAAGCAGGAGGCTGTATGAAAGAAAAAACCCGCATATTGATCGTTGATGATAGTGCATCGTTCCGAAAAGGGATAAGAGCACTTTTGGATATCCAACCGGATATGCAAGTTGCCGGTCTGGCCTCACAAGGATACAAGGCCATTCAATTAATAGAGGATCTTCATCCTGATCTGCTCCTCCTGGATGCACAGATGCCAGGTTTGACCGGAATAGATGTAACCCTGGAGATAAAGAAAAAATGGCCGGAGATAAAAGTGATCTTGATGACGATGTACGTTGACTTTCGTTCAAAAGCAATCGAAGCTGGAGCAGATGCTTTCATTACCAAGGGAATCCCTCCTGAACATATGCTATCCGTGATACGGGGCATCATCCATCAGGAGGCAATTAAAGAGAAGGAGCAATAAAATGGATTTTAAACAANTACTTACTAAATCATGGAAGAACGTCTGGCACTATAGAGCCTTATGGCTGTTTGCCATGATGGTGGCATTGACGGCCGCCAGTGATCTGATCCTGTTACCTTTAGGAGATACCAATGGAATTTCCAACAACCAGGTCAAATTCACAGACGAATTCGTCGTTCACCTCCCAGGTGAAGGCTTGATTGTTGATCTTACGCAACCCGAAGGCATGAGGATCATCCTGACAGATGGACCGACAGCTTATGAAGTTAATAATTTCTTTGAATGGTCAGGAGTGAATTATCTGGCTGAGATCGAAGCAGTAGGGATCACCATCTTAAGCCTGTTTCTTACCTACACATTGATCATGTTGTTGGGATATTATGTGGCACAAACCGCCCTGATCCGCATGGTGGCTGAAACAGAAAGGTCCGGCAGCAAATTTACCTTCATACAGGGTCTTAGATCAGGTTTTTCTAATCGCGCCATGCGTGTATTCCTGCTCGATTTTATCTTCGCATTGGTTGTGGTCGGAACCCTTGCCCTGGAAATTTATCTTACCATCATCACCTTCCAGGCAATTGATAAATTCGGAGACCTGCTGATCCTTGCCACCGCCTTTGGAATTGCAGGCATGTTATTTATCACCGTGATGTTGTTCGTATTCCTGGGCTTTATGCTTTCGGTGATCAAGCCAAATGTGCGCCGGGCGATCGTGATCGGCAACAAAGGCATTTTCAGTGCCCTGGCACAGGGGATTTCCCTGCTGAGGAATAATTTCAAGGAGGTTGGTGTCACCTGGTTGATCTGGATCGGAACCCGCATCCTGTGGGTGCCTGCAAGTTTTGTGGTCCTCGTTCTGATGGCACCGCTGCTAATCATCTTCCTGACTGCGGGTGTGTTGATAGGTCTGGTGCCCGGCCTGTTGGCGGCAGGGATCGCCAGCCAGTTTGTCAATTGGGTTGGGGCTGGGATCATAGGGGTCATGGTTGGAACACCCATCATGATCGTTGTAACCGTCCTGCCGTTCCTGGTGGTCAAGGGCTGGGTTGAGATCTTCAAGTCCAGTTTGTGGACCTATGAGTACGGCGAATTGAGCGCAATGACTCCTGTGGAAAAAGTGGTTGAGCAGAAAGAATCCGCCCTCAAGACGGCCAGAATTGCAAGTGAACCTGCCTCATAAGTGTGTATTAAACTTTTGAAAGCAATTGCAGCCGGGTGGAATGTCTCTTTTACCAAAGGCATTCCACCCGGAAACACTTTAAAAGTGATCCAAGGCATTCCTTTAGCCTGACCTTCTTAATGAGAGCCTATCGAAAGCAGTGGAAGAATGAAATTGGAATCATCTGCAGAAAAATTAACAAACAAGCCAGGCGGAATGAAGGGATTCACATTTGTCTGGGCAGGGCAGCTGGTTTCTGTCCTGACCAGCAACATGTCCGGTTTTGCCTTGAGTATTTGGATGTTCCAGCAAACAGGCAGCGCCACTGCCATGACGGCCATGCAGGTAAGTTTCATCCTGCCTTTCATGCTGATCACTCCAATAGCTGGAGCAATGGTGGACCGCTACAACCGCAAGTTGATGATGATGGTCAGCGATCTGGCCTCGGTTTTGGCAACGATTGGGATCCTTGTTCTTCAGGCTACCGGCCACTTGCAGTTCTGGCACCTATACATTGCCAATGTCCTGTATGGATTGGGGAATGCTTTCCAATGGCCAGCCTACTCCGCTGCCATCACAACGATGGTCTCCAAGGAAAAATATGGCCGGGCAAACGGCATGATGTCATTGATCGATTCCGGTCCGGCAGTATTTTCCCCTATCCTGGCTGGAGCATTGTTGCCCTTGATCGGATTGACCTGGATCCTGATCTTCGATGTGATCACTTTTTTCCTGGCGATCGGGGTATTGTTTTTCGTGCATATCCCCCGGCCGGAAAAGACGGTCGAAGGGCAGGATGGCAGGGGCAGCATCCTGAAAGAGGCGGCCTTTGGCTTTAAGTACATCTTTGCCAGACCCAGCCTGCGCGTCTACCTTACGATCATCGTAGGCCTGAACCTTGTGGCCGGGTTTTCAAATGGAATTTATGCACCGATGATCCTTTCGCGCACCAACCAGAACAGTGTCATCTTCGGAGCTGTTTTGACAGCAGGAGCTGTCGGAGGGGTTCTGGGAGGTTTGATCATGAGTGCCTGGGGAGGTTTCAAAAGACGCATCCTTACCATGCTGACTGGCTGGGCGATCTTTGCAGTGGTCGGATTCATCGTGTTTGGCATCAGCCGCTGGCCTTTCCTGTGGATTGCGGCAACTTTCATCGGAAACTTGACCTTCCCCATCACGAACGGAGCTGCCCAATCGATGTGGCAGGCCAAGGTAGCCCCTGATGTCCAGGGGCGGGTTTTTGCAGCCCGCAGGTTCATTGCCTGGTTTCCAGACATCATCATGCCTCTGGTGGCTGGTGGCATGGCGGATTTCATTACCGAGCCGGCTATGAGGTTACAGACCCCCTTTTCAAAAGCGGCAGGTTGGCTGGTTGGCAGTGGATCGGGATCAGGGATGAGCCTGCAATTCATCCTATCCGGTATTCTATTCCTGGTCATTATCCTGGCGGCTTTCCTGAACCCGGCTTTTCGCAATATGGAGCAGATCTTACCTGATCATGACCAGATGGAAAAAATGGTTGAGACATCGATAAATGCTGGATCTGATGAACCTCCGATCGAAGGGACTTATGCAACTTCCTGAGGTTGAAAACAAAAGAAATGACAAATTCTATGAATACATCTCTTCCTTCCCGTTTTTCCCTGCTTAATTCAGCAGCGTGGGCTGCGGCCGGGAACGCGCTGGGTGGAATCGGAGTTCTCGCGCTGATTACGTACCTTCCAAACGTGTTCGGCGTAAATCTCCTTCCGCAACTCGCCGCATCTTTGCTTGTACCGCTCTTCGTGGGTTGGTTCATATTCACGCTGTCCAGATGGATCTCTCGATCCGCAGAGGGGCATGATTTCTACAGTCGGCGACCGTTATTCGTAGAACTGGTATCCACCTTCCTGGCACTTGCCGGTCTCTTCCCAGTTGTCAATTTAATTATTATGAAATGGCTCAATCTGTGGACATTCGGTTTTGGTCGGTGGGACCTGTTATATCCTCCGCTGTGGGGCGCGCTCTGCCTGGGTGCCATCGCCGGGATGCTTATAGCCTATCCGTTCCACTTATGGATGCTCCGGCGGGGTCAAATCCGTTGGGGCACCGAGATGATCTCGGATGAAATTCCTGTCAGAGGGTTGGCGTGGTATGTAAAAGTCGCACTAGTGGTGCTTGCTCTCGTAATCATGCTTGGAGCCATGATGCTAGCCATGCAGATCGCGTAAGGATGACCTCGGAATCAGTTTAAACGAAACAAAGCAAATTTCTTATTATGCCTACCAAAGGATGTCCCCTCGGAATCTTCAATAAATAGAAAGGATTGATATGAATATACCCACTTCTTATGTTATCGAGACACAAACTTTGAGCAAGACCTATAAGAACATCCAGGCCCTTAAACCCTTGGACCTGAAGGTGCAGCAGAACTCGATCCTGGGCTTCCTGGGACCAAATGGGGCCGGAAAAACGACCACCATCAAGCTGCTGCTGGGGTTGATCCGTCCGAGTGGTGGCGGAGCAAACGTTTTTGGGATGGACTGCGTGACCCGTAGCGTGGATATCCGCGCCCGTGTAGGCTACCTGCCCCAGGAGCCGCATTTCTATGAACACATGACCGCCCGTCAAACCCTGAATTTCGTAGCCCGTTTCTTTTTCAGGGGACCTAAAAAAGCGATCGAGCAGCGGGTCGAAGAGATGCTCGAGTTGGTTGACCTGGCTGACAAGGCGGATCGCCCGATCAAGACCTTCTCAGGGGGTGAGCGGCAGCGCCTGGGGATCGCCCAGGCCCAGGTCAACTACCCCGACCTGCTCATCCTTGATGAACCGGCTGCCTCGCTGGACCCGATCGGGAGGCGTGATGTTCTTGAGGTGATGTCAAAACTGCGCAAACACACCACCGTTTTCTATTCCACCCATATTCTGGATGATGTTCAGAAGGTCAGCGACACCGTTGTTATTCTCAACAAGGGCGAGCTGGTTGCCCAGGGTCCCATTGAGACTCTACTGGCTGGCAGCGAAGGCGTGGTCTATCTCATTCACTTGAGAGGCCAGCTGGAGGTAGTATATCAAGAGGTCCTGTCCCTGCCGTGGGTTAGTGGGATCATCAGTGGGCAGCACAACGGTGATATCACCTGGCAGGTCAGCGTGAGCGACCCGCAGGCAGCCGAGGCAGAATTGCTTAAGCTGTTGGTAAACAAACCCGTACTGGTAACCGAATTCCGCCGCAAGCAGTATGAGTTGGAGGATATTTTCCTGCAGGTTATTGAAGGAGGTCAGAATGTCCGGAAATAGTGCCTTTGAACTGGTCAGTGAACGAGGCTGGCGCCGTGGTTTTGGGAACATGCTCCGCAGTGAATTGGCCCGCTGGTGGAATACCCGCATGTGGTGGGTCCAGAGCCTGATCTGGGTGTTGATCACCGGATCGCTGCTGGGTTTGGTCCTGTTCTCTTCATCACCCCGGCCACCGGGCGAAGAAGTGGCGGTCTTGTTCGCCATGTTCACCGGTTTTTTCCCATCGGTTGGAGTGATCATCATCATGCAGGGTGTGGTGGTGGGTGAAAAAAGGGATGGGACGGCTGCCTGGGTCTTTTCCAAACCGTTGACAAAACCTGCATATATTTTGTCAAAAGTGATCGGTAACAGCCTGGGTGTGATCGGGGCAATGCTGGTAATACCCGGCATCTTTTCCTATGCCTTGTGCGCCCTGGCTACTGGTGACCTGTGGAATCCCGTGAGATTCCTGGCAGCTCTGGGGGTGATCTTCCTCTGTCATTTATTCTTTCTCAGCCTGACCCTGATGCTGGGCACCTTGTTCCGAAGCCGCGGACCGGTCATNGGGATCGGCCTGGGGTTGTGGCTCATGCAGCAAAATCTTATAGGCTTATGGCCTGCCCTGGGTTTCGTGCTGCCCTGGAAATTGATCATCCCGATCGGTGAACAGATGGATGCTGTCGCGCCCAGTATATTAATCGGGTCGCATAACTACTCGCCCCNCCCTGATCCTGGTCGTGGCGCTGGAGAGCCTCCTGTTCATCCTGATCGGGATGTACCGTTTCAGCCGGGAGGAGTTTTAGGGCGAGGCTATGGATTATCAGAAAGAGCTGGTCACCAATTAATTAGTAGTTGGGCAGCCAAAGTCAACTGGAGTCTATTTTACAGTGAGGAGGAATGCAATAATGAGAACAAATCAAACCCAATATAATTCAAAGCTAGCAAAATATCCAAAACCAGCAATTGCACTAACGGCTGTAGCTTACATATTGTTAGGCTTCTTGGAAACTTTGCCGGGAACTTTTATTCCACCCTTGCTATACTTCCTTGCATTGGGTGTCTTAGCCTTTTATCTCATGCCCTGCGTTTTAGGGTTGCCTAATGGTCGCAAGTCACTTCGAGGCTACTGCCACGACATCCGTTTGCTGCCCATAACACCCCTGGGTCGAAATATCTTGCTTGGATTGTTGATGGCCGCGCTTTCCTTGTCCAGTATTTTTCTGGCATCACTGCTGACAGGGCACTTTGTATTTGACTGGAGCCTTGTGCCAGCGTTACGGTGGGTGAAAGGTCTCACCCGGGGTATCTGGGAAGAGGTCTTCTTTCGCGGAATTATCCTGGTATTGTTCATGAGAATTTATCCAATACGCAGAGCTGTGTTCTTATCAACATTTCTGTTTGCAGTGGTGCATCTAAACCCAATGGTAATAAACCTAGAAATGATAGTCGATGTGATCAGTATTTTCTTTATAGGATTGCTCTTCACTTACCTCGTACTCAAAACAGGATCACTCTTACCTGCAATCGTTTTTCACTTTATCCATGACATTTTCGTGTATTTGGTGCAAAACACTCCTGGAGCGAATGAACCACTCGCGTCAGTTCTTTTATATGTATTTCTTTGGATTGCTCTAATTAGTGGAGGGGTACTCACAAAGTACATCGTTGAACATTGGCCCACAAACGGGTCAAAGACATTGGCTGCACAAGTTTAAGCGCCTTGGAGGCCGCCCACCCTGATCCTGGTCATGGCGCTGGAGAGCCTCCTGTTCATCCTGATCGGGATGAACCGTTTCAGTCGGGAGGAGTTTTAGGGCAGGGCATCGGGCACGAAAAAGGTAGCACACCTGATTTAAGGAGGATTTGGCATTGAATCGAAAAATATCTAAAAGACTGTTGATCTTTATCGGCGTACCGGTGCTGTTACTGATCCTGATCTGGCCGGCGGCTCCCTTGTGGGCACGCCTGGGTGCAGAACCCGTTTGCCTGCAGGGTGAATGGCCGCATCTTAAATTGGTGGCGTGTTCACCGAAAACAAAACTTCCGACAATAGTAGCCCCGGTCCCGTTACCCACTCTGGCTTCAGATACACCCATCCCGATCATCGTGGATGATGATGGCAGCCCGGATGGGATGATCGCCCTGCTGTACTTCCTGCGCAACCCTTTGTTCGAGGTCAAAGCGGTCACCATCTCTTGCGGAGAGGCCCATCCTGAAAAATTTGCACCTCATCTCCAGCAACTTCTGGCAGGGCTTGGCAGGGCAGATATCCCGGTTGGCATCGGTCGGGCCACGCCCCTGCAGGGGAATAATACCTTTCCAGATCCCTGGCGACAGGTCAGTGATGATTTCTGGGGTATCACTCTGCCAGAAGCAACCGTCACCCAGGAGCCAGTCCCGGCTGCCGCACTCATGATCGATATCTTGACCAACTCGCCCCGGCCCGTGATGGTTTTCGTCAGCGGGAACCATACCAACCTGGCGGAGGCATTGCGTCTTGAACCGGGAATTGCGGCTAACATCCGTGAGATCCAGGTCATGGGCGGGAGCATCCATGTCCCCGGTAATATCAAGAGTGATTGGCCGTCCATTGATAACAGCCTGGCGGAATGGAACATCTGGGTGGATCCGCTGGCAGCCGATGAGGTCTTTTCTTCCGGTGTTCCCATCCATCTCTCGCCGCTTGACGCCACCAACCAGGTCGCCTGGACCCAGACGGACGCCCGCGCCTGGGCTGATTTCGGCACGCCAGAGGGAAAACTTGCCGGGGACCTGCTGCAATGGATGCTGGATAATTGGGAACCCGGG
>BS_KBA_SWE02_21mDRAFT_10001097_pt1 | contig 10303 bp, 9 predicted proteins | sample BalSeasSWE02_21m_FD_9196 | JGI IMG/M metagenome (IMG submission 9196)
GCTTTCGTGGTCCGCGCCTTTGCCCCCTGCCGAAGCCATGCCTCCTCACGTCGCACCTTACCCGCTAAGGCCTGCGCTTGTTGTTCCTGGGAATGCTGAAAGGCATCCCGTTTTTCGAGAAAACTTGTGTACGATCCTGGGAAGACCAATATTCCATCTTCATATCGGCTATTCAATTCAGCCATTTTATTTGTGGTTTGCTCTAAAAACCACCGATCATGACTCACGAGGACCCACGCCCAAGAGGCCTGCAACAAGACTTGCTCCAACCAGAGCAGTCCTTCCGCATCCATGTGGTTTGTCGGTTCATCAAGCAACATCACATCGGGGTCTTGAACGATGGCACAGGCAATAGCCAACCGTTTCCTCCATCCACCGGAAAGCACATCCACCCGCTGAGACACATCGGAGAAACCTACTTTTCCTATGACCTCATAGACCCGGATCTCCGCCTCGCCCTTGGGCAATCCTGCTTGACTAGCGGAATCATGCAAAATTTCGCCAACCGTTAATTCTGATGGAAATTGCGTATCTTGAGAGACATACGCCACTCGCAGGCGTTGGCGTCGAGTGACCGTTCCTTCATCTGGTGACTCCAACCCCGCCAAAACTTTCAACAACGTAGACTTCCCGGACCCATTCGGACCGACAACCCCTACTCGCTCACCCTCAGTGATACCGAAGCTGACTCCGTGAAATAACCGCTTCGCCCCGAAGGACTTTTGAATTTTTTGTGCATAAATTAACGCAGACATAACAGATGCCATCCCTTGTACGTTCCCTCAATAGGATGGGAAAAGATTTCCTTCTCCCCATTCCCTTTTGTGAGGACGTTTCCAGTACAATAGAGGGCCAACTCCTTTCTTCACTGAGTCACTATCATGGGTATTCTACTCTCTGAGGGTTCCAGATGTTTTCATGTACCATATGGCCCTGCCATCACCGATGGCTCCCTGGAGGCTCGCTTCATTGACCTCAAAACGCACCCGGAGCTGATTCCTGCTCTGCCACCGTGTGTTGGCTGGCCGGAAACGCAAGAACTCTTAACACAGATCAATAAGGCTCATTCACCCTTTATGACCCTTGCCGCCGATCAAAGTTTTGCCCAAGGCCCTGACCCCAATCGTCCTGTGATCTTAGCGTCTTTCGTCAGCCTCTGCTTTTCAGAGATTTCACACAACGCTAAAGAGTTCCTGTCAGACCTCGCGGTCTATCTCCAGCACCAAATGGATGACTTATTACAAGACGTAAGCGATATGCTTGTCCATACGCTCGATCTAGAAATCGTCTTAGAAATTCAACCCACGCAATTTCATCATCATCACATTCAGGGTTGGAGCCTCGCCGTTATGATTGTGGCTTCCGGGCAAGAACATCATGCCGTGCGTGGAACCTGGGGCTACGCCATTCATGCTCTCATTGATGGTTTGCAAGCCTACGCGCCTCAAGAGGCCTAGCGCCCCTCCGCCTTGCTCCACAGTCCAGCTTTACTTCTTCCCTCTCATGTTATTCAACGGGTTTCTCGGAAAATGGCCAATTGAGTCGGTGAAGAATTCGATTCCAAAGGCTTTGGTACGTTTCCTTCCCTTGCAACATGGCACAATATCGATGAAGCACGCGTTGATAGGCATCTGGAAATCGTTGGCCAGCCCAATGATGCATCGACCGTGGCAATCCATAAATCACTGCGCCTAATCTTCCGGCCACTCGAAATTCTGGACCAAATTCAGTGGCCACTAACGTTTCGTATTCGCTCAACTGATGCGTGGCGGGATGACGTAGCGTATCAGTGATGCTCTTCGCGGCTAATTGTCCAGATCGGACGGCATAGTAAATACCTTCACCCAATAACGGGTCAACTAAATGTCCGGCATCACCCACCAACATGGCTCGCCCACGCACTAACCGGCCGGCCCACGCCCGTCCATTTCGATACGCCAGCCCATGCGCAATCGGCAATGGATACCCCAATGGCGCAGGAATGTTCAGACCAGCCAAAGCCGGTTCATGATCAATGAAATCACGAAAACTCTGCTTCGGGCGCATGGTTCCCTTCACAAATTCCCCGACACCCAACGAAAGACCCTGTTGCTTCGGAAAGATCCAGCCATAGCCTTTTTTGGCGGCCTGCAAACTGATGAGGGCGGTCGGAGTCTCTTGAAACGGATGCAAGCATTCTCCATGCACTTCACTTTCTAAGGCTGGAATCGTCCGCAGGGATCGTCCCGGGAAACATTGTTGCGCGACCACACTCATAACCCCATCGGCGCCAATCACCATACGACTGCGATAGCGGCCATCTTTTGTGACCACTTCGGCTCCCTGATCCACTTCTCGAATATCAACCACCGTCTCCCCTTCACGAATTTCTGTCCCAGCTTTTCGCGCTTTTTCAACCAACCAGTGATCAAAATCTTCCCGCATCACCATATAGGCAATGGGCTCCGGTGACTCAATCAAAAACGACTCCTGCCCCCCATAGGCAAATTGCACCCGATGAACGGTCTCTTCCACAATGCTGAGAAAATCTGCAGGCAAAATCTTCGCAATGCGAGCCGAGAGCCCACCCCCACATACTTTGTACCGGGGATGCCTCTGTTTATCAAAAGCGAGAACAGATATCCCTTGTTGGCTCAGCTCGTAGGCCGCAGACGCGCCAGCTGGCCCCATGCCCACGACAATCACATCATACGTGTGAGAAGAAAGGGGAATATTCACAAAAAATACGCGTGCGTGAGAATGTGAGAATGAATGAACCGAGGACTGTCTCCGCCCCAATACCTAGACAACCTGACGGTTGTCACGCATGGAGCCACATTGGGATACGCACTGTACTGGAAACGATACGCCATTGACTACTGAAGAACATCCACGCTACTAGAGAAAAAAAAGGGAAGACTTTCCCGAGGAAGATTGGAATCCCGATGGACCTTCTTTTCTTGAAGGAGAAGACTCCTACTGGCCAGTCACGATTTACCCAGCTTCACGGAAATCATATGTTGGCTATCATCACGCCGAACCCGTAAGACAACCGTCTGCCCTGGTTCGGTCCGTTCAATGAGGTAGTTTTTTAGTTGCGAAGACGTGGTGATTTCTTGTTCATCAATAGCTAACAACACGTCCCCTTTTCGAAACCCTGCATGACGAGAAGGGCCCGTGGCTTTATCGACTCCCAACACCCAACGATTTCCCTCTTTGATGGTTTGGAGATGAATGCCGAGCACAGAAAATCCCGGGGTCTGCCCCGCCAACACCGCATTCACCACGCGTTGAACCAACAGGCCAGGGAGGGCAAATCCAAATCGACTACAACCCCGTTCTGTTTGCAACGTGTCAGTTTGAATAATCGCATGGACCAGACCGACTAATTGCCCTTTATCATTCAGAAGGCCACCACCAGAATTGCCCAGGCATGCAGAAAGATCCACTTGCACAAGCCGACTCTGAACGGTGGACAAAAAAGTATTGGGGTTCCCCACTGTGCCAAAGGAAAGGGCCGGCCCCCTACCCATGGGATAGCCCACCGTAAAGACGCCATCGCCATAGGTCACATCATCCTCAGCAAATCGTACATTCGAAAATGGCCAGTCGGACTCGTCTCCTTGAAGTTTGTACACGGCAACATCCAAATAGGCATTGGCTCCCTGACGAGCCGCCGGCAACTCTCGCAGATCGTCCGTCAGCACATGAATCACGTCTGGAACACCCGTTTTCCCGCCTTGCGATTGTTCCACGGCATGACGCGCGGTCAAAATCACGCCGTTCCCTAAATGAATCCCAGACCCTCGAATCTGTACCGGCACACCATAATCACGCTCCTCGGTGCTCAAGGAATCAGCTTGAAGGATGCCCACGGTGGCGAGTTTCGCTTGTTCAATAGCATGAGCGCGAAGGTTTGCCACCTGATCATCAGCATGCGCCATGGACAGTCCCAAGCCATAGACAACAATAAGGCTTATGAGAATGGCCCAACCATGAAACATTTTTTTGGGTAAAAATCTGGCCATAGCATTCACGGTACGATTCGCCCTCAAACCTACCTGCTCAGGTATTCGGTATTCCAGATCGGGCATATCATGATGATTCAACAGAAGGCAGCGAAGCAACCCGTAACTCACAGAATAAATCCTTCATCCTCTGATAGGAATAATGAGCATTCCGCCCGCTGGGGTTCGGCAACACAAAGACTCGAACACCAGTGAGACATTCTGGCTGAAGACCTGTCTGAATAGGATCATCGGCGACCCGTTTGCCAGAACGGGTTGATGGTACAGGGGATAAGAGGACTCGCGCCACCGTAATCCCCAATAAGGCCACAAGCGCAGGTTGATACTTCTGAATTTTTGCGACTAACCGCCGCCGGCCCTGAAGAAAATCCCGCTGCCCTAAATCGTGAACACCTGTCGTTGGTTTGGCTACCAAATTCGTGAGTCCATACCCATAGTCCAACAACCGCCCATCATCGTGATAAGACATTTGATTGGGCACCAGACCAGCCTCAAACAATAATTTCCAAAATCGATTTGAGGGTCCTGCATAATGATGGCCGACGTCAGATGAGCGAAGCCCAGGGTTAATCCCCACAAAGAGAATGGAAAGACCCGGTGCCAGATAGTCAGGAAGTCCAGGACGAATGCGAGACATCACGGTCAGAGGAAACAGTTTGAGTGGGGAAAAGATGGAAAAACAGAACAAAAGGTTTGAAAAGGAAAGTCGATTTATTTAGCCTTGAGTTTGGCTTGAATTTCAGAAAATGTTTTTTCAGCCTCAGGAAGGAGATCGTCCCGTTGATGTTCTTTGGCTAATTCCAGGGCACGCTTGGCAAGATCATAGGCTTCTTGGTTTTCCCCCCGTTCCGCGCATACACGAGCGACAACCATTCGAGCATTAATCGATTGAGGCTCCTCCTTAATCACTTGCCGCAACATGACCTCACCCTTCGCATCATCTCCGCCAAGAAATCCAGGAATCTCAATGAGAATCGTGCCTTTGGAAGACAACGCATCCAAATGATTGGGATTGAGAGCCAAGGTTTGATCGAGAGCCTCCATCATCCGCCCATATTCAAGCACCGAGAAAAAGACTTCCCCATTGACCCGCATCCGTTCTCCAATGTTACAAAATAACGCAAAATGCGCATCAGCCATTTGACTATCTAAGGCCACCGCTTTTTCGGCCAAGGCTAGCCCACGATCAAAATGCGCACTCCGACTATCCGCATCCTTCGCTCGTCGTCCTTTTTGACATTCTTCCAAGGATTGACTTGCCAAGACTTGTACAGATTCCTCAGCCTCCACGCTTGGTCCAACCAGCATACAGCACAAGAAACCTATCCAGACAACAGCCCTACCTCGTCTCATGAACATCCCCTTATAAATGACCTTGACAATCTATTTGTTTTCGGATGATTTCTTAAAATTCTGAGCCTACGACTTTTTAATTTCTATACCATATTAGTTATTACTTGCCAATGTGTCTGAAATATAGGAAAATTTTCATATAGATTTTCAACCGCTTCCCACCTCAACAGCTTGACTTCCGATGAATCAAATAAACTTTTCTTTAGTTTACCCAAATTTTCGACGAAATAGAATAGATGGATATGAGCATGATTGAAGAAATCATGCTTGCTCCCTTTGGATCAAAAAAAACCTGAACTGACTCAAACACTCAATACCGTTCGGATAGGGAATAGAGGAATCAAGCAAAATGGAGGAAGAGGAAATCCGGCAATTATGGGCGGAAGGAGAAGATTGGATCATTAAACGATGTAATAATGAATACTTTCATCGCCTGGATGGGAAATACGGGGATTGGCAGACAGGCCTTCCCGCTGGTGTCTTTGCTATGGATGTCGCAACCCTCTTCGATGAGTAACGGGTCATATCCTTGATTCACCGACGGAAACCATTAAACCGAACCGTCACCCTCCATTCAATACCCTCTTAACAAAACCACCGCCTTCAGGCTACCCTTCCTCATGCGTTTTCCCGGACGAGTCATTGGCCTCCTCAAGGAATACATGCATGATCTTGTCGAGCAGGCCAAACAGGAAGAATCGGCCAACGCCACCTTTGGATTTGCGACCCAGCCTTATCGGTCTGATCAAGCCATTTCCGATCTACTGGCGATCCTGGACGACCGCATTGAATCAGAAGGCGTGCAAGTCGGCCTTTCCGTTGAATTTCTCCATCAGATGTGGACGCTCTGCAATACGGCGAATGCGCACATTTCCGAAACAGTCTGGATGCGAAAAAATATCGATGGCGGGGATGGATCAAAAGCAGAAGTGCGGCAACAGACCTATCATGCCCTCATCACGTTTCTCGAATCACAGTCTGACGAAGATCACCCGGAAGACAATACGCCAAATTGAAGGGCAATCCACCCTTCACGTTTCCGCAGGCCTTGTTGAGTCCAACCATGGCTGGTGAACTGTTCCACGATATCCGACTCATCTTCTTCCAGCAGCCCTGATAAAAACAGTTGCGTCGCAGAAGAACGCAACCTCGAAAATTCAGGCGCGATCTCAAGCAGCGATTTCCGATCAATATTGGCCACAATCATCTCAAAGGATTGATCAGCCAGTTCATCTATCCGGCAAGCCCGCAATTCCAGTTCTTTTGCAAACCCATTCACCACCGCATAGTCCTTGGCACAATCAATGGCCACCGCATCCAAATCAATTCCCAGGGCGGACAAGGCCCCGAGCCGCAAGGCGACCATACTCAGAATGCCACTCCCGGTCCCAACATCTAAGACCCGACAGCCTGTGAGCACAGACACATCTTCAAGCCATTCGATAAGAAGATGGGTCGTGGCATGATGCCCGGTACCAAAGGCTTGCTTGGGATCAATCACGAATTCAATCCCATCATCCGGCATCTCCATGGTCGCCCAACTCGGACGAATCCCAATACGCCGACCAATACGAATGGGTTTCACGGAAGCCGCCCATTGGGCATTCCAATCTTGATGCTTGACGAGTTGAGCCTGAATGGCCGTATTCGGAATCGCGACATTGAGTTGAGCCAGAGCCGCATGAAGACCTTGACGCATGGTGGCCTCGCTCCCCTGCCAATATATCGTCAATGCACCATCTTGCTCCCACAGCCCTAAAAATTCCGGACAGGCCAAGCAGCCGGACAGTTCAGCCCCATCCACACAAGCAGGAATCGTGATCTGTAATGTAGACGAACGCATCATATTAATATTACCTAAATTGAGCGGTTCTTTATGGCGACCTGCACCAATCCCTTGCGCGCCAGCGTTTCTGAAAAGCCTCGACAGACCGGAAGGGTCTGCCTGCGTTTTTCAAAACCCCTGTCATCCCAAGGTCTTAGCGCATCTCATCCATAAGAATCGCTTAACTTAGGTATTTGACGGAAGTATGAAGAGCGGCTAAGGTCTCAAGCTGTATGCCAACATCTCGCACCGACCAACGGCAAGAGGCCTTGACTCGCCTTCTTCGTCGCGGAGATCGACTCACCGCACAGGGAAACCTCGCCAGTCAGCGCTTTAGCCGATGGCGACTCGGCATTTTTCTTCTGGGCGCGGCCTCCTGCGTAGGCTTATATCAACATGCTTGGTTCCATAGTGGCAACCTGGTCCTCTTGATTTTTCTGGCAATTTTTCTCACGACCACATGGTTTCATCAACGATTAAAATCCCGTTTGCGCCGATTGGGTCTATGGATGGCGATCAAAAAAGATCTTCTGGCACGACTCCAACTGGATTGGCCCAATATGCACCGCCGGACCCATGAGCCCCCGCCGCATCACCCCTATGCGTTGGACCTGGATCTCACCGGCCCCCATTCGCTCTTAGCCCTCCTCGACACCACATTTTCTTCAAATGGGCATACCCAACTCCAAAACTGGGTCTTTCAAGCGAACGACACCGAGACTGATGGAGCACCCTGGCACATCCGCCAATCCTTCATTAAAGAACTCACGCCACTCTCACGCTTACGAGATCGCTGTCTTCTGGCCACACGCCTCATCAGTCCCGACCCATTAGACGGAACCAGGATTCTTTCGCTTCTTCAACAACCCATTGCCATCCCTAAACTCTCCGTATTGATCCTTGCCGCTTCCAGCCTCTGTGCCCTCACGATTATATTAGGACTCTGGACAGTCTTTACGGGAGCACCCAATTTTTGGGTCTTCTCATTGATCATCTATGTCGGCCTCTATTTCTTGTTATCCGGATCCATCGCTCCACTCTTTGGTCGAGTACTTGCCCTTCATGTGGAACTTGAAAAGCTCGTCACCGTGATCACCACGCTTGAACGAACATCACTCTCCAACCAGCCCACCATTCGACAACAATGCCAAGCGCTCCTGACAAACGAGATTCGACCAACGACTTGCCTCAAACAGCTTGGGCGTATCTGCCAAGGTCTCAGCGTCAAAGCCCATCCCCTTGTCCATTTGGCCTTGAACGCCGTCCTCCCTTGGGATTTACTCTATGTCGGAAAACTCAACCGCCTCATCACAGCCTTGCATGACATCCTTCCCAAATGGTTGGAGACCATTGGGATACTTGATGCCGCCAGTGCCTTGGCGCGGTTTGCCTATGTAAATCCTGACTATCAATGGCCTCAATTGGAAACATCGGATACGCCGGAGCACCAGCCTGGCCTTACCACGTACGGACTCGGCCATCCGCTCATTTCTCGGTCCCACCGGATCATCAATGATCTCGACCTCCGTGGCGAAGGTCACATGCTGCTGGTCACGGGTTCTAATATGTCGGGGAAAAGTACATTCCTTCGGACCGTCGGCATCAACCTCTGTCTCGCTCAAGCCGGTGGGCCAGTCTGTGCCACCTCGTTTTCATGGTCGTGGCTTCGTCTGTATTGCTGTATCCGGGTGATCGATGCGTTAGATGAAGGGCTATCGTATTTCTATGCCGAAGTGAAACGACTCAAACTCATTTTGGACGCGGTTCACGCGATCACGTCCCAACCCGTGTTATTTTTAATTGATGAAATTTATCGAGGCACGAACAATCGTGAACGGCTAGCAGGCAGTGAAGCCTTTGTCCGGGTGCTTCAACACAGTCGAGGGTTGGGAATGATTTCCACACACGACTTGGAACTCACTCGGCTGGCAGATGGCAACGGACATATTCGCAATGCGCATTTCCAAGAATCCGTAGAAGACGGTACTCTGCACTTCGATTACCAACTACGTCCCGGCCCATGCCCCACCACCAATGCCCTCCGCATCATGGCCCAGGAAGGCCTACCGACTCCAGAAAATTTGTAAAAAGAGAAAAGAAGGCAGGAAGAGAAAAGCCTCAATCCAAGTGACGAAAAACCTATGGAAAGGGGAAGACTGAAAAATCAGGACTCCTTACTACTTACTTTTCACTACTCACTTTATTCCTACGGCGCAATCAGCCCCCCACCTTGGACCTGCTCGGTCTTGGAACCGGTAGAGGTCCCACAGTGAGCACAGAGATATTCATAAAGATTCCCGCTCGGAAGAACCAGGAGCAACTTTTCACGAGCCGGCGTCGCCGTCTGACATGTAGGACAAAAAAGCAATGAGGCACGCAGCGATTCAAATTGCTTGGGCTCACCTTGAGGACCGGGAGAACGTCGTGGTCGCATCCCAGGCTTGGGACCAGGTGCGCCAGAAAATGGTGATATTGGCATAGTCTGGATCTTATCCAAGGCACGCTACCGGGTCAAGAAACCAAGACCAAAAGAGATTCAGGCCAACGACTGACCGGAAAGACGAAATTGGGAAAAGAGAATACGCAGCAAGCCTTCCTTGCTCACCACGGCGAACAACATTTTTTTCCATTATTCACTGACGCGGGTCAGGTCATCCCACGCGGATCTATTCCAGGCGAATATTGTCGAGGTAAAGGGAAAAGGCCTCTGGCGGGTTAACGGCAAACAGCAGAACCGTTTTGATTGCGGTCAGATCCAGCTCTCGACCTACCGGGGCTTGGCGAATATCTTCTAACGGAATCTGGATATGGTTAAGGCCTGGCGAAATGGTAATGGCCTTATTGAACCGGTCTGAATGTTCATTATTATGATGAAGGTCATCAATCCGAATGGTAATCGATTGTGGCGTTGGCCATTCGGAAAATATGTCCAGTTGAAAATTGGCATACCCACGCCAGTCGGGATAGGGTTCATCAATGCGAATTCCCGGATACGTCTTCGGATGAAACACCACCTGCCCCACCTTGTCCTCAGCCGACTTTTTCCAGCCTTCTGGTGGGGCCACCACCTGCAAATCACTATCTGACGCCCTCACAAATTTCATTTCCCAGTCAGAGG
>BS_KBA_SWE02_21mDRAFT_10001098_pt1 | contig 10303 bp, 9 predicted proteins | sample BalSeasSWE02_21m_FD_9196 | JGI IMG/M metagenome (IMG submission 9196)
CTAGCCGACGGACGGTGGAAAAGATGGCCTCTACTGTCAAAGATCTTGATTCGAAGACCCGTGTGTTGGATATCGGATCGGGGTATGGAGGCTCAGCCCGTTATCTTATGAAGGAATATGGCTGCCAGGTAGGTTGCCTGAATTTGAGTGAGATTCAAAATAAGCGAAATCGAGAACTTAATCAGAAAGCCGGCATAAGTTTGGCGATTAATGTCATTGATGGCAGCTTTGAAGAAATCCCGCTACCTGATGGGAGTGTCGATTTGGTGTGGTCTCAGGATGCCATTTTACATAGCGGAGACCGCAAGAAAGTCTTTAAAGAAGTCTCTCGTGTCTTGGCTAAGGGTGGGCAATTCATTTTCACCGATCCGATGCAAAGCGCCAAATGTCCAAAAGATGTGTTGCAACCGATCCTCGACCGTATTCATTTAGATTCCTTGGGTTCGATTGAGTATTACCAACAATTGGCCAAAGATTTGGGATTGAAAGAAGTCGGGATCATGGATTTATCCAAGAATTTACCAGCTCATTATTCGCGGGTACTCCAAGAACTTGTGGCGCAACATAAGACGCTCATTCGCGTGTGTGCGGAAGAATATCTGGCCAATATGAAAGTGGGATTACAGCACTGGATAGATGCCGGCATGGCCGGAAATTTGACCTGGGGGATTTTACACTTCCAAAAAGACTAGAAGTAAAAAGTGAGAAGGTAGAAGTAAAAAGCGAGAGTAAAAAGTAAAAAAAGAAGAGACTTGCCGGTTCTACCTCTATGGCTTCGCCCTACTGACTTCTCACTTTTTGCTTCTTTTAGGACCTACCGTTCGATTTTATTGGGTTTGGCTGGCTGAGCAATATCCCCGCTTTTCCCAAAGCGGCCTTCCCCACCTTCGCCGAGCACATTCACCGTATCCGTATACTCAATTTCTCGCGTTTCTTTGCTCTGGCTGTCTTTGGGTTGCCACCCCAGCTTGTCCAGAGTGCCGAGCACCACCTTTTTCAAGGCGCCGGCTGCTGTCATGCGAGTGGTGGCAAATGCCAGTACGCGCTCGCTTTCCTTTTCGACTTTGGAAAGTTCAGGGTCATGGAGAAAGGAAACCAGTGGCTCGATGGCCGCATCACCGATCATGACTAATGAGTTGGAAGCGTAGTCACGAAGCACGAGATCTTTGAGTAAGAGGACAAGATCCGGAATGACTTTGGGATGCCGAAAATGGCCGAGGGCTGTGGCCGCCGCTTCTTTGATCAAGAGATCTTCAGAAATGATGCAGCCTGGCGTTGGTTTTCCATCTTGATGAATGCCTTTTCCTCTCAAGGCATCCAACACGGGCTGAAAGGCCCGAGGGTCTCCAATCATCCCTAACGAGGCGATGGCATGGCGTTTCACCGTTCCGTCTTTCATAGCTTCCATGAGGGCATCGATAGCTTGTGGGTCCCCAATATTGCCCAACGCAATCGTGGCATCCTCTCGGACTGCTCGATCAGGATCTTTGACCATGGCGATGAGTGCCTCGACGACCCGCGGTTCCTTCACCCAAGGTTTTCCCATCTGATAATCTGTCGTCATTCCTCCTAAGGCACGGACGCCATGGCAACGCACCACGAAATGAGGATCTTTCAGGGTTTCTAGTAATGCGTCGACTGAGGGTGCCCCAATGTACATTAAAGCTGTGCCAGCCGTTTCGCGTGCGATTTTTGACGTATCTTTGAATAGTTTAATCAGCGTAGGAATGGCCCGCGGGTCTCCAATTTTCCCTAAGGCTTCTGCTGCGGCGCTTTTCACGGCACCGTCTCGGTCACGGCAGACAATCATTAATCCTGGAACGGCCTCAGGATCGCGAAGCTCTCCAAGCGTCTTGGCGGCCTGTTCGCGGACACGCCAACGTTTGTCTTTGAGGCAGGTGAGTAATTTAGGCACGACACCCTTGCCCATGGAGGCCATGGCTCGGACCGCTTCTGCTTGCACTTCCATCATGGTGTCATTAAAGAGGGTAATCAGGCCTTCAATGGCTTGGTCGCCACCCAGTTTGGCGAGCGCCCATCCAACATGGGATCGAACCGACCAATAGTCGTCCTCTAGTGCCACCAAAAGTGGTTCTAACGTTTTGGGGTCAGCTGTTTCAGCGAGGGCCTTAGCCGCTTCCTCGCGGGTCGCATCATCCACATCTTCGAGGGCGTCGATCCAGTCTTGTACAGAATTTGACATGTTAGGCCTTTGTCGTCTTTGGTTGTTTATTTTGGATAGTCTGGTTCTTGGGGATAGGGTTGGGTATGGCTGCAATGAATCGTTAAGGCTTGGGTACCCCGCCCTTTCACGCATTGATCAAGTGTGTTGGAAAATTCCAATGTTCCCGCTAAGGTGACTTTAAATAAAAAATCAAATGTGAATGTTCCAAACCGATATTCCCCTGGCTTAAGTTTCAATTCTTTGGCCTGGGTGGTTTTGTAGGCATCCATGTTAATGGGATCTTTTGTCCAAATTAACGGGGTGATGCCGGGCACATGCCACCAGGTTGGTGGGTTGAGTGGGGTGGGATCAATGGTAATGGGATATTCATGCAAGAGTGGATTTGTGGGCCCCGCACCCTGTGCCAGTGTAATCATGAGAGGGACGCAGATCCAGAGGAGGCACAAGCTACGCCTCCATAATGTGGACTGAGCGTTCGAATAATTCATTGCGGTTTTATTGGTAAATTTTTTCGAGTTCATTTTCGGTCGTTTGTCGTTTTGGGATTGATTGGAAAATGTCTGTGATCGCCTGACTGTCCCATTCTGTGTGGGTCTCTAGTCCCAAGGCATACATGATCGTGGCCGCCGTATCCAGTAAGGTCACGGGTTGGGAAATGGGGTGTTGGTGCTTCACATTCGCCCCCCAAGCAATCCAGGGAACGGTGGGATCCAAATCCGTAGCCTTTGCTTCTTTCCCCTTTTTGCTAGAAGGGTGGATAGGGCCACTATTGAGTCCTGTAACAATGAACATCGTCCGGTCCAAGACTCCAATTTCCTCATAATTCTTTTTGATTTGGTCAACGGCGTTATCAATGGCGGTCACGGCTGCGGAGTATTTTGGTGAATCCCAACCATATTTTTGCCCAATCCGAGCGGCGGTAGGAAAATGTGTGACCAATAAATTGGGAACCCCAAAGAGGCGGAACCCATGCCCTTCCCCGCTGGTGACTTTGGCGAGGAAGTCCTTGATGTATACCGAGACGGTCTCGGGCGTACATTGGGGTTTGGTGTAGCCGCAGACCTGAGAATCCACATAGATCTCTGGCCGGATCAATTGATAGAGCCGTTCATCCATAAGGAATACCCCGGTGTCTCGGCCCCCTGCTAGATCCATATAATCAAAGACCGTGGGGGAGCGCATGAACGCTCTGGCAAAATCGTAGCGTTCCCATTCAGCGGTGATCCGATGCTTTTCTACCGGCAGACCTGTCAGCAAAGACGCCATGGCTGACACGGTGAGAGGAGGCGTGATGGATTGTGCCGACCATGATACGACACCTTCTTGGGCCAATTTGGCCAGGTGGGGTGCCGCTCCGCTTTGAATCGTGGAGGATTTGATTCCTTCTAGGACAACAAGGACGATATGCTCAGCTTGTGCGGCTGATGCGGTCGGAAGAGGGAGCATCCCTCCAAAGCTGAGCCACAAGAGGCTCACCATGACCAATAGAGATCCGTGTATTGTGCCGGTAAATTTTCGCCGATACCTTGGCCAGAAAGTACTCATGATTCCTGCTATGCTCCACTTCAAAAAATAGACATGAAAAGCGAATAAATAGTTAATCACTCATGGGCGAATGCTCTATGATTCCTCTCCTACCGTGGCATGTTCATTTGAACACTATCAAGGCCATTGAACTTATCATGCAGATTTTCAGGCGGTCAACCAACTAAAGGAGGTTGTCAGTCAGGCGAAGAGGGGGTGAAGAAAAATTGATTTGCCCCTTGCTCTTGGCAGACGGTATCAACTATGAGAGTAGCTTCTTATGGTAAGGGGGATCTTGTCTCATGCCTCAGAGTAATAATTTCCAACATGCCCAATATTCTCGTTCCAATCCTGGCGAACGGGTTTCCTATCGAGATTTTGACCCAGGACCTCCTCCGGGCTCCCCAAGTTGGAATCAGGCGATGGCTCAGGTTGGAGCCCAACTAGCCTGGTCAAAGGTGAAGGGTATCCTGTTTCTAAATGGGCACCCGTTTAGTGATCTCTTTGGTGAAGCTCGTTTAGATGAAGTTGGGGGCTTGAAACGGGGCTATTCAAGGGGAATTTCTGGCTTGGAATCCTTGCTCGCGCTTCTTAGGCCAGCCACCAATGGGATTGTTGAGAATGGGGACCCGATCCACCCACCTCTTCGTAATGACCGGTCGACCCATGAGGCTTTGGATCTGCTTGCGCAAGAAGTTGGGAATTTTACCACGGCGTACGTGAGGGAATTTGAGCAGGGCCTTCAGCAAGAAGGGAGGTCGTCCATTCCCTGCGCCCGGTATATTTGGTCTTCAAGGTATCATCATGTAGGGCGAGTGGAAGCCGCGATCGCTTTAATTGAGTTTCTTCAGCGGTGGAGCGCTGAGCTCTCATTGTTGAAAGATGATCGAATCCTGCTGATCGCTCATGGCCATGCCGGCCAGGTGTTGGCTCTCCTATCCAATCTCATCACACGAGGTGAATCAGAAGCTCGGCCGAGGGTTTTTGATATTTTAGCAAAATATTGGGAAGCTCACCCTGGTGAAGGGCGGTCGGTTGAGCAGTTGGAAATTCTCTATCGGATGTTAATCGACCAGCGGTTTTTGTCCGGAGTTTCGCTTGATATGGTGACGTTAGGCACGCCTATTCGTCATGGCTGGGATACTGATGGTGTGGGGCGGTTGCTGCATGTGGTCAACCATCGAAAGATTCGAGCTGATGGGAAAACCTGGTTGGCTAAGATGGAGTTGCCTCAGGTGGCTTGGGAAATGCCCTATCAAACTGGGGGTGACTATGTGCAGCAATTAGCGGTGGCGGGGACCGATGAGGTTCCTAGTTCCCCTGAAACGCTGCAAGCCAATATGGATTTTCGTGATATCTTTGAACCCTATGATGGGTTCGAACGATGGTTGGAATGTACAAGGCGCACGACCCGATGTCCCAATGATGGGCAATGCCTGTTGGTGGAATATGGCATCCAAGCCAATGAGGAAAGCCCTCGCCAGCATTTATTTGGACATGCGTGTTATACCCAGAGCCGCGCTATGTTATTTGCGGCCCAAGAAATAGCCGAAGCTCTGTATTCTTAATCTTGAAAATTTCTGACGTGGTTTTTCATGTTCAGGCTTCCCCTGAGTCTTTTGTCACCAGGCCAATAGATATAAAGGCATATTGATTGTCTTTGAAACCCTATGCTATCAATCAGGGCTTTGCGTAAATGCCTCAGGCGCCATGGGTCCCAATTCATTCAAGAAAGTAGGGTTCCAGGGATGTATTCCGGTGATGAGGTCGGCCTTTATTTGTGTGAAGGATTGAAACCCATTCTGTCAACTTTTCGAGATATGAGCCTATGATCATTGGTGTTGTCAAAGAAACTTACCCTGGTGAACAACGTGTGGCCTTGGTGCCGGCTGTGCTGCCTTCTCTCACAAAAGGAGGGATGGAAGTGCTTATTGAATCCAAGGCCGGCGAGCAGGCGGGATATCCTGATTCAGCCTATGTTGAAAAAGGTGGGAAAATTGCCGACTCCCGTGCCCAAGTCTTTGAATCATCAGATTGTATCGTTCAAGTTCGCCTGTTGGGGGCCAACTCAAAGGAAGGGAAGGAGGATTTGCCCAGTTTCCGAAAAGGGCAAATGCTCGTTGGCATGGCGGAAGCGCTGAGTAATCCCCAATCCGTTCAAGATTTAGCGGCTCAAGGAGTGACGTCGTTTGCTTTGGAGCTCATGCCACGGATTACCCGTGCGCAGAGTATGGATATCCTTTCTTCCATGGGAACTGTTGCTGGATATAAAGCCGTTCTATTGGCGGCCAATACCTTGCCGAAAATGTTTCCCATGCTGATGACTGCGGCTGGAACTGTCACCCCTGCGAAGGTCTTAATCATTGGAGCTGGGGTAGCAGGGTTGCAAGCGATCTCTGTGGCTCGTCGATTAGGTGCGGCTGTTGAAGCCTATGATATTCGTCCTGCGGTTAAAGAGCAGATTTTGAGTTTGGGGGCTAAGTTCGTTGAGCTGCCATTGGAGACGGGTGATGCTGAAGATAAAGGTGGGTATGCCAAAGCTCAGGATGAAGCCTTTTATAGAAAGCAGCGAGAATTGCTGGGGAAAGTGATTGCGAACAGTGACGTGGTGATTTCTACCGCAGCGGTACCAGGGAAAAAGGCTCCAATATTAATTACGGCAGATATGGTTGCAGGCATGGCACTTGGGTCGGTCATTGTGGATTTGGCTGCTGAGCGAGGTGGGAATTGTGAGCTCACCAAGCCTGGTGAAACGATCGTGGCGCATGGCGTGACCATTCACGGCCCAGAAAACTTATCCTCCACCATCCCCTTTCATGCCAGTCAAATGTATGCGAAAAATGTGGCGACCTTTCTCTTACATCTCGTGAAAAAAGGCGAGGTGACATTAGATATGAATGATGAAATCACAAAAGGAACCATGATGACGCAAAATGCAGAAATTGTTCAGCCGCAAATCCGCGAAATCTTGGGGTTACCAGGTCTATCAGCATAAGGACGAGTGACGGCTATGGATATGTTTATTATGGGCTTGACGGTCTTTGTCCTGGCAATTTTTGTAGGGTTTGAGATTATCACCAAAATTCCTCCGACGCTTCATACCCCATTGATGTCAGGGTCGAATGCGATTTCAGGCATCACGTTAGTGGGGGCCGTATTATCGGCTGGAGCCCAACAGACGGGTTTAACCACCACATTGGGTGTGCTGGCGGTGATCTTTGCGACGATCAATGCCATTGGCGGTTTTATGGTGACCAATCGAATGTTGGCCATGTTTAAAAAGAAATCGTAAAGGGAAATGAGAACGGCATGTCTGCACTGATTAATATTGGCTATTTGGTTGCCTCAGTTTTGTTTATTCTGGGCCTTAAAGGGCTGACCCATCCCCGCACGGCTGTTCGAGGGAACCAGTTGGGAGCCGTTGGGATGTTGCTCGCCGTTGTGCTGACGCTCACTGATCAGCAGATTGTGAGTTATGAAATGATCATCCTGGGATTGATCATTGGTGGGGCGATCGGGGCGGTTTTGGCCATTAAAATCGAAATGACCTCCATGCCCGAACTAGTTGCCGTATTGAATGGTTTTGGAGGGATTGCCTCAGTTTTAGTTGCAGGCGCCGCCTTACTGGAAAGTACATTGAAGGCTGAAGTCCCTTTGATGCAGTTGACTATTGCCACAGCGGTATCCGGGCTCATTGGCGCGGTGACGTTTTGGGGGAGCTTGGTGGCCTTTGGGAAATTAAAGGGATTGATAGGTGAGAACGCCGTCTTGTTCTCTGGTCAGCAAGTTATAAATTCCATGTTAGCTGCCGCCGCGTTGGCTTTAAGCTGTTGGGTTGTGATTGATCCCACAAGTGTGATGGCGTACTGGCTCTTAGTTGGTGTGGCTTCGGTGCTTGGGATTTTATTGGTCATTCCCGTTGGCGGGGCTGATATGCCTGTTGTGGTTGCGCTCCTGAATTCCTATTCGGGGCTAGCCGCAGCCGCGACAGGGTTTGTGTTGTCAAACAATGTCTTAATCATTACGGGTTCGTTGGTTGGCGCCTCCGGTATTATTTTGACGCAAATCATGTGTAAGGCGATGAATCGGTCGCTGACGAATGTGCTATTTGGAGTCATGGCCCCAGCGGGAGAGGGAGGCCCAACCGCAGATGAGGTCTATGGTGGGAAAGTCAAATCTGCTTCACCAGAAGAAGTTGCGGTGTTATTTGAGACGGCCCGACGCGTCATGATTGTTCCAGGTTATGGGATGGCTGTCTCACAAGCCCAATATCCCGTAGCCACTTTAGCAGCTCTTTTGGAAAGTCGTGGAACCACGGTTGAGTATGCGGTTCACCCTGTAGCTGGGCGAATGCCTGGACACATGAATGTCTTGCTGGCTGAAGCTGATGTACCATATGAAGCGTTAAAAGACATGGATGAAAGCAACCAAGACATTGATCAAGTTGACGTGGCTCTGGTCATTGGAGCTAATGATGTGGTGAATCCTTTGGCAAGGACAGACCCTAGTAGTCCCATTGCGGGAATGCCAATTATTGATGTCGATAAAGCCAGAACGGTGGTCATTATTAAGCGAAGCCTCAGCCCTGGGTTTGCTGGAATACCTAACCCATTGTTTTCATTAGATAATTCATTGATGTTGTTTGGTGATGGGAAGAAAATGGTGCTTGATATCATTGCGGCATTAAAAGAAGCCTAATTTTTACCACTGCCCTAGTTGAAATAGCGTAAGGTGCTTGTAAGTGCTTGATTACAAAAAGAAAAAAATATGTTAATTTTTAACATCGTTCTTGCTTAGGTTATGAACACATGATAAAGTATGGGTCTTGGAAGCCAAATATTTAGGAAATTGTAAAATTATCTTACATTAAAAAAGATTGAGGGATTTGTGGAAGTACGAGTCATTAACAATAACGTAGAAAAAGCTTTAAAGGTCGCCAAAAAGAAATTGGCTGCTGATGGATTGTTTCGAGAATTAAAAGCCCGTCGTTTTTATCAAAAGCCAAGTGTGAAGAAAAAGGAAAAGGAGCGAGAAGCTGCCCGACGTCGGCAAAAGTGGTTGACCAAGCACAGAACGTTTTGAGTAGTCTAGTTCTGCGCGTAATTCCTACCTCTCGGTTCCCATTTATTTTCCCCTTATACTAGCTCAATTCCTATGCAGGACGAGGACATCAATGTTGTCCTTCGTTTAGTCAAAAAGGCGGCTCAGCAATGGGCTGCTCCTTTTATGGCGCGTCTTGCTGATGATGGGCCTGATCCATTTCTTATCCTTGTCGCATGCATTTTAAGTTTGCGGACTCGTGATCAAACAGCTGCTGATGCGAGTAAGCGGTTGTTTGGTTTGGCCGCTGACCCGTTTTCCATGGCCGGCATAAATCTAAAGAAAATAGAAAAAGCCTTATTTCCTGTAGGATTTTATCGAACGAAAGCCAAGCAAATACAGGAGCTATCCAAGAAAATTTGTCAAGAATTTCAAGGAAACGTTCCTCATGCCCTTGAGGCATTAGTGCAGTTGCCGGGCGTTGGACGCAAAACGGCCAATTTAGTAAGAACGATGGGATATAATAAGCAAGGAATTTGTGTGGATATTCATGTCCATCGTATTTGTAACCGTTTAGGCTATGTGGCCACAAATTCTCCAGATGCAACGGAGATGGTCCTTAGGCAAAAACTTCCTGAAAAGCATTGGATCGGCTTCAATGGCATGTTGGTACCATTTGGGCAAAACCAATGTACGCCAGTTTCTCCTCAGTGCAGTTCCTGTCCTATTAGCACTTTTTGCCCACGAATTGGTGTCTGGACTACTCGTTAAGCTAAATTCCAAGCGAGAGAATCCAGGCTCCTTACTTCAACAGAGATCTCTGGCTGGACTGTTTTAGGGTGGCGGATTGCTAATGGCCCTTTCATTGAGTTGCTTCAGTAGGATTTCACGAGCGAGAGTTGATCAGTTTAGATGTGTTACCTGCCTCATGATTGATACCAAAAGGTATCAAGCTTGGTTAGTCCTTCGTTAATTTAAGAATTAATCAATAAATACAAGGGAATACAAGTGGAAAATGTTCTGAAAGTTTAGATGTGGGCAAGGAGGCTGTCATATGAGGTCGCAATGTTACCGTTTGGAATCAAGCCGTGATTTGAGGTTTTATTTCAAGTTTGAAATTTTGTTAATTTTCAATAGGTTATAAATGTCAGAAAAGATGGGAAAAGGATCGCTTTTTGCTTTAGGTAGTACCAGGGAAACCTCAAAAATTAGGAATTAAACTCCAAATGAATCAAAAATTTCATAGGGAAAGGGGGGTGATCATTAAATTTTCGTCAGGTTTTATGAATGAATTCACGGACATCCTGTCCAGCACTTACTTAGGAGGTGTGAGCAATGTTTCTTTCTAGACGGCAATTTTTAAAGGTCACCGCAGGGACCGTGGCGGCGGTAGCGTTGGCGGACAAGGCGTTAGCCTTGACGGCGTTACAGCCAGTCATCGAAGTGGGCAATCCCCTTGGGGAGTACCCAGACCGTTCCTGGGAACGGGTGTATCACGATCAATACCGGTATGATAGTTCGTTTACGTGGGTGTGTTCGCCGAATGATACGCAT
>BS_KBA_SWE02_21mDRAFT_10001099_pt1 | contig 10289 bp, 2 predicted proteins | sample BalSeasSWE02_21m_FD_9196 | JGI IMG/M metagenome (IMG submission 9196)
AAACTTTCTCTGCAGGCTGAATCATTTCAGGAAGGATTTGAAATCCTTTCCAAATCTTTCAGTCTTGTTGAGATGATTGAGAATTTTCTTCACTTATTGCGTGGAACTTTTTTGATATCAGATATCTATATCTTTCATAAAGTTAGGACTGATTTTAAATGGAGTGGTGTAGTACCAAAGAAAAAATTAGATCCCATACATTTAGAATACATAGATGGATCAAATGGTTTTGCTATCAAGTATTTTGAAAATAAAAAATTTGACGTGTCTATATTTCTTCCCCTGGCCGATCAATCTTTTCTAGGTGTTCTGATAGGCCATAAAATGGATAAAGGTGAATTTAATGATTTTGACAAAATCTCATTACAAATTCTACTTCAGGTATTCGATGCTGCGTATCGAACTTTCATAAATCAAAAAAGAGTAAAGGCATTAATGTTTGAATTGAACGAGAGGGTAGTTCAGCTTAATAATCTAATTGATACGGTAATTGAGGTCTCCCGATATGATAAAAGAAGTGTCATCTTTGATCTAGCGCTTGAGAGAATTGCTCCACTAACTAATGCCTCTGCTGCATTACTTCAGATCGTGAAAGAAAATAAAATTGTACAACAGTATTCTTTTCCACCCAACCTAAATTTTAAAGAAGTGATTGATTCTAAATATAAAATAGAAAATTCATTTGACTACGATAATCTGATATACAATTTCACACTTGCTGACAAAGAGACTAGAAAAGGCGTGACGGATTTTAATGATTTAGATAAACTATTATTAGATGCTATTTCACGTCAAGTTAAGGCATCAATCGAAAATCAATTCCTTAATGGTCAGGCAATAGAAAAAGAAAAGATGGAGCAGGAACTTAATGTTGCTGCTTCCATTCAAAAAATGATATTACCAGAAACTTTACCTAAAATTGAAGGATATGATTTAGCCGGGATAAATATCCCATCAAAAGAAGTTGGGGGAGATTATTATGATTGTTTTAATTTAGGTAATGGTAAATACGCTTTAATCATTGCTGATGTTGCTGGTAAAGGAATTGGTGCTGCTTTGTTGGTTAGTACATTAGATGCTGCTCTTTACTCATATCTTGAATTCGATATCCCGTTACCGGACATGGCAGATAGATTAAATAAACTTATATTTAAATCGTCTCCCTCCGATAAATACATTACATTTTTTATTGCTGTTCTTGATACAAATACCGGGGATTTGGATATAGTTAATGCCGGACATAATCCAATCTTTTTATTAAGAAAAAATGGCCAACTAGAAAAATTGGAGGCTGGTGGTGTGGGACTTGGTATGTTTGATTTTGGAATTCCATTCACAGGTCAAAAATCAATAATGAATCCTGGAGACAAACTTTTCTTGTATACGGACGGTATTCCTGAAGCGATGAATGAAAATGAAGAAGAATATTCCGATGAAAAAATGATAAAATTCTTTTTAGATAATTCAGAAAGTCCCTCTATAGATTTTATTAATGCTTTAGTAAAAGATGTTAAGGAATATTCAGGAACGGCACTGCAGAGCGATGATATAACTGCTATCATTCTTAAAAGATCCTAACATTCATAAAAAATAAATCTCTCATTTTTTAAAGACTTTGAAATAATTAGAAGCCTTATAAGATAGAAGCTTCAATTTATTTTAATAAGAAATATTATTTAAAAGGATTCAAATGTTCAGAAAAAGAAATATCTCACAAATATCAATCTTTATACTTTGCATATTAATATTCTCATTTAGCTTATCAACCATAAGCTACGGACAAAGAAATTACCTCTTTGAAAATATATCAGTTCCTGAAGGGCTCTCAAATTCCGGAGTCAATTATATTTTCCAGGATAGCAACGGATTCCTTTGGATTTCAACTGTAGATGGTCTTAATAGATATGACGGGAATAATATAAGGGTATTTAAAAACGATCCTAATGATTCTACTACGTTACCGACGAATGATTGTTATGCCATTGCAGAGGATACACATGGATTTATCTGGGTCGGTGTTTCTAATAATAGTATTGCAAAATACGACCCCAAAAATGAAACTTTTCAAAGTTATCCTATAGAAACCGCTGGTGTAACTAATACATCACTCTTTTATTCAGCCCTTTTAGATTCTAAAGGAAATTTATGGTTTGGCTCCAAATATCATGGAATACAAAAATTCAATAAATCAAAAAATAAGTTTGAACAGGTACACTTAGATATTTCTAATAAAAATGGTCAATGGGGTAATTTATACAGTATAACTGAATTAAAAAATGGAAATATCATAGTTGCCGATTATGCAAACGGTATAAAAATATACAATGAAAAGCTCAATTTATTTCAGCCATATTATATTAAAGCAAATTTCAGTCCAGTTGAAATACAAGTTATTTATGAAGATGTATCCGGAAATATTTGGTTTGGCGGTAACATTACATTAATCAAATACTCTCCCAAATATTATACTGCTGAAGACTATGATGTTTTTGGCCCAACCAAAGATGACAAGGGCTCCTATTTGGTTACTGGAATAGTTCAGGATGTTGATCGATATATATGGGTAGGGACTTATTCGATTGGACTTTATCGGATTGATATTAACACAAAAAACATTCAGAAAATTGATTACGGCTCAGTAAATTCGGACGTTTCGGCAAGAATAATTATAAGTCAAATAATTAAGGACAAATACGGTGTTGTTTGGATCGCTACCTGGGGAAATGGTATCACAAAATTTGACCCGCTTAGAGAACCCTTCAATTTTTATAAGTTTATAACTAAGGATGCTGCAAGTTCTAATGCAAATTTTTCAACCGTAATTGCGGGTTTACTTCAGGGTAAAGAAATCACAATTGGAACATCTGAAAAGGGTTTATTTACTTACAATCTCGAAAATCATAAGTCTGATAATTTGAAATTCAAAATGAACAAACCTGATGCTTTAGATGGAAAAATAAACATTCAGAGTCTTGCTATTGATATTGCAGGGAATAAATGGTTCGCATATAACAATCTTGGTCTGCACAAAATTGATAAGAATAATAGACTAAGCATTATTAAATCACCTAATGAAAATAAATCTACAAATTATTTTATAAACTCTATAAAAATTGATTTACCGGGTAATATCTGGATGGCGTCAAGACATGGATTTGAGAAATATAATCCCTCTCAAAATCAATATACGCTCTTACCTACAATTATGAATAAACCAATGAGTAATGATCTTAAACATAGAATTCATAAAATATCAGAATCCGCTGAGCCAATAGCTTCAATATTAAAAGTTGGTGAAGCGTCAAATTTAAATAAATCATTTTCATTGAACCATGATCAAAAAATTTTGACGATATGTGTTGGAGAAGGCGATTTGAATACTGGGGGAGGTATTTATGATGCCGGATCACTTATAAACAGTGATGAAAAAACAATTTGGTCAATGGATGATTTATATAAAACATTTAATGACGGAGGAGGATTTAAAAATAGAATTGCACTTGGATGTTTAAACTTGAAAAAAGGTGACTACAAAATTACATACTCAACGGATGTCGGACATTCTTATGGTAATTGGAACGTAACTGCACCGCCAGATTCAATGTGGTATGGAATTCAGGTTTTGAGTTTAAATGATTCTGATTATAATATTATTAATCAATTGAATGAAAAAGAAATTAACTCCGATAAATTTATGCCTATGGAAATTGGTACAAGCATAGAATTTAGTAAGAGGGACTATAATGCTCTTTGGTTAGGCTCAGATATAAGTGGTTTTTTCAAATATGATCTATCAACTGGAAATTATAAGCAATACAATTTTGATAAAAAAAGTGTTAGTTCCCTCAACAACTATATTACTTGCATTTATGAAGACAGCGAAGGGATAGTCTGGCTTGCAACAGCAAACAGTTTATTAAGATTTGATCCTACTACCGAAAAAATTGACAAGTACGATCAAAAAGATGGATTGCCTTCCAATCAGATAAATTCCATAGTAGAAGATCTAGAGGGAAATCTTTGGATAAATACATCTGCCGGATTATCCAAACTGAACAAAAAACTTCCAAAAGATAAATGGAATTTTGTCAATTTTGATGCACAAGACGGATTTCAGGGTTTCACTGCCAGCAAGGCAAGCTGGATAGGTAAAGATGGCGAGATATTTTTAGGGGGAATTGATGGCATTACTTACTTCTATCCTGGAAAAATAAATGAAGTTAAACCTGATATAGTGATTGAAGATATAAAAGTTTCTGATGTATCTCTTAAATCAGATTCGACTGCGGTTAAGCTGGAAAAGAGTATAATGAAGCTTGATAAGCTAGATTTTTCTTATACCCAAAATAATTTATCCTTTGAGTTTGCGTCCATTCATTTTTCAAGGCCTGAAAAAAATAAAATTATTTATAAGTTGGAAGGTTTTGATAATCATTGGACATCCACGGACAGAAATTTTGCATCATACACTAATCTTGCCCCCGGTGAATATACATTTATGGTTAAGGGATCAAACGGAGATGGAATTTGGAATGATGAAGGCAAATCTCTTCATATAATTATTCATCCGCCCTGGTGGAGAACCACCGCTGCTTATGTTGGATATATTTTCTTATTTGCAGGAATAATTTTCGGCATTGATAGAATCCAAAGAAGAAGAATTGTAAATAAAGAAAGAAATGCCGCGGCAATCAAAGAGGCCAACCTTCGTGCGCAGCTTGCTGAAACAGAAAATGAACGCAAATCAAAAGAATTGGAGGAAGCACGTCAGCTCCAACTTTCAATGCTACCTAAAGTTTTGCCAATATTACCCAATCTTGATATAGCAGTATATATGAAAACAGCAACAGAAGTCGGTGGTGATTATTACGATTTTAATGTTGGAATGGATGGAGCGTTGACAGTTGTTCTTGGCGATGCAACTGGACATGGAATGAAAGCAGGAACCATGGTAACTTCAACTAAATCTTTGTTTAATAGTTATGCAGATAATCCGGACATACTTTTTACTTTCAGAGAAATGACAAGATGCATTAAGAAAATGCAATTTCAATCTCTAGCAATGAGTATGACAATGTTAAAGATTCAAAATAATAAACTATTAATGTCGGCTGCTGGAATGCCACCTGTATATCTTTACAGAAATAAGCACAGAATTCTCGAAGAACATTTAATGGAAGGCATGCCATTGGGCACAATGGAAAATTTTCCTTACGAGTTAAAGGAAATGGAATTGTTTAACGGAGATACTATCCTATTAATGAGTGATGGGTTTCCTGAATTAAATAATCAGGACAACGAAATGTTTGGATATAAACGCGCCAGAAATTCTTTTGAAGAAGTTGCAGATAAAGAACCGGAAAAAATAATTGAGTATCTAAAAAACGAAGGCAATCGCTGGTCAGATAGTAAAGAGCCCGATGATGATGTGACGTTTGTAGTAATAAAAGTAAAATAATATGAGCAAACACAAAATATATTTTAATCAACTGTCATTGTGGAGAGTTTTTATGAAGTTTAAATCATTAAATTTTTTAGTGGTATTGTTATTATTTGTGTTTTCAACATTGATGATTGCACAACAGAAACTAAAGACTGAAGCTAATGCTGATATTGTTGAATACACTAACAAAGAAGGTTTACCTACCACAAATCTTACCAATGGAATTCAAACTAAAGATGGTTTTATTTGGATTTCCAGCGTTGAAGGGACATACAGGTTTAATGGGTATGAATTTGAAGAAGTAGGCACTGATATTGGATTACCCACAATGCAGAATATGTATTACGATTCAACAAAAAATATAATCTACTTCGCTTCGCCTGCTAAATTTATAACATTCGATGGAAAAGTATTTAAAGTATTCACTGAAAAAGAAGGATACGAAATAAATGGATTAGAAGGGCAGTTAATAACTTTTGTTAAAGCAGATAGCAAAGGCAGGATATGGATTGGTTCTGCAACACCATTTGTAGATAAAAATAATAACGGCGGTCTTACAAAATTTGAAAACGGAAAATTTACAGTTTACGATTCTAAAAGTTTCCCTCTTGATAATGCAACAAACTTTATAGAAACTCCTTATGGCGACCTAATTTTTAATTCATCGGGTCGTAATACTCAAACGCGTGAAGGTTCGTATATAGCTTTATTTAAAAATGGGGTATTTAAAAGAATTGATGAATCTGTTGGTATAAAATTACAGAATGCAATTATGTTCCCAGAAGAAAATGTAACTGCAATCGATAAAGATGGGAATACATGGCTGCCTTGTTCTGGTGTTATAAGTCTTACCGAAGGATCTGAAAGTAATTCCGGAGTTTTGATGTATGATGGAAATAAATTTTATCAATTCACAGAATTTCTAAATCAGCTTAAAAGAGATCAATTTCCAATTCAAGTATACTATAGTTCAAAAATGAATAGGTTGTTCATGACAACTTTAACTAGAGGTGGTGAAATTTTTAATGGAAATAATAAAAGTGTTCTTGAATTTGAGAATGATAAATGGAAGGTCTCAAATATTTTACAGGAAATTAATGCCATCAGAGATCTGAAGACAGGTAGAGTTATCAATGACTTTAATTACCAGAGTGTGATTTTTCTGAAATCGACTAAATACTTTCCGGAGCGCCTTGTATTTCAAGTTACATCCCAAAATCAAAGTTCAAAATATCCGACTCAACTATTCTCATTTATAGATAATGAATGGAAAAAATTTGATTCATTTGAATCAGGTCCCGGAATCGTATTAAGCGATGGTGTTGCAATGAAAACTTCAAAAGGCATCGGAATTTATTATCCAAATTATTCAAGAATGCTTACCTCGAAAGATGGCTTGCTGGTTACACAATCGGGTATTGTGACCCCTTACACTGATTATAATGGGCTCGTTTGGCTCTCATATTCATATAGTGATCTGCCAGCTTATGCAAGTCTAGCTAATGTAGGAATTAATGTTTGGGACGGAAAAAAATTACGAACGATTACAGAAAAAGATGGGCTTGCAAGTAATATAACCTTCAATGCGTTTCAAGATAGTAAAAAAAGGGTCTGGATTACTACTTCCAAAGGTTTAACGATGGTTCGTGAAATTAAAAACAGCGAGGGCGAACAAATATTTAAAGTTAATTCTGTTCCCAACCAGGAGGGTAAAGCTTTTAATACTTCAAATATTCTGGAAACAAAGAATGGTGATATTTATGCATGGCAAAATTATATCAGACCGGCAGAAACTGATCTTATTGAAGCTGACTACTACTTGGGAAGACTTGATAGAGAAAAATTTGTTAAAATAAATTCACCTTTTAGTGAGGAAGAGAATAGTAAAAAATATCAGCTTTTTGATCTTAAGGAAGATAATGAAGGAAGGTTATGGTTCTTCGGTTTATTCTCTGATAATATAAAGGACATCACATCAGTTCAATCAAAAATAATGCTGTACGATGGTAAATCTTGGACAAAGCCGCCTACAAGTTGGAACGTTCCTACAGATCAATTGCACTTTGTAGGTAAGTTAAAAAATGGAATGTATTTTTTAACAGTTGGAGGCTTTTATGTTTTTAACGGAAATAAATTTGTAAATCTAAGCGATAGCGTAAATGCTAATGCTGATTTCAGAATACTAAAAGGTGCTAGTGTTGCCGGGACACAAACAGAAATACAGGCAGGTGATAATTTATATATAAGACTAAGAAATAGGGGACTGGTAATTTTTGATGGAACAAATTTAAATTTTTATACAAAAAAGAATGGACTTCTATCCACTAATCTATCAAATCCTGTAATCGATGAAATTAGAGGTGCAGTATATTTTTCATCTCCCTCAGGTGCATTAAAAATAAGCGGCAATAAATTCCAAACTTTCTATCATGATGAAAGCGTTGCAAGTGGTGGTCCCTATATTTCCGCGATGGATGGATTCGGAAATATGATTGAATTTTATAACGGCGTTGGTCTTTACATTAATAAGAGTGAAGAAAAAAATTATCCATTATTAATTTCATCTGTATCTATTAGCGGGCAATCTCATTATTATAATTTTCCAAAAGAATTACCATATTCTCAAAATTCTTTTATTTTCAATTACTCTGCGCTAAATTATAAAGACCCCAAGCAAACAACATACGAACATTTACTTGAAGGTTTCGATAAAGGCTGGTCAAAGGCAAGCAATCTGCCTTTTGCTGAATATCAAAATCTTCCTTTTGGCAAATACACATTTAAAGTACGCGGAATTACATCAAATGGAGTTAAAACAAATGAAGCCTCTTATTCTTTTGTTGTAAATCCACCTATCTGGAGAACCTGGTGGGCGTATGCACTATATTTAGTTTTCATTGGTTTGGGCTTAGTTGGAATAAGAAAGTATGAACTAGATAGACGAAAAGAACGAGAATCTAAAAAATTCCTTCATCTTGAAAATGAACGTAAAACAAAAGAGTTAGAAGAAGCTCGGCAGTTACAACTTTCTATGCTTCCAAAACAATTGCCGCAACTACCTCATCTTGATATTGCTGTATATATGAAAACGGCTACGGAAGTCGGTGGCGATTATTATGATTTTCATGTACATATAGATGGCACTCTCACTGTTGTTCTTGGAGATGCAACTGGACACGGAATGATGTCCGGAATGATGGTTTCGATCATGAAATCACTTTTTATGTCAGACAGAACCAACAAGGAACTAAAACCATTTTTTGAGAATGCTAGTGCTGCCATAAAAGACATGCAGCTTGGCAGATTGATGATGGCACTTACCTGTGTTCAGGTTACAAACAACAAAATAATAACAACAAATGCGGGAATGCCGCCATTATTTATTTACAGAAAAAATTCTCAAACAATAGAAGAAGTTGTAATAAATAATATGCCTCTGGGAGCAATGAAAGGCGTTATTTATGATGTTAAGGAATTCAATATCGATAGAGGCGATACTTTATTACTAATGAGTGATGGGTTTGCAGAACTTAAAAATGAGAAGAAAGAAATATATGGGTATAAAAGAGCTAGAAATAGTTTTGAAGAAGTTGCAAAGAAAGAACCAGAAGAGATAGTATCATTCTTGAATGAAGAAGGTAAACGATGGACAAGTGATAAAGAACCTGATGATGATGTAACATTTGTTGTAATTAAAATTAAATAAGGTAACCGAATGAAATGGAATAAAATATATTTCAATTTGAAATATTTTATAATATGCTTTTTGTATATGCTGACAAACGCGCTTCACGCACAAGATAATTTTGTGTTTGAAAATTTATCAATCCCGCAGGGACTTTCTAATCCGACAATAAATTCTATCTGTGAAGATAAGTATGGTTTTCTCTGGCTCGGTACCGATGATGGATTGAGCAGGTATGATGGATATGAATTTAAAGTTTACAAAAACAATCCATCGGATAGCACTAGTTTACCTGGCAATACTATTTATGCAATAAGCGAAGACAATAACGGTGATTTATGGATAGGCGGCAATAATGTGCTTGTAAAATACGATAGAAAAAAGGATACATTTATTCGTGTAAAGGTTGACAGGGGACAAAATTTAAACCAACCTATCATTTATAAAATCCTTATAGATAAACATAATAATATCTGGGTAGGTACCGATGCATTCGGTGTGCACTTACTGAATCCTGAAAAAATGACAACTAAACGCATACCCTTTATTTTAAACAATGAAGAAATTTTTAATGGATATGTGTATTCAATTATTGAAACTTCAAACCAGGAAATATTAGCGCTTGATTATGGAGCCGGAGTATTCTATTACAATAAAGAAGCTAATAATTTTCAACTATATAATAATTTGAGCAATGAGAAAACTCGTGGTGGTTTGTTAGTTCTACATGAAGACGAATTCAATAATATTTGGATTGGTGGTGAAGAATCACTATTAATTTACAACAGAAACAATAAAAATTTAGAGAAAGTTGAACAATTTTCAAGACCGGCCGGTAGCTCTTTAACCAAAGGGATAATAAATATTTTAAAGGATAAAGCAGGCTTCCTTTGGCTGGCTACATTAGATGAAGGTTTATACAGATATAATCCTGTTGACAATAAATTTTTTCATTTTTCCAGAAACAGTATTAATAAAAACGGCATTAAATCCACCGGTATTCTTTCTTTATTTCAGGATAGTTTCGGGAACATTTGGATAGGTACAAGACTGGATGGATTATATAAGGTCGATCCTAACAAACAGCCAATGAATGTTATCAGAATACCGGATAAACTAAAAACAAATTCACCTGCTGACAAAATAACTGCAGTAACAAAA
>BS_KBA_SWE02_21mDRAFT_10001100_pt1 | contig 10285 bp, 7 predicted proteins | sample BalSeasSWE02_21m_FD_9196 | JGI IMG/M metagenome (IMG submission 9196)
AAGTTGTCGGGGTTATTGCAGATGGTTGTCTTTGAACAGAGGTTAGAGTTGGGTTGGAGTCAGATTGTTTCTTAGTCTGGGCTAGAGATTCTACGCGTTCAGTTTGGCCGGCCTGTGGTGGTTGGGTGCTGTTGGAATGGCTAGGTTTCTTTTCGGATTGAATAGGAAGTGGAGCGGGGCTTGCTAGTGCCTTGCTCCCTGATTCTTTTTGCATGTTCAGTGGCGGTGGTTCACTTGCAAGGATTTTGTCTGTTTCTAACGGAGGTTCCTGAATATTCAAAGGTTCTTGAGGGGAAGCGATGGAAATCTTACTTTCGACAGGCATTGCCTGTGGCAGACTTATTTTCTGTGAGGTGTTATCAGGTCGCGAATGGACGGTGGAAATATAGGGTTCTAATACATCGCGATACCAATAGCCCAATGTTCCAGCCACAGCAACCAATGAGATGAGGACAAGGGCAATCCCAATTTTGTTGAGCATCTTTGTGTATTTGGCGCGGCCATAATTCATGGACGTGTGNGGCCGTTGGACCTGGGGTATTTTTTTGAGTGNTGGTTCCACAGTGCTCAAAGGTGCAGGGGCTAGGGATGCCTTCTTAGGCTCTACGGGTTCTTTCGGAGACGCCCCCTGCGCTTGAGGAGGCACGGACGGCAAGAAGGTGCTTCCTTCGTTCAATGGGAGTTTGGCCAATTGTTGATTGATGATGGTGAGGACGTGGGTTGCATCTTGTAGTCGCTGTTGGGTTTTATTGCGTGTCATGTGGCGAATGAGATCGCAAACCGCTGCTGGAGCGGTACTAGGAAAGTCTAAGACGGGATCGGCTTGGTCGAACGCCAATTTCCCCATGATGGATGTTTTGGGGAGGCCGGCGTAAGGCGTGGTGCCGGTCAGCATTTCGTACATCATAAATCCCAGAGAATACAGATCGCTACTCACATTGAGTAGCTCTCCTTTCGCGATTTCCGGAGGTAAATACGGGAGTGGCCGAAGCAGCTCCATGTCACAATTGGACAAAATATCCATCAGGATCCACGAGAGGCCCAGGTCCATGACCTTGATCTGACCTTGAGGGCCCACCAAGACATGGCCGGGATGAATGGTTCCGTGGATGATGCCTTGAAAATGGGTATGGACGAGGACTTCTGTAATCTCCCGAGCCAGCAGGAGCATGTCTTGGACTGGCATAGAACCTTTATCATGAATCATCTGTTGGAGGCTGGGAGCATCGAAGAATTCCATGAAAACGACGGGGGTATCGTCTTCTTCTTCGACTTTGAAAATTTTAATGAGATTGGGATGATCAATAAGCAGAAGGGGTTTTGATTTTTCGATGAAGGCGCGGCCACGAATTACTCGACCGTTGATATGGGAATGGTAGATTTTAATCGCCACCTCTTGACGAAGTTCCATATCATAGCCGTAATAAATGGTGCCGGTTTGCCCCTTGGCAATTTCTCCCTGAATCTCAAACTTTCCCGCGAACAGTTGTTTCTTCATGAGGGTTTCCACAATAGTTCTTGGCCTTGTGTGCGGTATAAGGGTGCGGTTCTCACCTCAGTGAGACGAAATATTTCCCTGCATAGCTTCTAGATCGATAGCATTCCTGCTCATCTTGTCGGAATGGCATAGGATTTTCTTGAATGCCGGGAATTCTTGGTCGTTGACCCTTTGATCTTCAGTCTAGGGCTAGGGTGCTTGAGCGTAGAACAGCAGAAGAAATTTTGAGGTAGGAGATACGGCTGCGCTTAGAAGATTTTGAGCGTTTGGCCAACCTGTTGGATGGCTTTCAGGGCAAAATCTATTTGTTCCATGGAATGTTCGGCCGTGACGGTGACTCGAAGGCGGCTTGTGCCATTAGGGACCGTTGGAGGTCGAATGGCTGGGATAAAGATTCCTTGTTTCTGGAGGCCGTGGCTCATCTTAACGGCCAGCTTAGGATCATTCACGATGATGGGAAGAATTGGGCTTTGTGTCCGGGTCATGTGGCAGCCCATGGCTTTTAACCCTTGATACATGTGCTCCCGATTCTGCCAAAGCCGGGCACGCCGTTCCGGTTCTTCTTGGATGAGGTGTATGGCGGCCTGAGCGGCGGCGGCCATGGCCGGTGGTGGGGCCGTGCTATAGATGAACGATCGTGAGGTATTGATAAGATACGAGATGAACTCTTTCGTTCCTGTCATGAACCCCCCACTGGTGCCTATGGCTTTGCTCAGCGTGCCCATATGGAGGACCTTGGCCGACTCCACTCCCCAATGTTCGATGGTTCCACGTCCTGTCGGCCCCATCACCCCCGTCCCATGGGCATCATCTACCAGCAGAATTGCCTCGAATTCCTCGGCTAGCCTTGCTAGTTCTGGCAGCGGGGCGAGGTCCCCGTCCATACTGAAGACGCCTTCGGTGATGAGCAAGGTCGGTCGGTCGGTGGGTCGTTTCATTAAAAGCGAACGTAGATGATCCACATCATTGTGGTGGAAGACCCGAAAAGTCGCTCGACTGAGTCGGCAGGCATCAATCAGGCTGGCATGGCACAAGCGATCAGCCAAGATGAGTGCGCCAGTTTTGGCCAGATGGGGAATAACGCCCAGATTTGTGGCATACCCGGAAGAAAAAGTAAGCGCGGCCTCGGTATGGGTAAACTGTGCTAAGGCCAATTCTAGGTGGTGATGGGGCGTAAGGGTCCCGGAGATTAACCGAGAGGCCCCGGCACCTACGCCGAATTGCTCAATGGCCTTCATGGCAGCCTGTTTCAGTCGTGTGTGATTGGCTAGGCCTAAGTAATCATTAGAGGCAAACTGGAGGGTGTTTTGTCCGTTCAAAGACTGTAATGGTCCTGAAGGGGAGTCCATGACCGATAATTCACGCCAAAGGTTTTCTCGGGCTAATTTTTGAAGATCTGCCTCCCACATCAAATAAAAGTCTCCATTTTGGGACATAGGTGTGTTCCAGGAGCTATCCTCATCAATATTTCGTAATAGTTCAAATCCTGCTACAATAAGAGTTGACTTAAAAAAACCGCAAGGATTACCATTACGTATTTATTTTTTGTGGTTTCCGTTAGTCTGGGTGGAAGGAAAAGCCTCCAACGTTCCGTATCATTTCATAACATAACTGGAAATCTCAGGCGGGTGGGTGTTCGTGGAGTTTTTTTCAACAGTCTTTTAATCAAAAGGTGAGTATCATGCAACTGACTGGCGCAGAAATTTTTCTTGAATCATTAAAACGCGAAGGCGTTGATACGCTTTTTGCCTTACCAGGTGGCGTGGTCTTGAAAATTTTTGATGTGCTGCATCAGCAAAAGGATATTCGCGTCATTCTTACTCGTCACGAGCAAGGGGCAGGGATGATGGCGGAAGGCTATGCCAAAGCGACGGGAAAACCCGGGGTCGCGTTAATCACTTCTGGGCCGGGCATGACGAATGTGATCACAGCATTGGCCGATGCCTATATGGACTCCGTCCCGGTTGTGTGTTTTTCAGGGCAGGTCCCCACGGGGATGATTGGGAATGATGCCTTTCAAGAAGCTGACAACATTGGCCTGAGCCGTCCCTGTACCAAGTACAACTTTTTGGTCAAAGACGTCAACGATTTGGCTCGGACCATTAAAGAAGCGTTTTTTATCGCGACGACGGGAAGGCCGGGCCCTGTGTTAGTCGATATTCCCAAAGATATTTCAATGGACAAGGGCGAGTTTCATTATCCCAATTCAGTCTCGATTCGTGGCTATAACCCGACCTATGACGGGAGTAAATGGAAAATCAAGCAGGCGGCTGAGGCGATCATGAGATCCAAACGCCCGATTCTGTACATTGGGGGAGGGGTGCAATTCTCCGGGGCGTCGGCTGAAGTGAAAGAGCTGGCTGAAATGATGCATATCCCGGTGGACATGACGTTGATGGCCTTAGGCGCATTTCCTGGGAATCATCCGTTATCGTTAGGGATGTTAGGGATGCATGGGACGTATGTGGCGAATATGGCCATGCATTACTCAGATTTGGTCATTGCGGTTGGTGCGCGATTTGATGATCGGGTCACGGGTAAAGTTTCTGAGTTCTGCCCGACCGCCAAAGTTATTCATATTGATATTGATCCCACGTCGATTCGGAAAAACATTCACGTGGATATTCCCATAGTTGGGGATTGCAAGCGTGTATTGATCGAAATGAATAATATTTTGCGGGCCACGGTGAATGGGAATCAAAAAGAGCAGCGAAAGCCTTGGTGGGATCAGCTTGCGGCCTGGCAACAAGAGCATCCGTTGGCGTATACGCAAGAACCTGAGGCGCAAATTAAACCGCAATATCTGATTGATCGATTATATGAATTGACTGCCGACCGTGATCCGATTGTGTCAACGGATGTCGGTCAGCATCAGATGTGGGCGGCACAATATTTTAAACTCCAAAACCCACGGACGTGGTTAACCTCAGGGGGATTGGGAACAATGGGGTTTGGTTTACCTGCTGCCATGGGTGCTCAAGCCGCGTTCCCCAATCGATTGGTGTTGTGTATTGCCGGGGACGGCAGTATCCAAATGAATACGCAAGAATTGGCGACGGCGGTAATTGAGAAATTGCCGGTCAAGGTGTTTGTGATTAATAACCGCTTCCATGGCATGGTTCGGCAGTGGCAGGACTTATTTTATGAAGGACGCTATGCCTCAAGCAGTCTGGGTAATGTCCCGGATTTTGTCAAATTAGCCGAAGCCTATGGTGCCGCAGGAATCCGCATTGAGAAGGTTGGGGATGTGGATGCTGGCATAGAAGAAGCTTTAGCCATTGATCGGCCAGTGTTCATTGATGTTTCGGTCTATCAGTATGAAAATTGCTATCCCATGATTCCGGCTGGAGGGAGCAATCATGAGATGCTCTTAGCCGATCCTCCAGATTTAAAGAAACCCAAATCCACAAATAAAACGGCTGTCCAGGCGGATTCTGATACCGTGCTGACAGCCTGAATGCACAGGGAATATGGAACACATCATTTCGTTAACCGTAGAAAATAAGTTCGGCTCATTATCTCGTGTGGCTGGTCTGTTCAGTGGACGAGGGTTTAATATTGAAAGTCTTTCTGTGGCTCCCACGTTGGATCCGTCGGTCTCTATGATGACGCTTGTCACGAACGGTGATGATCGTATTATTGAACAGATTATGAAGCAGTTGAATAAAGTTATTGATGTCATCAAGGTGGTGGATATCAGCGAGAGTGATTTTGTGGAACGCGAAACGGCTTTGATTAAAGTGCATACTCGGCCCGAAGATCGGGCTGAAGCTTTGCGCATTGCCGATATATTTCGAGCAAATGTGCTTGATTCCTCTCCGACGAGTTACACCATTGAAGTGACCGGGGACGTCAGAAAAGTCCAAGCCATCATTAATTTGTTGCAGCCCCTTGGTATTAAAGAGTTGGTTCGCACCGGACGAATTGCCATCGGACGGGAACCGACGCGCCCCGCGCAAGCTCAATCCCGACCGCTTGCGAAAGTGAACTAATCAGCTCGACCCACTCTGGAAAAATGTTCCGTCAGTTCTGGGTGGCGGAGCCGAATAAGTATGTTCTAAATTTCTATTGAGGAGTGCATCATGAAAATTTCTTATGAAAAAGATGTTGATCAACAAAGTTTGGCCAAAAAAACGGTAGCTGTTATCGGGTTTGGGAGTCAGGGTCATGCCCATGCCCTCAATATGCGTGATAGCGGCATTCAAGTTATTGTGGGTTGTCGTGAGGGTTCCTCATGGAATAAGGCCGAGGCCGCCGGTTTGAAGGTCATGCCCACGGCTGATGCTGTGAAAAGCGCCGATGTCGTGATGATCTTAGCGCCGGATGAATGCCAAGCGGCGATCTACAATAAGGACATTGCACCCAATCTGAAAAAAGGGGCCTACCTCGCCTTTGGCCATGGGTTCAATATTCACTTTGGGCAGATTCAACCTGATTCTCATGTCAATGTATTTATGGTGGCCCCTAAAGGCCCTGGGCATCTTGTTCGCTCAGAATATACCAAAGGGACGGGGGTGCCATGTTTGCTCGCTATTCACCAGGATCCGAGTGGCAATACGGCAAAAGTAGGACTGGCCTATGCGAGTGCTATCGGCGGAGCGCGGGCTGGTGTCATTGAGACTTCCTTTCGAGAAGAGACTGAAACTGACTTGTTCGGTGAACAGGCGGTGTTGTGTGGCGGCGTGACTTCCCTAATCCAGGCTGGATTTGAAACATTGGTTGAAGCTGGCTATTCACCGGAGATGGCCTATTTTGAATGTTTGCATGAGGTCAAGCTGATCGTGGACCTGATCTACCAAGGCGGTATTGCCAATATGCGTTACTCCATTAGTACGACAGCCAAGTATGGAGATGTCACGCGAGGGCCGCGAGTGGTGACCAGTGAAACCAAGCGGGTGATGAAGGAAATTTTAGATGAAATTCAAAGCGGTCGATTTGCCAGAGAATGGGTGTTAGAAAATCAAGCGAATCGGCCGGTGTATAATGCCCTCTTGAAAAAGGGAGAAGAACATCCGATTGAAGAAGTTGGCGCGCGATTACGCGGCATGATGCCGTGGTTGCAAAAAGACCAACTCGTGGATAAACAGAAAAATTAATGAGACGTCACTCGCATGGCTGATCAGGCGAAGGGGATTCCTGTCGCCAAAGAAGGCCTTCCCTTTATTCTCATCGGGGGGCTTCTCACCCTGGGTGCTTGGGCAATGGGAGGAGTGTGGTCTGCCTATGTGTTAGGGGCATTCACACTGTTTACCACATGGTTTTTTAGAAATCCGGCCAGAACCATTCCTGAGGGTGAACACGTCATCGTCTCGCCAGGTGATGGAATGGTTGTGGCAGTGGAGTCAGAGTTTGAGCATCGATATTTGAAGGAACAAAGTATCCGCATTAGTATTTTTCTCAACGTGTTTGACGTGCATATCAATAGAATGCCCATTGGTGGAGTCGTGGAAAATGTGGTCTACCAACCTGGGAAATTTATGATGGCCCATCAGCCAGAGGCCTCCAGTGGAAATGAACAAAATATTCTGATGCTGCGTCGCTCCGATGGAGTAAAAATTTTGTGTGTCCAGATCGCCGGGTTGATTGCCCGACGTATTGTCTCTTGGGTGGTGCCTGGTGAGCAGGTTGAAAAAGGCGAGCGCTTTGGACTGATTCGCTTTGGATCACGAATGGATGTGTATCTTCCTCAAACAAGCACGATTCGAGTACGCGTCGGGTCAAAAGTCAAAGGCGGCTCATCAATATTAGCGGAGGTGCCATGCGCGGAGCCTTCATGAAGCAACCACGACGACGACGAGTCGTTTCCCTTATTCCCAATATTCTCACCACGGGGAATTTGTTTAGTGGATTAGCCTCGATTCTTTTTGTGTTTGGAGGGAACTTTGAGGCCGCAGCCATCGCGATTCTTGTGGCGATTGTCTTTGATGTGTTGGATGGCACAACGGCTCGCCTCATGAAAAGTACCAGTGATTTCGGGTTGCAATATGATTCGTTGGGTGATGTCGTATCCTTTGGCGTGGCCCCAGGTTTATTAGTGTATGTCTGGGCCCTTAGTACGCCGAAAATGCTGGGTGCGGCCGTCATGTTTGCGTTTGTGGCCTGTGGAGCGCTTCGCCTGGCTCGGCACAATGTCCTGGCGACAACCAATGACGAGGGGAAATCCTTCACTGGCCTCCCGATTCCTGGAGCGGCCGGCGTGATTGCCACGTTGGTGATCTTTGATCATTATGTGGTGTCGTTGGGGGAAAGTGTGAAGCCGATTCTGGGAATTGTCTTAACGCTCTCATTAGCGTTTTTGATGGTGAGCACCCTTCGCTATCGCAGTCTGAAAGAATTGAAGACGCAGGAACATCACCATTTTAATTATTTAGTCTATGCCGTGCTGATTCTTATGGCCGTGTTGGCGTATCCCCAGGCGATGTTGTTTGTGGTCTTTGCCGTGTACGCCCTTTCGGGAGTGGTCGAGCAAGGGTGGAACTTTGTTGCCGGGATGGCAGGGGAAAAGTCCGAGTCTGATGTGACCTCAGGTGAGTCCCCGAAAAAACGGACATGAGAAAGAAACGCATGGAGCAGAATCTGCGAAGGCAGCCGGGAGATATTCGATCATGACGCGAATGATTCGGATCTTTGATACCACGTTGCGAGATGGAGAGCAGTCTCCAGGCGCCAGCATGAATATCGAAGAAAAACTCCTTGTGGCCAAGCAATTGGCACGATTGAACGTGGATATTATTGAAGCGGGATTTGCCTTCAGCTCGCCTGGTGACTTTGAAGCGATTCATCGCATTGCCCAAGAAATTGAAGGTCCTATTATTTGCAGCCTGGCTCGGGCCAAGCCCGAAGATATTGATCGTGCCTGGGAGGCGCTCAAGGGGGCGCCAAAATGTCGCATCCATACTTTTTTGTCTTCTTCAGATATTCATCTCAAACATCAATTTCGGATGACGAGAGACGAAGCGCTGAAGCGAGCGGTGGAGATGGTTCGTCATGCGCGAAGTTACGTGGCGGATGTCGAATATTCTCCCATGGATGCCACGCGCTCTGATCTTTCGTATCTCTGTGAAGTGGTCGAAGCGGTTGTCGAAGCAGGAGCCGGTACGGTGAATATCCCTGATACCGTGGGTTACACCACGCCGCAGGAGTTTGGGGAGATTATTCGGACATTGTGCAAGCGGGTTCGAGGCGTGGAGAACGCGATTATCTCCGTTCATTGTCATAATGATTTGGGATTGGCCGTTGCCAATTCCATGGCGGCGATTCATGCCGGAGCGGGTCAAGTGGAATGTACGATTAACGGGATTGGTGAACGGGCCGGAAATGCGTCCTTGGAAGAAATTGTCATGGGGTTACGCACACGCAAAGATTTCTATCAAGCTGACACACAGATTCACACGGAAGAAATTTCTAAATCCAGTCGTTTGGTGAGTCAAATTACCGGGATGGTCGTTCAGCCTAATAAGGCGATTGTCGGCGAAAATGCTTTTGCCCATACCTCCGGGATTCATCAAGATGGCTTGCTCAAGGATAAAAATACCTATGAAATTATAAGTCCTGAATCGATTGGCTTGTCGCAGAGCCGATTAGTGATGGGCAAGTTGTCGGGGCGTCATGCCTTTCGTGAAGAACTCGTAAAGTTGGGCTATACCCTGTCTGATCAGGAACTGCAGGAGGCATTTGAGCGATTCAAGCATTTAGCGGATCAGAAAAAAGAATTGTTTGAAGAAGATTTGGAAACCATTGTGAATAAAGCGGTGACCAAGGTGCCTGAGCGGTTTTCATTGAGAGGATTGCATGTGGAAAGTGGGTTGAATCAACCCCCATCTGCCACCGTAGAACTGCTCATGAACGGTCAATTGGCGAGTCAAACCGGAACCGGTGATGGACCCGTGGATGCGGTCTACCGAACGATTGTTTCCTTAACGGAAACCAAAAGCCTCCTGCGGGCCTATATTGTCAAAGCCATCACCGGGGGAACTGATGCACAGGGGGAAGTCTCCGTTCGGGTTGAAGAAAATGGAGAAACGGTCACGGGGCATGGTTCCGATACGGATATTATTGTTGCGTCTGCACAAGCCTATCTCAATGCGCTCAATAAATTAGCAGATTTGGTGGAACGACATGCCAGGGCTGAACAAAAAGTTGGATGGCGTTAGCGAGGGGAGTCCTGTTCCACGAATTTGTCCGTGTAGCACACGTCCTGCCTATTTTCTTCATCTCTAAGCGCGGAGTTCCCATTATTCAGTTGATGATAATGTAGGGATCGTTCATCGCGGTCTTGATACTATTATTGATGGTTTTTGTTTGGAGGAATGATGAACACACGAATTGCGGTCTTGTCCGGTGATGGCATCGGTCCGGAAATTATGCCACAAGCCGTTCGGGTTTTGGAGGCAGTGGGACAGGCTTGTGGCCACACGTTTGAACTCACTTCTGCCCAAGTTGGGGGTGCGGCCATTGATGCGACAGGATTCCCGCTACCTACAGAAACTTTGGATTTGGCCAAATCCAGCGATGCGGTACTTTTGGGAGCCGTGGGCGGTCCGAAGTGGGAAGGGTTGGAGTATGAGCGAAGACCAGAACGAGCCCTATTAGGCTTGCGTGAACAACTTGGCCTCTTTGCCAATCTTCGACCAGCCAAAATGTATTCGTCGTTAATTGATGCTTCTAGCCTGAAGCCAGAGGTGATTGATGGCATAGATGTTCTTGTCGTTCGCGAGTTGACTGGCGGTATTTATTTCGGGAAACCCAAGGGAATCGAAGAAACCCCGACCGGGCATCGTGGGTTCA
>BS_KBA_SWE02_21mDRAFT_10001101_pt1 | contig 10284 bp, 10 predicted proteins | sample BalSeasSWE02_21m_FD_9196 | JGI IMG/M metagenome (IMG submission 9196)
CCGCAAATAATACAATTGTTTACCCGAGTAGATGGGTGATTGCCCATCTACTCTTTTTACATCGTCACCAGTTGGGAATTGAACAGTGCTGCCAACAAGAAGGTTGGCACCTCTTTTCAGTCCCTAACTGGGTGGAATAAATAGGAGAAATAAGAATAATGCAAGCTGAATTTAAACGTTACACCACAACAGTGGGTAACCATATTATTGCCATTGAAACTGGCAAACTAGCACCACAAGCAGGTGGTGCTGTAACCGTGCATCTAAATGATTCGATCATATTTGCATCCACCACTATGAGCCCAAATACTCGTGATGGTATTGATTTTTTCCCTTTAAGCGTTGATTATGAAGAACGTATGTATGCTGGGGGAAAGATTCCCGGCTCTTTCTTTCGCCGAGAAAGCAGACCGAGCGGAGATGCCATTCTTACTTCAAGGTTAACCGACCGACCCTTGCGACCTCTTTTCCCGGATGGCATGCGTAATGATGTGCAAGTAATCATTTACTCGCTTTCTTCTGACGGAGAAGATCAATTGGATATTCTGGCGATCAACGCAGCATCTGCTGCTTTGATGATCTCAGATATTCCCTGGAATGGACCAATCGGAGCAGTCCGAATTGGCCGGGTTAATGGAGAATTTATCATAAATCCAACTTTCCAGGAATTAGAGGAGTCTGATCTTGACCTTCGCCTGGCAGGCACACGTGAGGCTATTTCAATGGTCGAATGTGGTGCCAAAGAAGTACCAGAAGATGTAATGGTGGCTGCCCTTGAATTAGGTCACAAATCGATACAACCACTTATCGATCTTCAGATGAAAATGGCAGAAGAGATCGGAAAACCTAAAAAATCTGTCGTCACATCCAACCTGGATAGTGATCTTGTGAACAATGTTTACAATCGATCCCTACAACCAATGACGGATATGCTTGAAAAAAACCTCATGAAGACTGATTTCTATGCTGGTGTTGATGCATTAAAACAAGAAATCGTAGTTGAGTTTTCTTCTGTCGAAAGAACAGATGCCGTATCCCCAGAAGCGGCCAAAGCTGCTTTTTCAGCAGCAGAAGCGAAGATCATTCGTGATCGAATTCTTAATTTAAACAAACGAATCGATGGTAGAACTGCTACCGAAGTCCGGCCGATCTGGTGCGAAGTTGGCTACAGCCCACGTGCACACGGATCTGCAATATTTACCCGTGGAGAAACCCAAGTTTTATCTTCTGCCACTCTCGGCACACTGGGAGATGCCCAGATGCTGGATACCCTCAACCCGTTAAAAACAAAACGGTATATGCATCATTATAATTTCCCACCATTTTCAACAGGTGAAGTGAAACCCCTTCGTGGTCAAAGCAGACGGGAGATAGGGCACGGCGCCCTGGCTGAAAGAGCACTCGAACCAGTCATTCCAGCAAAAATAGATTTTCCTTATACCCTTCGGGTCGTCTCTGAAGTTATGGCCTCAAACGGTTCTTCTTCCATGGCTTCTGTATGTGGATCCACCCTGGCTCTCATGGATGCCGGCGTGCCCATCAAAGCACCCGTTGCAGGCGTAGCTATGGGACTTGTTATTGAAGGTGACAAATTCGCAGTTCTAACCGATATTCTCGGAACTGAAGATCATCTCGGCGATATGGATTTCAAAGTTACCGGTACAACAAAGGGTATCACCGCACTACAGATGGACATCAAGGTTAGCGGTGTCAGCTCTGAAATCATGGCGCAAGCACTTGAACAAGCTCATGTTGCTCGATTGCACATTTTGGACAAGATGCTGGCTGTACTTTCCGCCCCACGCCCTGAATTAAAGGATCATACTCCCCGAATTACAATTGTTAAGATTCCCGTGGACAAAATCGGTGCCATTATTGGACCAGGTGGTAAAAATATTCGCGCTCTTCAGGAAGAAACAGGTACCAAAATTGATATTGAAGAAGACGGGACTATTTATATTTCTGCGACAGATGGCGCAGGTGCAGAAATCGCCAGGGAGCGAATCGAATCGATCGGCGAATCCGCCCAGATCGGTCGTATTTACACCGGCAAAGTAGTTCGAATTGCAGATTTTGGCGCATTTGTCGAGATCCTACCTGGAACAGATGGATTGGTTCATATATCTCAACTTGACAGTGAAAGAGTTAATAAAGTTGAGGATCTGGTACAACTGGGTGATGAAATAACCGTCATGGTCATTGGAATAGANCCAATGGGAAAGATACGACTTTCCAGGCAAGCTGTTTTGGAAGGCTGGACAGCAGAACAAGCACAGGAGCGTGACAAGAAACCAAGTGGTGGTGGTCGCCCTGGTGGCGGAGGACGCCCAGGAGGCAATCGCTCTGGTGGTCGGGACAATGACCGCCGGGGTGGCAGCAGCAACAACCGCAGATAATAATCAAAAGGGCGACCTCAGGGTCGCCCTTTATTCTCTTTTTTGATCTTATTCAACTCAACTTTTCCAACTTTCTTTCAAGAATCTTCTTGACATTATTCCATTCAGAATCCAAGATACTGTAATAGACGCTATCCCGGACCACGCCTTCAGGCGTGATCATATGGTTGCGAAGAATGCCTTCTTTGACAGCCCCTAATCTTTCAATTGCTTTTTGAGAACGGATATTTCGAAGATCTGTTTTAAATTGAACCCGAATACATTCCAAAACTTCAAACGCGAATTTTAATAACAAATATTTGCATTCAGTGTTAACTGGAGTGCGTTGAAACTGTGGCGCATACCAAGTACCACCTACCTCAAGCCCCTTTATGGTCTGGTCGCATCTCGAGATACCTGGTGGCTCCAATTACCCTTCCTGTTTCCAAATGGATAACAGCAAACGGAAGATCCTTGCCAAAGTCACGTCGTGCAAGGAGGTCCCTTATCCAAACCAACATACTATCATCGGTGATCGGAGAGCCGTACAACATATAGGTCCAAATACTTTTGTCTTTTCCAGCGATCGCCAACTCATTGGCATGATTTTCAGATAAGGGTTCCAAGCGGACGACATTCCCTTTCAAGGTCACCCGCTTCTGCCAATTATCATTCATTCAAATTCATCCTGAGTTGGCAAATAGGGCATATTCGGCCCTTCAATCTCCAAATATTCGGCAAGAGCTGCACGAAGAGCTATACGATCATCCCAGGCATATTCAATTGTCCCAAAACACATGGATTGTTCGTGTCCCTTACCACAACATATGATCAGATCATCAGATTGTGCGATCTTTATTGCCTTCCGGAATGCATTGCCTCTGTCCGGTATACACCAATAATTTATTCCAGTAACTCCGCCTTGCGAATTTGCCCCAACTGCCATTTCTTCTAATATCAGATCCAGAGACTCTGTACGAGGATCTTCGGCTGTAAAAATAGAAATATCTGCCAAAGAAATGGAGGTCTGTGCCATTAGTTTTCTTTTTTCGCGATCGCGCAATCCTGCTGACCCAATAACTGCTATTACTTTTCCTTTTGTCATTTGCCTAGCTGTTTGCAAAGCAACTTTTAAAGCATTGGGAGTATGTGCAAAATCCACNATCGCGGTGAATTGCTGCCCGCTGTCAATGCGCTCCATTCTGCCTGGAACGCCTTGCATAAAAGCAATCCCCTTTGCGACAATATCAGGATCTATACCCAATCCAACGACTCCAATTGAAAAAGCAGCCAAACAATTTAAAATATTAAATGCACCAACAAGATTACTGGTTATCTTGATCTCTTGATTTCCTAAAAATCTGATAATAAATTCCGAACCTTCTTGCTTATTTATAATATCCTGTGCAATAATATCCGCATCACGATCCATGGCATATGATATCGTTGGTACCCTGGATATCTCTTTTAAATATTCATAAGAAGAATCGTCCCAATTCAGGACAGCCAGCTTCTTCTGATTAGATCTTTTTATTTGTGTCTCACCCAGAGATGTAAAGAGACGTGCTTTTGCCGCCCGATAATTATTGAAAGAGCCATGCTGATCCAGGTGTTCATGGGTGATATTCGTGATTACCCCAATATCAAATTCGCAAGCGTCCACCCTGTATTGAGCCCAACCATGGGATGTTGTTTCCAGAACAACATGCGTAATTCCTGCATCAACCATCATCGAGAGGAAGCGTTGGACATCTGGTGAATCTGGCGTGGTGACATGAAAACCAGTATCCAAGACAATATCACCAATTATGGCGTTGACAGTTGAAATCATCCCAGCCTTGAGCCCTGCAGTCAGCAAAATGCTGTAAATTAGATTTGCTGTAGTCGTTTTTCCATCAGTTCCTGTTACACCGATCATAACCATTTTTCTGGCGGGATTATCATAAAAAGCTGCAGCCAAGTGAGCCAACATCTGCCTGGAATTCTCAACTCGAATGTATGGAACTTGACAATCAACAATTTCTTTTTCGCCAACTACAAAAACAGCCCCAGCTCGTATTGCTTTCTCAATATAATCATGCCCATCAACAGATTGACCTGAGTATGCGACGAAAATTGAGCCTGGGATGACCTTGCGAGAATCTGCAGTGACGCCATGAATATTCATTTCAGGAATATTTCCACTTTTCAATGGAAAAGGGAAGGATTTGAAAATTTCTTTAAGCGGGACTATCCGATCCAATCTATTCATGTTACTTATTATCTCACTTCATACGAACTGCGTAAATATCCATTAATATGTTACGCGTAAGTTCTGATCATTTCTGAGAATTCTTCCAAGTTTTTTTGGATATAAAAAAGATGATGATTTTAAATAACAAGAGGGTTTTAACTGTAAATAGTTAAAACCCTCCTATGTTATTTAATTATTATTATTGAAGATTCTGGCGTAGATTATCCAATTTACCAGCAACTGATCCATCCAGTACTTTGTCACCAACTCGAACCACCAAACCGCCGAGAATGGAAGGATCGATCTTAAAGGAAACTTCACTTTGTGAACCCATTTTAACGAGGATCTCTTTCTTGACGATCGATTGTTCGTCAGAAGTCAAAGGGAGAGCGCTAACCACTTCTGCGGAAGCACCAGTTATTGTTTTTTCTTCAAGCACAATAACTTTACCATCTTTCACACCAGAGAAGAATTCAGCCAGGAGAGCATGCTGGCGTTTTTCATCCAATGCCTCGCCAACAAGTTTTTGAGCAGCAGCTATGGCCAATGCTGCAACCTGACCGCGCAAATCACCTAGCATACGATCGCGTTCACCTTCAATCTCAACTAAAGTTGCAGAACGTTCTTTGCCGATCTCTTGTTCTGCTTCTGCTTTAATTTCAACGACAACTTTGTCGGCACGCTCCATTGCTTCATTCACAATGTGAGTTGCTTTGGTTTGAGCTTCAAGCGTTATCTTTGATGCTTCAATTTCTGCATTTGAACGAGCTTCTTCCGCAATCCTGGCATCTTCCAATCCCTGGGCAATAGTTGCGCGACGTTTATCCAACATAATCATCAAAGGTTTGTATACCCACGCTCGCAAAACTACAAACAAAGCCAGGAAGTTGAAAATCTGGACAAGTATATAACCTAAGTTTAGGCCTAATTTTTCCAATGTACTTTCCTCCTGTTATAGTTTAGAAAACAAAAAGGATCAGGAGAGCTACAACCAGGCAATAAATTGCCACTGCTTCCGCGAAGGCGATCCCCAGGATCATGTTTGTTTGAATAATTCCTGAAGCATCCGGGTTACGACCAATAGCCTGAACTGCACCGCTGGTTAAAATACCAATACCTGCACCAGCACCTATGGCCCCTAACATCGCAATACCAGCACCTAGCAACTTTCCAAGAATTTGAGCAGCTTCGAATTCCATATTTAATCTACCTCCAGATTAGTATCGGGCGGGGAAACCGCCACCTTTTATGTGTTTTATAACCGGGTGATGGTGACACCCGAAGACTTACAATGATTTATGCGTGAGCTTCTTCCTTGTGATCACCACCATGACCTTGTGTCGCTTGTGCCATGAAAGTCATGGTTAGCATACCAAACACAATGGCCTGGATCAGACCAACAAAGAATTCGAGCATCAGGAATCCGGTTTGTGCAAATACCGGGACGAGTGAACCGATCACGAATAGAAGCACTGAACCGGCAAAAATATTTCCGAACAACCGGAAGGCAAATGAGAGTATCTTGGAAAACTCAGAAACTAACTCAAGAATACCAACGCCAAAATCAATGACACCGAAAATCGGTTTGCTAAAGAGTGTCTTGGTATTCCAGAATTTCGTAAAATAAGAAATTCCTTGAGCCCGAACTCCTGTCACCTGAACCATAATAACAGCTATTAACGCCAGGGCGACAGTAAAGTTCAAGTCAGTCGATACTACACGAACAAATGGAACAACCATATAACCTTCTCCAGCATGAACTACTTCACCGGCGGCAGGCTTTACAATTGTGGCCATCCAAGAAGTCAGTTGTTGGAGTTTATATCCATGTTCTGCTTTTTCCAATAATCCGATACTATCCACACCAGGAATCAATTCTGTCCAGTTGGCAACCAACAAAAGTAAAGTTATTGTTGCAAACCAGGGAAATACAACTTTGGTCCACTTCCCTGCTGTAGTTTGGGTCAAATTGTAGATGACTTCCAACAATGCTTCCAACGCCCCAGAAAAACCTTTTGGAATCAATGATCCTGTCTTGGAAAACCGATAATACCCAAAACCGATCAGTAATAGAATTATATCTGCAATAAACAGGGCTACCAGTGTGTTCGTTAAGTACAACCCAGTAACGGGTGTTACGGCGGAGTGTCCCTCGCCTCCTTCAACCAAACAATGAGCTGGAGGCACGTCACCAAAAGGTGCTGGTAATGCCAGAATTGGAGTGCAGGATAATTTTTCTGCAGGGAGTTGAACATGGGGTTGGATTGGTTTAATGCCCAGCGTATAAGCAGTAAATACGCTACCAATAATAAATAACAGGATAAACCAGCGATTTACACCCCAACGCCATTTCTTCTTAGGGGATTTTTCCACTATTGACTTCCTCCTCTAACGGTTTACTTATTGTAGATGGTTTAATTCTTGCTGTAGCAAATTTTACAAAAAAGAACATTATGATAAGGGTAAGCGGAACACTGCCAAGAATTAATCCAATTGTGAAATTATGATTTGTACCTAACTTATTATCAAGCCAAATACCAGCAAACATAGCCAGTAAGACGATAACCAAGGTTATGACACCTGCCAAACCTGCCACACCTACCAACGTCAGGTTAAAGGCATACTGCCGAGTATTTTTTGGAGGATTAGCGTCCGTTTTCATGGTTGCGGATTATATCATACCGGTTTAAGGTTCGTCAATTAGAATAAGTTAATTGCTGCACTATTGGCAATTTCATACCAAGGACCAAAGAAAGCACCTATCAATAATATTCCTATTGAAAGCACAGTCAAAGCAATGGCATATGGACGGGATAATGAGATCTGGTGTTTTTCCTCTTCTTCACCTTCCATACGATATAAATACACATACTTCAATACCGTCAGGTAATAGTAAACACCTACGATCGAGTTCAGAACTCCTACTACTGCCAGCCAGATCCAGCCTTGTTCAATAGCGGCGTTGAAAACAAAAACTTTTGCGACAAAACCTCCAAATGGAGGCATACCTGCCAGAGAAAGGAAAGCTACCAGCATAACCAGCGCTAATCCCGGTGCCCGACGCTGTAAACCATAATAAGCCTTCATCTCATCGGAACCGGTAACACGTCCTACCACTGCAACCGCACCAAAAGCAGCCAGGTTGGTTAATATATAGGCGATAAGGTAAAAAGCTGTTCCTGTCACACCTAATTTCGAAAACGCAACTACACCGATCATGGCATAACCTGCATGCGCAATTGAAGAGTAAGCCAGCATGCGTTTAATATTTTTCTGCGACAAAGCCAGGAAGTTGCCAACGGTCATGGTCAATGTTGCCAGGATAGCCAATATCAATGTCCAATTTTCAGCTATTCCAGGGAAGACAATCACGAAGAATCGCAGAATAACTACAAATCCTGCTGCTTTGGAAGCTGTTGATAAAAAGCCAGCAACAGGAGTAGGCGCACCTTCATAAACATCTGGTGCCCAAAAATGGAAAGGTACTATTGATACTTTGAATGCCAATCCAATCAGGATCAGCAATAAAACGCCAAACACCAGAGGACTGAAATTTGCGAATTGGCTTGCGAGTGCAAACAAGCTTGTCTCGCCCGTTAGACCATATAATAAACTAAAACCGTATAACAATATTGTTGAAGTCAAAGCTCCAAACAATAGATATTTAAAACCTGCTTCCACAGAGCGATCGTCATCTTTTAAGAAACCTGCCAGAACATACAGCGGGATTGAGGTTGTTTCAATAGAAAGATAAAGCATGATCAGATCTGCTGCAGAAGCCATCAAGGACATACCAATCGTTGCTGCTACCAAAAGGAGATATGCTTCAGCACGACGACCAACATGTTCGATATCCATCATGAACATAGCGGTTATAGCAGCACTGAAAATGAAGAACATTTTGAAAGAGAATCCCAACCAATCATAGCGGACCATACCGCCAAATGCCAATTGAGCATCCCCTGGTCGGGCGATCAGAATACTAACCACTGCCACTACAGCAAGACCACCGGCAGTCAACCAACCCAGGTTGACTCTCCGATCTGCCTCTTTCCAAAAAGGATCGATGATCAAGATAAGTACGCCAAGAACCAGTAAAAGGATCTCAGGTAAAATAGCCATCAAATTCCCGGACACTTATGCACCTCCCAGGAGAGATAAAACGTTCTGGACGCCGCTCTGCACCCAGGGGACCATAATGGATGGGAATATTCCAATACCTATCATGATCGAACTTAAGAATACAAGTGCGACTTTATCCAACGGTGAAATGGGTTCTATATGACCTTCCAATTCAGCGGGTACTTCTCCGAAGAAAGTTCTTCGAATAACCAGCATAATATACGAAGCGGTGATAATAATGGAGATCGAAGCAAGTATGGCAACCCATGGTTTTACCAACCAGACACCCATAAATATGGGGAATTCAGCCACAAAACCTGAAAATCCAGGCATGCCCATAGATACCAGACCGGCTACGATAAATGCCAAAGCGACCCAGGGCAATGGTTTTACCATACCCCCAAGTTTGGAAATCTCACGAGTGTGCGCCCGATCATAGACCATGCCAACGGCTGCAAAGAGTAGAGCCGTCATGACTCCGTGCGAGAACATCTGAACTCCAGCGCCGATCATACCCTGCTCTGTCAGAGTTGAAAAACCAAGCATCACCAATCCCATGTGCGAGACGGATGAAAAACCAATAACATACTTCAGGTCAGTCTGAACCATGGCGATAAAAGCCCCATAAACTACATTGACCAACGCCAGACCCATGATCCACCCAGCCCAATACTTGGCGCCAAGCGGTAAAAGCATAATTCCAACCCGAAGTGCAGCGAAGGCGCCTAATTTCATCAACACGCCTGCATGGAACATGGATACTGCTGTTGGAGCGGCTACGTGACCATCAGGCGACCAGTTGTGAAAAGGGAAAATACCTCCCAAAACTGCAAAACCCAGGAAAACAAACGGGAACCAAAGAATTTGAAATTCAGCGGGGAAATTTGCCTGCTGCAACACCAACATATCAAAAGTATGAATTCCACTCTTCCAATACATTGCCAACGCACCAACCAGGGAGATCACAGAACCAATGAAAAGGTAGAGTGTCAGCTTCATGGCTGCATATTCGCGGGTTTTTATCCACCCCCAAATCGCTATAAGGAGGTACATCGGAAATACAGCTATTTCATAAAAGAAGAATAATTGGAACAGATCCAGTGCTACAAAAACGCCAAATACACCGCTTGCGAGAATAAACAGGAAGGAAAAGAACTCACGAGGCCTATCTTCAATTCCCCAGGAGATCAAAACACCAGTTACCATAACGATGCCAGTTAGCAGCACCAAAGGAGCGCTTAACCCATCCACACCTACATGGTAACCAATCCCCATTGATGGCATCCAGTTATGTTTTTCAATGAACTGGTAACCAGCAGCTACTTTGTCATAGGTGAAATATACCCAAACAGAGAGTACTAATTCAAATACTGCTGTAGCCAGAGCCGCAACCCTGATCTCGGTTTTCCGCTCCGATTTGATCAACAGGAGAAGGAGAGCCGCTACCAGCGGACCAAAAACGATGATACTCAATATAGGAAATTGCATTGTTCACCTCAATTAAAACAACATGGTTACGGCTTTATTGATAACTTCCAGGATCCAGGCTGGCCA
>BS_KBA_SWE02_21mDRAFT_10001102_pt1 | contig 10280 bp, 11 predicted proteins | sample BalSeasSWE02_21m_FD_9196 | JGI IMG/M metagenome (IMG submission 9196)
GGCAGGCTTTTTCGATTTCTGTGATCAGTTTTTGAGTGTGAACTGTGGCGATCCTGGCTGGGTCGGCCGGGGTACTATTCAGCCAGTTCAACTTGTGCGCATAAGACCTGGTATTCCAATTTTCCAGGTCAGAAAAACGGTGCGGGTTTTCAGGGTGATCAGGATAATTATGTTTGGGAGAAGGAATGCTGACGACTGCTGTACTCATATAATAATTATACGTTAAAGACGATCACCAGGCCATGAGAACCTGGTGATCAAGAGGAAGAGACTCCGTCCGATTGGTCTGCATGGGATTCATGCCGATTCTGGGCGGTGGACACCTGTTATACCAGTAAGAAGAACAGCAGGTATCTTATATATATATTATCATCTTAATTATCTTATTTATATTAATATTTGATAAGAATTACTTAAGTTCCAGTGATCATTCGTTCTTTGGGGCATTGAAGATGTCCATCCATTCGGAAACATCCTCCTGGCTAAGATTCACGTCTGTCTTCTTTTGAATGGATTGAGCTGTTTGTGCCTCTGCTACCAGACGGGCGAATTCATCGCTGGAGAATACCCTGGCGTGCACTTCCCGTGCGGCAGTCTGGACACGATGGTCTGAACTGACTACACTCCAATTCCGGGCAGTCCTACCAAGCTTCAAAAGGCGTGATTCGATGGCCGCATCGGCTGCATTGGCGATTTTTCTATCGCGAACAAAGTGAGCCTTTACACTGCCATAGGTGCGCACTGTTGGTTGTCCGGCAACACCACCATCAAAATAGATCTCAATCTGTGTCTGCCTCAGGCGGCAAAAGACCTGCAGGCGCTCGATAAGTTTTATCTCGTCCTGAGGGTCATCCAGGGTTAATCCAAGTTTTGGGATGAGGTTGTGACCATCGATCAAATAAGGCATGCTTTATTGTACTGGAGAAATACCCGGTAACGATCCGGATATCTTAGTTCATGCTACTTCTTTGGTGGTTATTTCAAATTTTGGAGGATTTTCCATGTGTTTTTTAACCGCGCATAGCTCTGCCGACTTGATCAATGAAGGACGGTATTTTTCGGGGAAGGAGGGCGGCACCTGGATCTCCAGCTCGATCTTGCCGATCATGCCGGTCATGGGGTTGTTCTGCATGCGTTGGATGATGCGGATCCCATCGGTTGGCAGATTGCGTTGGCGGCAAAAACCCAATATATAAATCCCCGCACAGGTTCCCAGGGATGAAAGGAAAACAGCAAAAGGTGTTGGGGCAGATCCTTCTCCGCCACCCATGGGGGGCTGGTCGGTTTTAACGGTGAATTGATCGAAATGGGCGTCCACTCGTGCGCCGCCCGGGAAATCTACAGTTATTTCCATGTTCAGTTTCTCCTAATTATTGCAATATATTTTTTTGACATCTCGTTTATTTGGGAGAGATGCGTAAATATGTGATCATTAATTGATGATCAACATTCGTAAGATGAATTAATAGAAAAAAAGTTGCTTAGGTGATTTTTTTTGATTCAAAAATTCCTTATCATCATCAATTTGTTGGAGTGGATCAGGTGTTTCACAACACTCCCCTCCATTCAAGTTTTTGTGAAAGATCAAGTTGTAGGGTTTGATCAACTATGGCGTAACCTGGCTGACCGTGGGGCCAGGTTTTTTCCAGAAGAACTTCCAATACATATATACCGAGATACTATAGAGCAGAATTACCAGTGCGAAAGATGGGCCAAAGCCATAGCGAACCTGCAACCAACCGCTGATGGATGGGCTGAAAGCCCAACCGAAATTCCATGCCATGCTGGTGAGGCTGGCAACCATTGCCCGTGCCTGCGGTTCAACATGCTCCATCACGAAGGCATTGTAAACAGGTCCACCCATATTCATCAGGGCTAGTCGCACATAATGCCCGATTGCGCTCACCCAGAACCAGGGTGAGTAACCCAGCAGGATCAGAAAGGGGATGGATAACCCCTGGGTGATGACCACCAGTTGGATCTTGCCGATGCGGTCCGCAATGGGTGGGGCAATGACCAGCCCGATCCCCATAGCCAGTGCTCCCCATGCCAGCACATTTCCAATGACCGGATCGGGCTGGTTGTGAACAACTCTAAAGAAGATATTCAAAAAAGGCATAATAAGACCTGCGCCAATGGAAGTGATCAGCATGGGCAGGATCAGCTTGCTAAAGCTGGCCCAATTCTTGGCAGCATAGCCTAATGGTGCAAAAAGGGACCGGTCTGCATTCTTAAGATGCTTTGTGCGCATGGCCAGGAATGGAGCCAATCCAAATACAGAAAGGACGGCAATAATTCCCAGCGCTCCTGCATAAGCCCCGCTGCTGGTGGATTCAATCCCCTTTGCCTGGGCGATCCAGCTAGGCAGATATCCGCCAATCGAATTACCTGCGAAGGAAGCCAGCATTTGGATTCCTGAACTCAGGCTGAAAAGGTAGGTGCGTTCTTCTTCGCCGCTGTTTTCGAGCAGAAAGGGGGCCATGGTAACCCCGGAAAGACTTTGGGCTGCTCCCATCAGCATGTTCATGGCATAAAGCATACCCAGTTGCGGCCACAGCACCATACCAAAAATGGCTATGCTTACGATTCCACCCCCCAGCAGGAATGACTTTTTTCGACCCAGGTAATCAGCCAGATAACCTATCGGCAATGCCACGATCAAAGCTGTCATGCTGTTAACAGTAATAAAATTCCCGATAATACTTTCATCGATACCCAGGCTTAAAGCATAAAAATTAAATAACAGGCGATAGACGCCCAGTGATGCGCCTGTTAACACTACGCTGGCTAATAGCAGGCGGGCATTGGGTGAAAATTGACGTAAACGAGTTATGTAGACTTTTATTACGTTGGACATATCATTCTTCGCTCTTAATAAAATTTGCCAATGCGCTTTGAATTCCATCCAGTATTTCCAGGCGGGCGGCATAGCGTTTTTCGGTTTCACCAACTGTGATCTGCACCAACCCGGCCAGGCGCAGGAGACGCAAGTGGTGGATGACGGTTGGCAGTCGCAGTCTTAACAGTCGTGCCAGCTCGGATGCGCTGATGGCTTGTTCTGCCAGAAAGTGCAGGATACGCAAGCGGGTAGGGTCGGCCAGGGCTTTTAAGGAACTCACCAGTTGTGGAGGAGGGGCTGTACCCGGGACGATACTCTCAAATTCAGGTCTGGCTCCGAACAAAAGTAGCATTTTTTCAGGCCTAAGTCGTGCATAAAAGATCAACGGGGAACTCCAATATGAAGGCGCTAAGATATATTCAAGTGTGTTATCCAATGGTGAAAAGCGGACACCATGGGAAAGTTCTTCGATCAAAGCCTCAAGGCTCATTTGGGAGGCGAGTTCCTTCCCGCGTTCCAGGCCTGCCAGCAGTGCAGGACGGATACGGGTTTCTTCCTCCACGAAAAAAACCTGGTAATACTCCTGTAAAGCAGCCAAGTATTGCTCTCCGGATCTTTCCGCATCCGACCAGGTGGTCACCATATTGGTCAAACTTTCCTGGTTGAGAGTTGCATCACGCAGGCGGTAGTTCTCCTTCAACACATTTAGATCTGCATCCTTCCATGATCCCCGCCTGGCAATATTTTGAAGGCAGTCGCTCACATCTGGTTTGGTTTCAGCATTCAGAGTTAGCTTGTTTAAGCGTTCACCCTCCGGCATCATGGAGATGGCTTTCAGTGCAGTCAAAGCATCGTTTGGTTCGGCTAATCCGGATAACCACAGGAGCGGTATGCTGGAAAAAGATTGAACCTTTTCCAGCATTTCGCGGTTGGGGGTGGACAACCTTTGGCGTACACCAGCGGCCCACGAGGGTCTTAAACCAAAAATTGCAGGCTGGTGCAGGACTGCCAGACTGACGAAAAAATCAAAAGCTGTTCCGGTTTTCCATTGAATGGTAGGCATTTATTTAGAAATCTCGAGATATCTTTTGCTGGGGGATGCAGTTTAAATATTGTTGGATTTATGTTAGATATATATCTAACATATTAGATAATAATCTAATATATGTGAATCGTCAAGAAATCAACATCAAATGTTATAAATGTTGCNAATTAGTTGTAAATTGGTAAGTGTGCTATACTCTGGCTGAAATGGAACCAGTTCGAAGTTTCTTAACTCACCTTGAATGTCCGGAATGTCAGCGCAAATTTGATGCAGACCAGGTTCAGACTATTTGCAGGGAGTGCCAATCGCCATTGTTGGCACGATATGATCTGGGTGCCGTGGCTGGTAATACCAATCCTGACCAGATTTCAGCACGTCCCCGTGGTATATGGCGTTGGGCCGAACTTCTGCCAGTTCGCCAGGAAAAATTCCGTTTGACACTGGGTGAGGGGGATTCACGTTTGCTGTCAGCTCAGCGCCTGGGGTCCGCTCTGGGATTTACTGACCTATATATAAAAGATGAATCCACCAATCCAACGGGTTCCTTTAAAGCCCGTGGTCTGGCGGTTGCAGTGGCTCGGGCTATTGAGTTGAAGCAGCATGAATTCGTAATTCCAACTGCAGGCAATGCGGGCAGTGCTTTGGCATTCTATGCTGCCCGGGCTGGCGTTTTAGCCCATGTTTTCATGCCGAAGGACGCCCCTCTTGCCAACCAGGCTGAAGTTCGCCAGGCAGGGGCAGATCTGCAACTTGTCGATGGTTTGATCAATGATGCAGCCCGTCAGGCAGGGGACCTGGCCCGAAAGAAAAAATGGTTCGATGTTTCTACATTTAAGGAACCTTATCGGGTGGAAGGTAAAAAAACCATGGGGCTCGAACTGGCAGAAGCTTTTAACTGGCAACTACCGGATGTTATTGTTTATCCCACTGGTGGAGGAACCGGACTGGTAGGAATGTGGAAGGCTTTCGCTGAATTGGAGAGCATGGGTTGGATCGGAAGTAAGCGTCCACGCATGGTTTCTGTTCAGGCTGAAGGATGTGCCCCGATTGTGCACGCTTTTAAAACCGGGGCTGAGCGTGCAGAACCATGGGAAAATGCACATACAATTGCATCCGGGTTGCGCGTGCCTGTTGTTTTTGCCGACCGCTTGATCTTGCGTGCATTACATGATAGTAAAGGTACTGCCCTGGCAGTCAGTGATGCTGAGATCATCCAGGCTCAAAAAGAGATCGCACAACTTGAAGGAATTTTCGCTGCCCCGGAGGGCGCTGCCTGCTGGGCAGGTTTACAGCGTCTGCTAAACAATGGTTGGGCACAACCGGAAGAAAAAATTATATTATATAATACAGGAAGTGGTCTTAAATACTTGTAGGGGAGGCACGGAATGGTTTTAAAAGAAACGCGCTCGTCGTTGGAACTGCTCTACAATATCAGCCGGGAATTGGCTTCTGCCTTGGATCTTCGGACGGTATTGACGCGTGTTGTTATACAATCCCTTAAATATGTGGGTGGAGAACGCGGTAGCCTGGTTGTTTTTGATGACAAAGGCAACCCCGTGGATGCAGCTATTGTGATCGGTTTGCAGGTCCATGGCCAAAAAACCCAACAGCTTCGTGAAACAACGGAACATGGCCTGGCTGGTTGGGTAATTCGAAACCGGAAATCAACCTGGATACCGGATACATCCAAGGATGAGCGCTGGCTTAAACGCCCGGATGATGCCGCTGATAAGAGCGGACCCAAATCTGCCTTGTGTGTGCCCTTGATGGCCCGTGAACAATTGGTGGGAGTCCTGACGCTTGTCCACCCGACACCGAACGCATTTCGCCAGGATCATTTTGATCTTGTCCAGGTCATTGCAGACCAGGCGGGTATTTCCATATTAAATGCACGTCTGTATGCCGAGTCTCAGCGCCAGGCTAGAATTATGACAGCCATGGTTGAGAGTTCTGCCACAATAAATGCATCCTTGCATTTGGATCATGTTTTGGAGAGGATATTGAAAGAGGCCAGTGATGCCATGCAAGTTGATACCTTGGCTTTGGCTTTACTTGATCCATCTGGTAATCTTGTATTCCGGGATGCTATTTCACTGGACGACATCTGTAATAATATCATTGGCAGGTACATTCCATCTGGAGTAGGTGTTGCTGGTTTGGTTATTGAGAAAGGTGAAGGTATCATTCTTCCAAATGTGATGGAAGATGAACGGTTTAACCAACAATACGAACAATTTTCAGACTCCACTATCCAGTCTCTCGCTTACGCACCGATACATTCCCAGCCAGTCTCTCGCTTACGCACCGATACATTCCCAGGGGCAAGTCATTGGTTTACTGGTTGCGATTAACCCTATTTCAGGAATATTTGACCAGGATGCGTTACCTGTATTGTCCGGACTGGGCAACCTGGCTGGGTCAGCTATTCAGAACGCCCAATTATTTGAGCAGCTTCAAGCTGCTCAAAAACATTACCAGGAATTATATGATGACAGCATAGATCCCATTCTGATCACTGATCTGGACGGAAATATTATTGAAACAAACCGGCAGGCAGTCAAATTGAGTGGTTTCTCTCAAGAAGAACTGCGCAAAACGAATATTATGGATTTGCACAATTTCGATCCTGAGCAAATGCAGAAAGGTCTTCTTAGTCTTAATGATGGCTTGACGCGAGAATATGAATCCACTCTTTATGCTACTAATAAACTGGAAATCCCGATCGAGGTGTATGCGCGTAAAGTAAAATTCGATGCAATAGAATCTTTTCAATGGATATTGCGTGACATCAATGCGCGCAAAGAGTTGGATGCCCTCAGAGAGGATCTAACTTCAATGATCTTCCATGATGTGCGCTCACCTTTGGCGAACATTGTTTCCAGCTTGGATTTGTTGACAACATTATTGGGCGATTCCCTTGACGATTCAATTAATTCGGTTTTGAAGATAGCCAAACGCTCCACTTCCAGAATCCAACGCCTGATCAATTCCCTGTTGGATATCAACCGTCTGGAATCTGGTAAAACGATCGGAATACAGCAGGTTATTCAAATCTCTGAAATGATGGATGAAGTCCTGGATGCAATCCTTCCAATGACGGAAGTCAGGCGACAAACTGTCACCACCGATTTTCAACCTGATTTACCTTCCTTATGGATCGATTTGGATATGATCCAGCGTGTATTGGTAAATTTAATTGAAAATGCTTCGAAATTTACCCCTCCGGAAGGCAATATAACCGTCGGAGCCCTTCAGGAAGGTGATTGGATAAAAATATGGGTTCAGGATAGCGGCAAGGGTATTCCTTTGTCAGATAAGGTAAGAGTTTTTGAGAAATATACACGTTTAAAAGGCGAGCAATCCACCAGCGGTCTTGGGGTGGGCTTGGCTTTTTGCAGATTGGCCGTCCTGGCTCATGGCGGCAAGATATGGGTGGAAAGTGAACCTGGAAATGGTGCTTGTTTTTTCTTAACCTTGCCCCTGGCAAATGAACAACCACAGACGGATGACAAGGAGAATTAATGCAAGCCATAGCAAAAGATATTTATATTGAAAACCAGTTCCCAGGAGTTACCCTGGGAGTGATCAACACCCCGCGCGGGTTGATCCAGATTGACGCACCACCATCCACTGACGACGGAAGGACCTGGCGTGCAGCATTGTTAAACCTGGGTAACGGAATTGAGCGAATATTGATCAATCTTGATTCCCATGCCGATCGAACGCTGGGTGTACGCACAATGGAGTGCACTACCATAGCCCATGAGAAAACTGCCCAGGTTTATCGCAGTCGCCCGAATATGTTTAAATCTCAATCTGATGATACTGGATCAGATTGGGAACTTTTGCCTGGCCTTGGCAACATTCGCTGGACTCCACCGGAAATAACATTTAATCAACAGATGACCATCTATTGGGGAGATTCACCTGTAGTATTGGACTATCATCCGGGTCCAAGTGCAGGTGCATCCTGGGTTAGCATTCCAGATTCTCATGTGGTTTTTGTCGGTGATGCAGTTTGCCCCAATCAACCTCCGTTTTTGGCAAATGCAGATATCCCGGTCTGGCTGGAGACTTTAAAATTATTGTTATCCTCGGATTTTCGAGGCTATTCGATCGTTTCAGGTCGAAGTGGTATTGTGAGTGTGGATGATATTCGTGAACAGATAAAATTTCTTAAAAAAGTTGATTCCAAACTTGAAAAATTTGCTGTTAAAAATCAGCTTCCTGCCACAACTGAAGGTCTGATTTCATCATTGTTAGAGGAATTTGAGTTCCCGGCTGTTAACATGTCACAATATACACACCGGATGCGTTATGGTCTTTTGTCATATTACACCCGTCATTTCCATGATCTAAACAATATACCTGAAGAGGACGGATAATTCCCTTGTCAATAGATTATCAACCTGTCTTGGAAGTTACTCGTGGTGGCATCGTGGAATCTCTTCACTACGGGGCGGTTGTTGTGGTGGATTCGAACGGTCGTGTCTTGTCCTGGATTGGTGATCCGCAAATTGTCACATTCATGCGATCCAGTGCCAAACCGATCCAGGCGTTGCCGTTTATCGAAGCCGGTGGAGATCAGTTTTATCATCTCACCTCGCGTGAACTGGCAATTATCTGTGGGTCACATGATGGCAGCGATGAGCATCTCAGCGTTATCCAGGGTCTCCAGGAAAAGATGGGGGTCAAGGAAGATGAATTGCTTTGCGGATTACAACCTCCGCTGGATGAGTCAACTGCAGATCAATTACTAATTCGTGGTGAAAAAATCACTTCCAATCGCCATAATTGTTCGGGTAAACATACAGCTATGCTGGCATACGCCAGTATGCTCGGGAAATCCACCACTAATTATGTCGATTTTGATCATCCTGTTCAACAAAATATACTTTCAGCCATCGCCGAAATGTGTGATCTGCCAATTTCCCGCGTTGTGGTAGGCAGGGATGGATGTTCTGTGCCTGCTTTTGCTATGCCTCTTTACAATGCGGCTTTATCTTATGCCCGCCTGAGCGATCCACAGACCCTTTCATCAGAGCGTGCAGGTGCGTGTCGACGGATAACATCTGCCATGTTGACCAATCCGGAGATGGTTGCTGGCTCAAAGCGTTTTGATACCCGTCTGATGCAGGTTGGCGGTAAGCGCATTATCTCAAAAGGCGGGGCCGAAGGGTTTCTTTCCATTGGGATCCTGCCTGGTGTTTTAAGCGTCGATTCGCCGGGCATTGGAATTGCCATCAAGGTTTCAGATGGTGATAAAGCGAACAGGGTTCGTCCAGCAATCGCTTTGGAATTACTAAAACAAACCAATATCCTATCTGAAAAAGAGTTGAATGCACTTGCGGATTTTGGGCCGTTATTGGAAGTAAGGAATTGGCGCAAGATAGTGGTGGGTGAGAGTCGTCCGGTATTTGCTCTGCAAAAGGCAGGTTAAGCTCTGTGTCCGAATTAAAGCAGCTTGCTCTCCAGGTTCATCAGCGCTTGCTGGCTTTTTATGGCCTTCCGGTCTGGCGTACTCCTCTTCCTCCTGTGGACGAACTTGTTTCCACAATTCTTTCCCAGAATACCAATGATCTCAATCGTGATCGGGCATTTGAAGCTCTGCGCAAACGATTCCCAACATGGGATGAAGTTTGTGATGTCGATCCAGATGAAATAATTTCCACTATTCGCCCGGCAGGTTTGGCCAACCAGAAGGGCCCACGCATCCAGCAGGTCTTGCGCGCGATCTTGGCAGAGCGTGGTAGTTTGGACCTGACTTTCTTAAAGGATTGGCCCGTTGAAACAGGTCGCTCCTGGTTAACTCGCTTCAAAGGTGTGGGACCTAAAACGGCTGCCATTGTGCTCTTGTTTTCTTTGGGATTGCCGGCTTTTCCAGTGGACACACATATATACCGGGTTACCGGCCGGATCGGGCTGCGGCCAGATAATATGACTGTGGAAGCTGCGCATACCCATCTTGAAAACCTCTTTCCTCAAGAATCCTATTATGCCGCCCATCTGAACATCATTCAATTGGGACGTCAAATATGCACTGCCAGGCGTATTAATTGTTCCATCTGCCCTTTACAAGATGTTTGCAATTATTATAAAAATCAGCTAAACTAATATATAATGGAAAAGGTTCATCTCGAGTAAGTGGAGAGGGGAGTGTTGATGGTTAGAAACTTTACCACCCAGTGAGAAGACCTTTTATTGATTAATGGGTTGAAAGGAGGTGGTTGTTATGCTTTTGTATGAAACTGAGCGGGCACAGGGTTTAGTGGAATACGCCATTATCATTATGTTGGTTGCAATCGTGGTTATTGCTGTTATTACACTATTTGGACCGCTTATTGGCAATATGTTCAGCAAAATAAATAGTTCATTTCCTTAAAAAATTTTTTTTAT
>BS_KBA_SWE02_21mDRAFT_10001103_pt1 | contig 10271 bp, 11 predicted proteins | sample BalSeasSWE02_21m_FD_9196 | JGI IMG/M metagenome (IMG submission 9196)
ATCTGCGTTTTCCAGATGAGGGTCACGGTATTCGAAAACGCACAAATCGCGTGGTTTTCTACCGCGAGGTCGCCGAATTTCTTGAAAAAAATCTTGCCAAAGACAAGCGGGAAGAAAAACATTAGTCGTAGTGTAGATGGGCGGATTCAGGGTAAAGCGCCGGGGCAGCAATTCGCCTTCGCGTGTGTCTATTTAGTACTTTTTTTGGCCCACTGATTTCGGGTATTTGATGCAGTGCGCGGTTCCATATCTGCAGGTTTATGGAATTTTAGCGCAAGTTTTACTTATACTTATGTCATGCTCCACTCACGTGGATTAATAATCAGACAGTCAATACGTTTTCTAAGGGAGAATCTGGATGGGTTTACGCACCAAATTTAATTTGGGCTTTTTGTTTGTTTCACTGGCAGGTCTCGGTGTCGCAGGTTTTGTTAGTCATACAATGTTGCAAAACAATGCGCGCGAGGAAGTTTTGCAGTCTGCCCGGATGATGATGGAGAGTGCGAGTGCGGTTCGCGATTATACCGTTACCGAGATTAAACCCCTGCTTGTGATTCAACAAACCAGAAAGTTTATTCCACAAACGGTGCCGGCATATGCGGCTAATGAGTACGTGCGTCGCTTTCAGCTAAAGCATCCTGAATACAGTTATAGAGAAGCAACCTTGAACCCCACGAACCCAGCCAACAAAGCAACCGACTGGGAAGCTGACATCGTCAACTGGTTTCGGAGTAATGCGGATGCGGAAGAGTTCATCGGGGAACGGGAAACCCCGGCCGGGTGGCAGCTGTTTCTGAGCAGACCGATTACGATTACGAATCCGGCCTGTCTCGGCTGCCATGATACCCCTGAAATTGCCCCGCGGTCGCTGGTAGAAACTTATGGTTCCGAAAATGGTTTTGGGTGGAAAAATGGAGAGACCATCGGGTCGCAAGTGGTTTCGGTACCGATGTCGGTTCCTATGGCCCGAGCGGATAGAACCTTCAACGCCTTAATGATTACCATAAGTGGCGTTATTCTTGCGCTGTTTCTATTAATGAATGTGTTGCTGCATTTTCTGGTGGTGAAGCCGGCGAAACTACGTCAGTAAAAGCCGATTAAGTTAGCAACTGGGCTCAGGGTCTCAAGGCCTGTCCCATGAAAATAAACTCGTAGTTATGCCAAAATGTTAGCGGGGCGTTTAAAGGATTCCAAAATCGAATATAGATAAATAACCACCAAACACAAAAACGCCATGACAAGATACAAGTAAAACCCGCCTATGAAATCAAGCATCAGTCCGCCGCCCAAAGGAGCGAGGGCATATCCCAGGGAGTAGAATGCTGTTGCACCAAAATAAGCGCCGCGGAGATGATCCGGTGCCAGGCGATCAATATGAACGCTCATGGTTGGGAACAGGATAGTTTCCGCGAGGCTCATAATTATTACCGCTCCAATCCATCCCCAAAACAGGTCAACGGGATTGAACGCCATCCAGACTTGTGAGGCGGTGAGCAACACCAACCCCATCTGAATGCGGCGAATCAAGTTGATCCTTGCCATCAATTTTAAGAGTACAAATTGACTGCTGATAATAACCAGCGCGTTGGTAAAGATCATGGAAGATATGAGCGCCAGTAAATCCGGAACTTCGGCGCGGGTTAAATACTGGATCAAGGTAGAGTCCATCTGGCCGTAAATAAACATGCAAAGAATATTGGCCAATATTAAACACTGGAGTAAACGGTCCTGTACCAGGATCTTTAGAGTTTGCACGAGTTGACCGGTTTTCCTTACTTTCCCAGGCAACTGAGCTGGGTCTTCATTCAGTCGGGTTTCTGAAACACTAACCGGGATATTGTCTGCAAGATTGGCGTCGTTGATTTTTTGAGTCCTAAATCCCCACTTCAACACAAACAAAAAAATTGCGAAAGCCACGGCAGTAATGTAGAAAGTTGATGACTCGCCTGCCAGACCCAACCATAAACCGATCATCGGTCCAATCGCTGAACCCACGTTCACCATAAAATAAAGTGACTGCATCGCCAGTTCACGGGTTTTCTTGTCTTTGATAATGTCACCAATCAAAGCGGACGTTGAAGGGCGCCAGATCTCAGTAGCAATTGAACATAACGAAATGACCACCGAGTAACCAATAATCGAATCTGCATTCGCGAGCAAACTAAAGGATACGATATAAAGAAAACCGCTTGTATACATCACTTTTTTGCGACCGAAATGGTCGGAAAGAGTGCCACCAATAAATCCGACCAATACCGATACCAACGCTGCTGAAGTAAGGATCATGCCAACCTGGGTTGCTGAGATTCCAAATTTTTTATAAAGAATAACTGACAGGAATGGCCACACCATGTAATAACTGCCGCGCGTGATAAATGCACCAAACAGCAAAATCCACATTAAGGGTGGAAATTGTTTGGCGCGGGCTATGGATACGTCACTATGCATTTTTAATATTCTAAAAAATTTTATAATTCAACAGGATGTGCTTTATATAGTAGTTGGCCAGCATGGTGATATGCAGAATCACGATGGTATGGACAGGAATGGCGCCGGGTGCATTGCTTCTGGTATCCAGCTAGCCGGGTTACTAATCAGGGATAAAGCGGACAGGCTTCTTCAATCGGAACGGTGCATTGATTCTCACACCCCTCAATGCCACATGGGTAGCAGCACAGCAGGCCTGTGGCACACTGTTCGGTTCCAGTACATATCGAACCTTCGCTGAGACCTTCAAAACCATCTCCGAATAAGAAATTAACCGATGGCACATCGTTTACCATCCATGCGGCATTGCCGACGATTTCAATTTGTTTACTGATCACGGCCCCCTCATCGCTGAGTTGGTTGCCAAATGATGGGCTGATTTGCACCGTCGCCTGTGCGGGAGCGGGCAGAAAGATATAGCAGGCAGAAGCGATTAGAAAGATCTTCCAATTCATAGCAAGCCCTCACCAGGTGACCGGTAATTATTTTCATATGCAAGTATATGACGGAATGGAGATTTCTGTGAGTGATGCGCTACCTGTTGGCAAAGTAAATTAGCGTATATATGCCGATCGAACCCACCACGTAAAACCCTTCCACGATCCTTTTCCGGGTTTCGTTGTTGCGGGCGCCGCTCACATCGAGCACCAGTTGGTACAAAAGGAAGGTATACAAAACGTAGTACAGAAATGGAATGACATGTACGTACCAGGGAAACTGATCGGCTTGTTTGCCGAATAGAGAGAGTATCAGGTTAATCTGTGCATAGATGCCGAACAAACCCAGCGCAGCATTGATAAACATCCACCTGACCTGGTCAAAGCCAAACATGGCGAAGTAGAAGATCACGTAGACAAAGATTGCAATGCCGCCATGCATATACAAAAAAGTCACATCCGGTCCGTCATCGGTATAGGCCATGTAGAAGCCTGAAAGGCCAAACGCCAGCATGTGAGCCAGGAAAAATGGGTAAACCAGGTACCAGGCAAGTTCGCTTCCTTTGACGTAGCTCTTGCCGTTGATATTGATTTCAGAATGGAGCTTCAAAAGTACACAATCAGTAAGTGCCGGAAAGTTGAGACTGGATGTAAGTAACTGAAAAAATGGTGGCCAGAGGTGGAATCGAACCACCGACACGAGGATTTTCAATCCTCTGCTCTACCGACTGAGCTATCTAGCCACATCTTTAAACGCGTCTCTGGGATCAGAGAGCGCGGTATTAAACCGTTTAGGCGTGTTCAAGTCAAGAATAATGCACTTTATTTGTTGTCTTCGGGCACAAATCCTTCGGGTGTTGCTGAACCATCGCCAAAAAAATACTTTTCCATTTCGCCTTCAATGAACTTCCGGTGGGCCGGTTCAATGGGGCTCAGACGGTTTTCGTTGATTAACATGGTCTGATGCACCAGCCATTTTTGCCAGGCCTGCATGGAAATATTCTCAAATATCTTTTTACCTAATTCACCAGGGTAGGTCTGAAACGCCAGGCCGGGCAGTTCTTCATTCAGTATCAAACATTTTACCGTACGTTCAGTCATTGCCCGACAATCTCCATATGCGTTTCCAACAAGAGTCTGACCGGTCTTGGCAAACCAAGTTCCGGCCATTCCCGCCGGCCAAACCAGCGTTGTTCAGCGGTACATTCTACCCTGCCTGGAACCAGTCCTATATTACCAATTAATGGCTGGATGGTCATGTGTATGTGGGTCAATTGATGTTGCAGGTCAGGTAGAGCTTGTAGCCGGTCAAAATTCAAGCCGAGACGTTGTTGCAACGGTTGGTCATTATCATCGGCAGGAAGTGACCATAGTCCGCCCCAGATCCCGGCAGGCGGGCGTCGTTCGAGAAGTACATTGCCACTAGCGTCAGTGAGAATAAGCATGTGGAATTTTTTTTGGGCTATCTTCAATTGCGGGCGCGGGCTTGGGTATAAATCGACACTGCTGGTCGCAAGAGCCCTGCAATCGCTGTGGACCGGGCAGTGATCGCAGTCCGGTTTGGTTCGTGTACAGATGGTTGCACCCAGATCCATCACCGCCTGGGTGTAATCCGCTCCACGCTTTTTCGGTAGCAACTTGCCGGCTGCCTTCCATAGTTGTTTATGCGTTTTGGTTTTGCCCGGCCAGCCCTCAATCGCCAAATAGCGTGTAAGCACCCGCTTGACGTTGCCATCCAGAATGACGGCTGGTTTGTTATGGGCCTGTGAATAGATGGCGTTCGCAGTGCTTTCACCTACGCCAGGCAGGGCGGCTAATGCTTCCGGCGTCTGTGGCAATTGGGCAGCATGATCCTGCATACAGATCCTGGCGGCTTTTAACAGGTTACGGGCGCGGGCGTAGTAACCAAGACCGGACCAGTATGCCAACACCTCATCATTCGAAGCCGCGGCCAGGCTTTGAATATCCGGAAACTTCTCAACAAACTTCTCGAAGTAGGGAATCACGGTTTTGACCTGGGTCTGTTGCAACATGATTTCGGAAACCCAGACACGATAGGCGCTGCGTGGGTGTTGCCAGGGCAGGTCATTGCGGCCGTTGAGGTCCCACCAATCAAGCAGGCGGGTGGCAAAAGACAAGTCAGACAATAGCCAAAAGACAAGTCAGACAATAGCTGCTAGTCCAGCGGCAGGATGGCGTTAATAAAGGTTCCCGCGTCAAACGGCCGTAAGTCTTTTGCTGCTTCTCCGACACCAATGTAACGAATCGGGATGCCCAGCTCACTGGCTATGGCAAACAACATGCCGCCCCGGGCAGTACCATCGAGCTTGGTGATGGTGATACCGGTAATATTAACTGCCTTGTTAAAATGCTGGGCCTGGTTCAGGGCGTTGGTACCGGTACCGGCATCCACCACCAGCATCACTTCATGCGGCGCACTGGCATCTACACGGCCGATGACGCGGCGAATCTTTTTAAGCTCTTCCATCAGGTTGGACTGGGTATGCAGACGCCCCGCGGTATCTGCAATCAGTACGTCGATTTCGCGGGCTTTAGCCGATTGTATTGCATCATAAATTACTGCGGCGGAATCGGCACCGGTACCCTGTGAAACCACCGGTACATCATTTCGTGCACCCCATGATTTCAGTTGTTCAACGGCAGCGGCCCGGAAAGTGTCACCGGCAGCCAGCATCACCGACAGGCCTTCTTCTTTGAAGCGTTGCGCCAGCTTGCCTATGGTGGTGGTTTTGCCGGCACCGTTGATGCCAACCATCAGGATGACAAAGGGTTTGCGGCTGGTATCGATAGCCAGGAATTGCTCACAGGGCTCGATCAGTTCATATAATTCGGCCTGTACCGCCGGTAATAACGACTGTGGACTTTTAATCGCGCCATTGCTGATAGCGGTGCGCAAATTTTCCATGATACCCAGGCTGGCTTTGACCCCAACGTCAGCCGTCAGCAGGGTGGTTTCAAGCTCATCCAGCAGGTCTTCGTTGATATCGCTATGGCCGCTGACCAGGGATTTCAGCCGTTTGCCAATGGTGTTGCGGGAGTCTCCCAGCAGTTTTTCGAGTGGATCAACACCCGATTGCTCGACCGGACGAAGTTGCACATCCAGTAACTCACCGGGTGCTTTGTTCTTCTTTTTGAATATTCGAAACATGAGACTGGGATTAACCCCTGGCGCTAAAAGCGATATGCTATCAGTTCGGTCGTTTAAAAACAGGTTGAATAGAGGCTCTATACATATGAGCAAATCTGGAAATAACAACAGGGTCAGAATAATTGGCGGTAATTGGCGCGGGCGGCGTTTGCCGGTTGCTGATGTGCCGGGCCTGCGCCCAAGTGGTGACCGTTGCCGCGAAACGCTGTTCAACTGGTTGCAGCCCTGGATTCCGGCCGCGGATTGCGCAGATCTGTTTGCCGGTACCGGTGCACTGGGTTTTGAGGCCGCCTCACGCGGTGCCGCATCGGTGCTGATGATAGAAAAACATCCACGTGCGATTGAGGTACTGCGCCAAAGTATCGAGCAGCTGCAGGCCGAGCAGGTCAATCTGCAGAGCGGTGGCGCGATGTCGATGATCGAAGACATCAAAGCCGATAGCTACGACATAGTATTTGTTGATCCCCCGTTTGATAGCAACCTCGCCGGGCTTGTACTTGAGCGACTGGACAAAATTGGCTGTGTGCGGCGTGGCGGGTTTGTATATGTAGAATCGCCGGCATCAAAAGCATTTTCCCATCCCCCGGGCTGGAGAGTATGGCGCGATCAGCAGCTTGGCGAGGTCCGAATGCAACTATTTCGCAGAGAAAGCCAGGATGATGAAAGAAGTCTTCCGGCAGACGGGTCTGATTAGTGGAGACAGGCCCCCCCGTATTGCCTGTTTTCAGTCCCTGAAATTTGGCCGGCCCAAACGCCGGCCTCTTTTTATCTTCACTTTGGTTTAATCCCGCACCTTAACAAGGGTAGAATACCTTTCCCCTAAGTTTTAACAGGAAAAGTTTTGAAAAAGTCTTCCCGCATGGCGGTATACCCTGGCACTTTTGACCCGATTACACATGGCCACACAGACCTGGTTACCCGTGCTGCGCGGGTTTTTGAACATGTCATCGTGGCGATTGCCGAGAGCCCGCATAAAGCCCCGTTTTTCAGCCTGAAAAAGCGTATTGAACTGGCCGAAAGTCAGATTGGGCACCTGGAAAACATCTCGATTGTCGGATTCAGAAACCTGTTGGTCGAGTTTGTGCAGGAAAAGGGCGCTGGTGTCATCATTCGCGGACTACGTGCGGTCTCGGATTTTGAATATGAATTCCAGTTGGCCAGCATGAATCGCAACCTGTGTGCAGCTGTTGAAACGATGTTCCTGACACCCGATGAAAAATATGGATTCATTTCCTCCACACTGGTCCGCGAAGTGGCCCGGCTCAACGGTAATGTCTCCCAATTTGTCGGGCCGCAAATTGAGCAAGCGCTGAAAGAACAATTTGGATTTGCGGGTAGCTGACCTTGGCGCTGACCATCACCACAGAATGCATCAACTGTGATGTGTGCGAGCCCGAATGTCCAAACCAAGCCATTTACCAGGGCCTCGAAATTTACGAGATTAACCCCATGCTGTGCACCGAATGTGTGGGTCATTTTGATACGCCGCAATGTGTAGAAGTCTGTCCGGTCGAATGTATTCCCAAAGATGCCGGACACGTGGAAACCGAGGAACAACTGTGGGTGAAATATCACAATCTAATTCGCAAGGCCGAGCTTTGAGAGTCCGTCTATTCCTGATCGTACTTTTTGCGGTCTTTATACAGCCACTGCACGCGGATCAGCCCGGTAAGGCCGCCATTGCCAGCGCCCATTACCTGGCCACCGAGGCCGGCTTTGAAATACTTGCAAAGGGCGGTAATGCGTTCGATGCAGCCATTGCGGTCGGTTCTGTCCTGGCGGTCATCGAACAGACCAGTTCCGGGCTTGGTGGTGGGGCATTCTGGGTATTGCACCGGGCCTCTGACGGTTTTGACATCATGATTGATGGCCGCGAAATGGCACCCGGCCAGGCTCACAAGGATATGTATCTGGATGCCAATGGTGTCGTCAACCGGGATCTCGCACTCAATGGGCCGTTGGCAGCAGCGATTCCCGGGGAAGTTGCAGGTTGGGACCACCTTGCAAGTTTTTACGGAAAATTACCCCTTGCTGTGAGTCTGCAACCCGCCATTCGAATTGCGCGGGAGGGTTTTCCTGTCTATACCAAATTCTACGAAATGTTGAAGGGCTCAGAAAAAAACATGCGTCGCTGGCCGGCTGCAACGGCTGCCTTTCTGCCGGATGGAAAGCTGCCGGAAATGGGGCAGGTCATCAAATTGCCAGATCTGGTGAAGGTGCTTGAAAAAGTGGCCCTGGAGGGTCGTGACGGTTTTTATAAAGGTGAAGTGGCGCAACGACTGGTCGCAGGCGTGCTTGAGGCCGGTGGTATCTGGAGTATGACTGATCTCGAAGATTATAAAATTATAGAGCGTGCACCGATTCGCACGCCGTACCATGGTTATGAATTGGTAACAGCGCCGCCACCGTCATCCGGTGGTATTGCAATCGCAGAAATCCTGAACATTCTTGAACCCTATGAACTTTCAAGCCTGGGCAAAGCCCAGCGAACCCATTTAATTGTGGAAGCCATGCGCCGCGCCTATCGTGATCGGGCGCTTTATCTGGGTGATCCGGATTTCTACGACATACCCTTGCAAATGCTGATCGATCCCAATTATGCAGCGGGTTTACGCGCCGGTATCATGTTCGACAAGGCCACCCCCAGCAGTATGATACCGGGCCGAGAAAAGTTATCGGAAGGTACGGATACGACACACTTTTCCATTATGGATGCTGAAGGCAACCTGGTGGCTGCCACGCTGACGGTAAATACACCTTTTGGATCCAAATTCATGGTGCCGGGAACCGGTTTTGTCCTGAACAATGAAATGGATGATTTTTCTGCAAAACCCGGCGAGCCCAATGCCTACGGTTTGATAGGGTTTACCGCCAATGAAATTCAGCCACACAAGCGCCCCTTATCCAGCATGTCCCCAACGCTGATGATCGGGCCTGACAAGGTTGCAGTGATTGGAACACCGGGTGGTAGTCGAATAATTACCATGGTTTTACTGGGTATTTTGGATTTTATGGATGGCAATGGCCCTGAATCCTGGGTGACGCTACCCCGTTACCATCACCAGTACCTGCCGGATACAGTATTTGCTGAAGCGGATGCGTTTACCCCGGAAGACGTCGCGGCACTTGAGGCCATGGGGCACACGGTGGAAGTGGGGAACAGACGCTGGGGTAACATGCACGGTGTGATGTGGGATCGAAAAACCGGTGAAGTTACCGCCGGCTCGGATCAACGTAGTGATGCGGGGAAGGCGATTGTCCGTTAATACACTTTGGATGGGTTGGCGGGTGCCAGTCCGACAGGGGTTAGACGGCTCCTTCTGAGACACGCCGCTAGTACGTCCTTGTAAGCTCTTCCGCCAACGTCCTGTTGGCGAAGGTCTCAGAAGGAGCCGTCTAACCCCTGCCTTGCTTCCCGGTAAATTTTAATAGTGTGAGTCTATAAGCAGGAGACAATCGTGAAGAAAGTTCTATTGGGATTAATCGTCAGCTTTGGTGCTCTACCTGTAGTTTACGCAGGCATCACCGCTGATGAGATCGATCAGGCAGCAGCGTCGGTTCAACCGCAGGTGGTTGAGTGGCGTCGCTGGTTTCATCAGAACCCCGAGTTAAGCAATCGTGAGTTCAACACCTCGGCGAAGATCGCAGAGATTCTACGTGGCATGGGCCTGGAACCCCAAACAGGCATTGCCCACACGGGTGTGATTGCAATCATTGAAGGTGGTCTGCCCGGTCCGCTGGTCGCTATCCGTACCGATATTGACGGGCTGCCGGTTGTTGAGCAGACCGGTTTGCCATTTGCTTCAACTGTTCGTGCTGAGTACAACGGTCAGGACGTGGGTGTCATGCACGCCTGTGGACACGATGCGCATATGGCGATGGTGTTGGGGGCAGCAAAAATTCTCAATGATATGAAAGCCGATCTGCCCGGGTCTGTGATGCTGATTTTTCAGCCGGCTGAGGAAGGCCCGCCGAATGGCGAGGACGGCGGTGCATCGTTGATGCTTGATGAGGGCATATTTGCTCAGCGGATGCCTGCAGCGGTTTTTGGAATGCATGTTGGCATCAGTGTTCCCGGCGGACAGTTTGCGCTTAAACCCGGTCCGATGATGGCCGCATCAGACAGTTTCAAGATTACGGTCAAGGGTAAACAAACCCACGGTGCGCGACCCTGGGAT
>BS_KBA_SWE02_21mDRAFT_10001104_pt1 | contig 10270 bp, 8 predicted proteins | sample BalSeasSWE02_21m_FD_9196 | JGI IMG/M metagenome (IMG submission 9196)
AATCTTTACCATCTCTTCTGCCACGAGGCTCGCTCCCTCCAAAAGGGTCCGTTCGTTCATCTCTTTTCCCATGAAAAAAGTTTCCGCCTGGCGCATTCTTCCCGGCGTCGGTGTACAGGCCCCCAAGGCCAACCGGATAAAAGAGATCGTGCCATTCGCTTCCCTGTCCACCGTAAAGGCCATGCTCATTCTCGCCACGGCCAGGCTTTTCCGTCTTCCGATCTTCTGGAAATCGGAAACCTTTCCTGCAGATGGCTGAAGAAGAAACCCCGTAATGATCTCATCGCGCCCCAACGCGCTTCTGTAAGGGCCTGATGCCAGGTGTTCCACGGAGACCGTTCTTCCTCCCTGCCGGCTCCTGACCAAGGCGACGCCATCATGGGCAATCATGGGGGGAATGGTATCCGCCGAAGGGGAAGCGTTCGCGGCGTTCCCTCCGATAGTCGCCACATTCCTGATCTGTCGGCTTCCGAATGTAAATGTGGATTTGTGCAGGGCGGGGGCGTTTCCGGCAATGAGGCTTGAACGCTGGATTTCCGAAAGGGTGACTCCCGAACCGATGAACAGACCATCTTCCCTCATTCCAATTTCTTTCAGGGGATCAACACGGGATATGTCCATGAGATAATCGGCGTCGATTTTGCCGGCCCGCATGTCAACCAAGATGTCTGTTCCTCCCGCCACCATCCTGGTATCATGACCGTGATCATCAAGGAATTGCAGCGCTTCCTCCAGAGTATCGGGCCTCACGTAGGCCGGCTTCCGAGCCATCTTATTTCTCCCCTGAAAGCCGCTGCGCCGCATCTTCGATGGAATCTACGATCTGTTGATAGCCGGTACAGCGACAGAGATTACCGGATATTCCATCAATAATGTCCTCCCGGGTGGGGTGTTTGTTTTCCTCTAAAATGGACACACCACTCATGAGAAGGCCCGGCGTGCAGAATCCGCATTGCACCGCGTGATGGTCCGCAAAGGCCTGCTGCAGCGGATGCATACCGGACTCTCCGGCCAGGCCCTCCACCGTCTTCACCTCCCTGCCATGGAGCTGGGCAGCAAGCATGAGACAGGCATTGACGCTTTTCCCATCCACCACAATGGTACACGCGCCGCACTCTCCGATGCCGCACCCCTCCTTTGTTCCTTTGAGCTTCAGACGGTAACGAAGGACCTGAAGTGCGGTCTCCGCTGCAGCCACCTCCACATGAACCGTTTCCCCATTCAGAGTAAACCGGATGGGGACATCTGTTTCAATCTGCATAGAAAGCCTTATTCCACATTGATCTTTTTGATATCCAGATCCTTCAGGACCACAATACCTTTCGCTTTCATCTCTTCAATGGCCGCCTTTGTGGTATCGGGCGCAACACCTTTTGAGAGATCCTCCACAACAATTACTTTGAATCCGTTCTTCTGGGCGTCCAGGGCGGTGGCCTTGACGCAGTAATCGGTGGCTATGCCGAAAACCACCACCTTGCTCACCATATTGCGTTTCAAGATTTTGTTCATTTCCGTCACTGCACCACCGTCATCCTGAAAGCCGGAATAGCTGTCGTATCGCGGATCTTTTCCTTTTTTCACTGTGGCGAAAAAGAGATTGTTATCTACAAAAATCCGAGCGTTTTCCGTTCCCTGCACACAATGGGGAGGCCAGAGAACCTGCTTTCTTTCTTCGATATCAACAAGCTCAAAAGGCTTTTTTCCTGGATGCTGTGTATAAAAAGAGATATGGTCGGCAGGGTGCCAATCCTGGGTAGCAAAAACCAGAAATCCCTCCTTACCGGCCGTCTTTGCAGCCTCTTCCACTTTCTTGAAAAAAGCCTCATCCGTTCCATTCACAGCAAGAGACCCATTTTTCCAGGTAGAAAAATCCCCCTGCATATCCACAACAATCACCGCTGTTTTCCCGCCCGCACATTCGGGACAGGCCCCTACCGTAGAAAGAAACAGCATCCCCCCAAAAAGGCATGAAAACAGGGCAACACCCAGGAAACTCCGAAAAAAGTCCGAAAATCTTTTTGCTTTCATCAACCTTCCTCCCTTTCAATCGATTCATTTTCAAATTGGGATTTTCCGCATTCCGCATTCCGCATTCCGCATTCCCTTAAACCCACCGAGTAACTACGGTCTTTTCATCCATGAACATGCGCATGGAGGCCATCCTGGACTTGGCGGTTCCCACAAAGGAATCTCTTCTGGACCCCAGGGGGAAGAAGGCGTAGGGCTGGGCAACCCCTAAATTTACGGCCACATTGCCCACATTGGTTTCCCTGATAAATTTCCGGGCGCTCTTTCCGCTCGCAGTCATGATTGCCGCGGAATGCCCAAGGTAGGTTTTCGTGTTGATCCAATCGATGGCCTGTTCCAGACTCTCCCCGCGGATCAAAGCCGCCACCGCCCCGAAGGCCTCCTCTTTGGCCATGGGCATATCCGGATCGGCATCTTCAAGAATGGTAGGGGCCATGAAATATCCGTTCGGGTACCCCTCCGCCTTCACGTTTCTCCCATCCAGAACCATCTTGCAGCCATCTGCAAGGGACTTTTCAATCCATAAAGCCACACTCGCCCTTCCGCCCGGAGTAGCATAAGGACCAAGCTGGGTCGATTCATCCAGGCCGTATCCCATTTTCATGTTTCTTGCGGCAGCGATGAATTTGGTCTTAATATCATCATAAATATCACCGATAATCACCACATTATCCACCCCGAGACAACGCTGTCCCGTCATGCCGAAACAGGCCCGTGTCAGCCACCCGACGGACTCATCCACGTCCGCATCGGGCATAATCACCAGCATATTCTTGCCGTTTCCGTTAATGGACGAGGTCTTGCGGTATTTTCCGCAGAGCTCGAAAAGCTCGTGACCTGCCCTGTTGGAACCGATAAATCCCACACCCTTGATTTCAGGCTGGGTGAGTATTTCCTTGTTGATCTTTCTTCCCCCATGGACCACATTGATCACACCGGGAGGGAAGCCCGCCTTCATGGCGATCCTGGACACGGTCTCCGCCGCCACGGGATCCTGTCTGCTGGGACTGATAACCACCGTACAACCGGCGGCCAGGGCATAGGGAACAAAAGACGACCAGGCATGCATGGGGATATTGCCCGGGGTAATGATCAGAAATGCGCCCAGGGGTTCCCAGACCAGATACTGATCAATTCCATTTGCCAGTTGATCCAGATGTTCATTGCGCTTCACAAGACCGTACAGAGCGGAACAGGCCGATTCAATGTTTTCGATGACACGGCTCACGGACCCCCGAGATTCCCCGATAGTCCGCCCGTGATCCTGGGTGAGAACCGAGCAGAGCTCATCATAGTTTTCTTCAAATNTGGCATGGAGGGCAAAAAGCAGTCTGGCCCGTTCCCGCATGGGAACATTCTTCCAGGTCTGAAAGGCTTCATGGGCCGCCCTGACAGCCATGAGCGCTTCTTCTTTCGTTGCCTGGGGAAACGTCGCGATCACTTCCCCCGTAGCAGGGTTGGTTGTCTCCTCAATATCCGTGGACTGAGAGTCCACCCACTCCCCGTTAATCAGGAATTTGAGCTTTCCATAATGCTTTTTTATTTCAGGCAATACCGCCATATATTCTCCTCCTTTGTTGGTTTTCTTCGTTCTTTGTTTTTCGTTCTGTGAGGCTTCAATGTAAGGGCATGAGCTTTTTTCCACACGGTCAGATCTCAAAATCTCTCATTTCCATCCTCAGCTAACGGCTAATAGCTAATGGCTAACAGCCAATAGATCACCTCGTCATCATGGCCGGCAGAAAAAGGGCTAACTTGGGAAACACGGTAACCAGCACAACCACCGCAAAGATCGCGAAAAGAAAAGGCATCACGCCCCTGAAAATCGTCTCCACGGGTACGTCTTTTGCCACTCCCGCCACCGTAAAGATGTTCAGGCCCATGGGAGGAGTAATCAGGCCTGCCTCCATCATAAGGACCGCTATGACTCCAAACCAGATGGGATCAAATCCCAGCGCCAGGATAACCGGATAAATCACCGGCATGGTCAGCACCATCATGGAAATGGCATCCAGGAAACATCCTAAAAAGAGAAAGATAATAATGATAATCGTATGGATCAGATAGGGAGATACCTGAAGATCGGCTGCCCACTGGGCGATCTGCATGGGAATGGTTGACAGAGCAAGAAAATAGCTGAACACATTGGCGCCGGCTACCAGGAAAAGAACCATCACCGAAATCCTAATCGCTTCCTGCAAAGCCCCCACGAGGTTCTGCCAGGTCAATTTCTTCTTGAAAATGGCAATAATAAAAAGGACAGTGGCGCCTATGGCCCCCGCTTCCGTGGGTGTAAAGACCCCGCCGTAGATGCCTCCCATCACCAGAAGGAATACAACCAGCGGTTCCCAGACCTTTAATAAAGACAAGAATTTCTCGCCCCACGTTACCCTCTCAGGGATGGCTGGGGCCAGTTCGGGATTCATCTTCACCAACAGTATCACAATGAAAATGTAGGCAAGCCCCAGGGTCAGGCCTGGAATAATGCCCGCCACAAGGAGCTTTCCAATAGACTGTTCCGTAAGCATGCCGTAAACGATAAAACCGATGCTCGGCGGAATAAGAAAACCGAGCGTGCCGCCGGCGGCAATGGTCCCGGTGGACAGCCTCGGGTGATAATGATACCGGTTCATCTCAGGAAGCGCCACGGTCCCCATGGTAGCAGCGGTGGCGACAGACGAACCGGATACAGCAGCAAATCCTGCACAGGCGCCGATGGTAGCCACGCCGAGGCCGCCAGGAAGCCTGCGAAACCATTTTTCAAAGGCACTGAACAGATCTTTGGTCATCCCTGAACTGCCTGCAAATCCCCCCATGACAATAAACAGGGGGATGACGGTATAGGGAAAATAGGAGGATACTTCATACAGGGTCCGGCTGACCATGGGAAGAGCCGCCCCCATACTTGCCAGATAAGCCACTCCTGCAAACCCCACAAACATCATGGCGTATGCAATATGCATCCCGATAAACAACAGAAAAAAAACCAGGGCCGTTCCAATAATCCCGACAGTTACAGGATCCAATAGGTTCTCCTCGTGTGAAACTTCGTTTGTCCGGTGTCCAAGGTCCAATGTCCAAAGTCAAATGATGACCCGTTTTCGTCATTCCCGCGAACGCGGGAATCCAGAACATCGGGTGCTTATGGACTCCCGCGTTCGCGAGAGTGACGGCCTTGGGGACTTTTTACGAGACCATCATTCAGAATTCATCATTCATAATTCTTCATTCTTTATTTTCGACCCCAGCTTCTTTATCAAGTCCAAAAGATCAAGAACCAACTCCAGCGCCAGGAAGAAACCCGCAACAGAAACCAGAAGCCTGAATGGAAGCTGAGGGATTCGCCACATGTCGGACACGGATTTTTCTTCCATTCCCACCACCCAGCCCTGCCAGGCCAGGATAGAAATAATGAACAGGCTGATCAGGGTCGTCAGGATCTCTAACAGGACCGCCAGGCGCCGGGGAAGTTTGCTCACCAGCATGGTAACCCTGACCTGACCCTTTACCTGATGGGTGTAGGCGACTCCCAGGAGAATGAAAATGGAAAGGATATAGCTTGAAAGTTCCATTGCCCCGGGGATGGGGCGGGACCATATGGCCCGTCCCAAAACGTCCGCCGTTGTCAGCAGCATCATGGGAATCAGGAAAAACATCCCCACAAAACTGAGGTAAACCGCCATATTCTGAATGCCTTTTCTAAACACTTGAAACTCCGGTCTGAACGTCTCACGGTTCCCGGCTCAGGGTTGCCCCACGCTCTTCTCACTTCAGCAAAAGGACCCTGAACCGTGACCCGATGAACATCTGAATTGTCTCGTTTTTATTTTTTCCATTCCGGAGGAATCGCCACGCAGGTGACTCCGGCATCCGTTGCCGCACGGTCATAGATCATGACAATTTCTTTCGCGGGCAGTCCTTTGGCCTCCATATCAGCCACCCATTTCTTCGTCACATCCTGGAATTTTTCAAACCACAGACTGGCCTGATCGGCCGGCAGTTCGTGCATCTTTACCCCTTTATCCGCAATTTCTTTCATCATGGTCTTGTACACGGCCTGATTAAGACCGCCGGTGGTGCGGAATGGGTTGCTGACTACCTCTTCAATAATCACCTTCAAGTCATCAGGGGTTTTCTCCCACGTTTTCTTGTTCATGACCACGCCTTCTGAAACACAGCCGAACGTTGCGATGGCGCCATACTTCACCACCTCGTACAACTTGAAGGCAAGAACGAGAGGAGGACAGGTAACAAGTCCGTCGATGGTGCCGGTCTCCAGGGCAAGATACACATCGCCAAGGGGCATGAATACGGGTTCGGCGCCCAAGGATTTGATATACTGCGTCTGCATCCCTCCCGGAGTCCTGATTCGCAACCCTTTACAGTCAGCAAGAGAATTCACCGGCTTGGTCGTCCAGAGGAACGCCTGGATGCAGCCGTTCAACTCAAGCACCTTTACATTCGGAAATTCCTTCTGAAGGGCTTCTTTGTACACCTTGTTTCCGATGTCCACAGATACGTCTTTTCCATCAACCCATGCGGCAAAGGAAAGCACATCCGTCAGGGGAAATTTGCCCGGGGTCCAGGTTGCTGTAAAATAACCCATGTCCGAAAGGCCGTTGGCCACAATGTCAAAGTGCTCCGGGCCTTTTCCCAAAGCGCCACCGGCGTAGAGCGTGGTGGTAATTCTTCCACCGCTGCGTTTTTCCAACTCCTCCAGCATCGGTTTCCATACGGTCTTAACCTCTCTGCTGGCAGGCGGGTGCCACGTACTGAATTTCAGGTTAATTTTCTCATCCGATCCAGCCATTACACCGGCCGGCGCCAGAAACAGTGCCACAAATGCAGCCAATACACATGCCAAAATAACCTTCTTCATTGCCAACCTCCTCTTCTTCTACAAGTTAATAAGAAACTTACCCTTTGAAACTTCGTTTCCAGTTGACGGTTTCCGGTTACCGATGCTGGAAGCTGAACCCATGTATAAGACCCCACCTGATCCAAATCGGAATCGAAATCGACCATTCCATGCGGGTGGCCTTCGATTTCGATTTCGATTTCGATTTCGATAAAGAACGATGAAAAACATGCCAGAAACCCTACGCCATTGCAACAGGTTTCTGCCTCTTTTCCAGATGTCCCTGCTCCGTTTCCTCTACCGTCAAATCCTGAATGTATTCCAACGCCATGGAAATATGATCTTTGGTCAACTTCACAGTGACTTGTGCATCCCCTTGTTTGATAGAAGCCAGAATCTTTTTATGGTAAAAGAGGGATTCCTCCAGGTGTCGTTTTTGGGCGAGTGACCTGGAACTGAAACGTTTCACCTGGTTATGCAGCATTTCCGCAACTTTTTTCAAACGCCCATGGCCGGCGGTATCGATCATCAGGTCATGAAATTTCTGATGCAGGGTCTGATATTCCAAAATGTCCGGAGGATCAGCGACGACGCATTTTTCCATTTCGCCGACAATGACCTCCCATTCTCGAATATTTTTAGGCGTAATATGCGAAAAGGCCAGTTCCGTGGCCATACCGTAAAGGACAGACTTCAGGCTGTAGATTTCCCAGGCATCCTTTTTCGTGATTCTGGTAACAAAAGCTCCATGGTTGGGTTTTCGAACGATCAGCCCATCCCCCTCCAACAATTTCAGGGCTTCCCTTACTGGAGGGCGACTGATCCCAAGCTGGGAGGCGACGTCCTGTTCCTTTATCTGCTGTCCGGGACAAAAATCTCCCTTAAAAATGCAATCGGCAAGGTATTTCCGGACGTTATCTGAGATGGATTCCACTTTGATCATTCTTCGCGCATACTCCTATTGTCTTTTGTATACAATGTTCCATATCCATATGGGCCTGTCAATAGAATTTTCAGATTGCTGAGAATTTTTTAGATGCATCTCTAAAGAATCGTATTCCGGACGCCATTCGTCCATAACTTAGCTTCTTACGAAACCATCGTACTTGACAAAAAAACCATCGCCTTTTACTATGCGGGCCATGGTTTCAGCCAAAAAACATGGTTTTCAATCCGGTAGGTGAGATCGTGGGTCCAATCTATGCGCTGACTGCAGTGATACTCCTCATCCTGATCTCGTGGGCGGGGGTCCGGGGCCTGGGACTCACCGGCTTTTTCGGGATTGTCGTGCCCTATCTTGCCGCCATTTTGTTCTTCACCGGATTCCTCCATCGCCTGATCAAGTGGTCCAAGGCCCCCAACCCGTTCCGGATCCCCACCACCGGCGGTCAGCAGAAGAGCCTTGGCTGGATAAAACATTCCACGACAGACAACCCGTATACCACTTTTCAGGTCATCCTTCGCCTGGCCTCCGAAGTTTTTCTGTTCCGTTCTCTTTTTCGCAACCTGAGCCTTCGCCCCCAGACCGGCACGCAACCCGTTTCCTATGCCTCAGCCAAATGGCTCTGGCTGTTTGCCATCGCCTTTCACTATGCCCTGTTCACGACCCTCTTCCGCCACCTGCATTTTTTCACCAATCCCGTTCCGGCACCGGTGAGGCTTGTGCAGAACCTGGACGGATGGCTCGAAATCGGCCTTCCCCAGGTCATGGTGAGCGGTCTGATCCTGCTGGGTGCGGTGACGGTCCTTTTCGCAAGGAGGATCTTCCTCCCGAAGCTTCGGTACATCTCCCTTTTAAACGATTATTTCCCCCTTTTCCTCCTTATGGCCATCGCCACGACCGGCGCTTTGATGCGCTATGTGGCCGGCATCGACACGACGAGCGTCAAGGAACTGGCCATGGGTCTCATTACTTTTCACCCCGCGGTTCCCGATGGAATCGGTGTCCTGTTTTTTATCCATTTCTTTCTGGTATGTTCCCTTGCAGCCTATTTCCCTTTCAGCAAACTGATGCATGCACCGGGCCTGTTTTTTTCCCCTACCCGGAACCTTGCAAGCAACAATCGCGCCTTCTTCCACCCCAATCCCTGGAACAGACCGGTGGCTTTCCACAAATACGCAGACTATGAAAACCATTTCCGGGAAAAAATGGTGGAGGCGGGAATCCCCCTCGACCAGGACCCGCCGTTCCCTGGAAGCAAGGAGTAAACCCCATTGACCGTAAAGCTTCCCACCCCTGAAGAGCTCTCCACCATCGACTACCAGCTCCCTGAAACCCGGTGGATGGAAACGCCTGCCGTTCTGCGGGAGGGCATCTTCTGCCATGCGGGCCGGGAAAAAGACCTGGCGGCAGTCCACATGCCGAACCCCAGGGAGTGGCGCGTGGAGGACGAGGACTGGAAGCTCCCCGAGAACTGGAAACAGATTATCCTGGAGGGTCTCAGGGATCGGGTCGACCGGTTCCGGTCGTTGCAGCTTTTCATGGATATCTGCGTTCGCTGCGGGGCCTGTGCGGACAAATGCCACTTCTTCATCGGGTCCGGCGATCCCAAGAATATGCCCGTGCTTCGAGCGGAACTCCTCCGATCCGTCTACCGGAAAAATTTCACCATGGCAGGAAAACTCATGGGCAAAATGGTGGGGGCCCGCGACCTTACGGAGCAGGTCCTCAGGGAGTGGTGGTCCTATTTTTTTCAATGCACCGAATGCCGCCGCTGCTCCCTCTTCTGCCCTTACGGCATCGACACGGCGGAGATTACCATCCTGGGCCGTGAACTGCTCAATCTGCTGGGACTTAACATCGACTGGATTGCGGCCGCCGTTGCCAAGTGTCACAGGGTCGGGAATCACATCGGGATGGAGCCCCAGTCGTTCAAGGAATCGATCGATTTCCTGTGCGATGATCTGGAAGAGATTACCGGAATCAAAATCGAGCCATCCTTTAACCGCAAGGGCGCGGAGATCCTTTTTGTCACCTCTTCGGGCGACTTCTACGCCGATCCCGGTATCTTCACCTGCATGGGATACCTGATGCTTTTTCATGAACTGGACCTGGATTATACCTGGTCCACCTACGCCGCCGAAGGGGGGAATTTCGGGTTTTTCACCGGTCACGACGTGGCCAAGCTCCTCAACGCAAAGATCTACGCAGAGGCCGAAAGATTAGGGGTGAAGTATATCATTGGAGGAGAATGCGGGCACATGTGGCGGGTGTTTCACCAGTATATGGGAACCATGAACGGTCCTCCCGATTTTCTGGAAACCCCGGTATCGCCCGTTACAGGGACCCGGTTTGAACACGCGGCATCCACCCGGGCCATCCATATCTGTGAATTTACGGCGGACCTGATCCAGCATGGAAAACTGACCCTCGATGCCNCCAGG
>BS_KBA_SWE02_21mDRAFT_10001105_pt1 | contig 10256 bp, 7 predicted proteins | sample BalSeasSWE02_21m_FD_9196 | JGI IMG/M metagenome (IMG submission 9196)
GCAGCTACAGAAAAACCTGCAATTAAAGTTGAACCCACAATTTTAATTGAAAGATATTCTGACGCAGAAACCCAAAAGGTGAGTCATAAATTAGATTCATTATTGCAGCGTATTAATAAAAGAAACGATTTTAACGGATCATTGTTAGTTGCTAAAAACGGCAAAATTCTTTATAGCAATCAAATTGGTTATGCAGATTTTAAGAAGAAAGAATCCTTAAATGAGACATCTGCATTTCAGCTGGCCTCAGTAAGTAAGCAATTTACAGCTGCAGCCATTATGTTATTATATGAGCGAAATCAACTTCAACTTACGGATACGGTAAATAAGTATTTTCCAAACTTTCCTTATAAAAATGTAACTATTAAAAATCTGTTGAATCATACTGCAGGACTGCCAAAGTATTTTTGGGTGGCTGAGCATAAATGGAAACAGGAAAAAGCGCCTACCAATAAGGAGATGATGTCTTTGCTCGAATCAAGTAACGTTCAGGGTTTCTTTAGACCTGGACGTAATTTTGATTATTCCAATACCAATTATTTTGTATTGGCTTCTATTGTTGAAAAAATATCAGGCATTGGCTTTAGCGATTTTATGCAAAAGAATATTTTTGATCCTTTGGACATGAAAGATTCGTATGTGTACAGTTTTGAAAATGATAGTATCAAAGCAAATCAACTAGATGGATATAGATTGTACAGAGGTTGGAGGCATATTAAAATTAATAGCACTGTTAATGATGCTATTGTTGGTGATAAAAATGTATATGCAACCAGTGAAGATTTGTTTAAGTGGTTTCTTGGGCTAAATAGCGGGAAATTACTTTCTAAAAAGTCATTAGACCTTATGTATACGCAAGGTGAAACAGTTAGTGGAAGGAAAATTCCATATGGTTTTGGGTTTAGAATTGACACGAAGCATAAAAACGCAATATATCACTATGGTAAATGGAATGGGTTTAGCACGGGGATTACAAAATATACAGAAGGTGATTTGGTAGTTATTATTTTAGAACACACCAGTTACAATGCCATATCCGCTCTCAATAAAACTATTAAGAAAATGGTTACAGAAAATTTTGATGCTTAACTCTAAATAGCAAAAAAAGGCACTTATTTTTTTGAATTTATAAGTTGTTCTAGCACAATTTCAACTCCAAATTCATTGTTGTTTTTGGTTCGAAATTTGGCTACACTTTTTACATTGGGATGTGCATTTTCCATAGCAAAACTAAAATCGCCCAATGCTAACATTTTTAAATCGTTGTTATAATCTCCAAACACCATTGTTTCTTCTTTGGTAATTCCTAATTGTTGTTGAAGTATGTTTAGCGCAAAACCTTTATTGGCATTGTTATGAGAAATATCAAGCCAATGTTCTCCAGAAACAATCACTTGCAGTTCACTTTCAAGATGTTTTACAGCTGGGTAAATATATGTTTCAGAACAGTCAAAGTGATAAGCCGCTATTTTAAAAAAAGTATCGTTTGTTATTTCGGTTAAATCATCAACAAGTTTATATTCAGAATAATAATTTTTGAACATATTGATAAACTGTTCATCTTTTGTTTCAATATAGGCCGCATTTTTTCCGCATAAAACAATGTAAACATTATTGAGTTTTCGTAAAATATGGATGCTTTTTGCAATGGATTGAAAAGGTATTTCAGAAGAAAATAATTCTTGATTTCCATGCTTAGCAAAAGCGCCATTTTCAGCAACTATCGTTATTTCATCTCGGATGGTTTCAAATCTGTCTACAATACTAAAATATTGCCGCCCACTTGCTGCTATAAATTGAATATTATGCTTTTTTAATTGTTTGTAAATAGTAAAAAAACGATCACTTACTTCACTTTTTGAGTTCAGCAGCGTACCATCCATATCCGTTACAACCAATTTTACTTTTGAAAAATTCATAAACCTTTTTTTTGAATTGCAAAAATAGTGTTCTAAATTTTAATAATTGTAAAAAATAAAAGGCTGTTTAAAAAGTATTTGGAATCCGTCATTCTGAAAATGTCACACTGAGCTTGTCTAAGTGTTATTCTAGGTTGACGAAAGTTTACTTTTTAAGCAGCCTTAATATTTATTATTTAGAAGCTTATTCTTGTTCTAAATATTTCTCCATAATAGTAATGGCAGATTCAGAAATTACAGTACCTGGCCCAAAAATGGCAGCTACTTTTCTTTCCAATAAATAATCATAATCTTGGGCCGGAATAACACCACCTGCAAACACCATAATATCTGGTCTTCCTAATTTTTCTAATTCACCAATCAATTGAGGAATCAAAGTTTTATGTCCTGCAGCTAAACTTGATGCTCCAACAAAGTGAACATCGTTTTCAACAGCTTGTTTTGCAACTTCTTCAGGTGTTTGGAATAATGATCCCATATCTACGTCAAAACCTAAATCAGCGAAACTTGAAGCGACTACTTTTGCTCCTCTGTCGTGACCATCCTGACCCATTTTAGCGATCATAACTCTTGGTCTGCGCCCTTCTGTTTCAGCAAATTTATCTGCTAATTTCTGAGCTTTCACAAAAGTGCTATCGTTGTTTACTTCTTTACTATACACGCCACTTATTAATTTAGTATCAGCTTTATGACGACCAAAATGAACTTCTAAAGCATCTGAAATTTCACCTAAAGTAGCAAAATTTTCAGCAGCTTCAACGGCCAATGCCAATAAATTACCTTTACCAGTTTCAGCACAGGCAGACAATGCTGCAATGTTAGCATCTACAACGGCTTGGTCTCTGTTTGCTCTTAATTTTTTCAAACGTTCAATTTGAGAATCTCTTACAGCAGTATTGTCTATATCAAGAATTTCTATATTGGATTTTTCGGTAGTTTTGAATTTATTTACCCCAACTAAAATATCTTGACAAGAATCTAAACGCGCTTGTTTACGAGCCGAAGCTTCTTCAATACGCATTTTTGGAACGCCAGTTTCAATAGCTTTTGCCATTCCGCCAAGCTCTTCAACTTCTTCAATTAATTTCCAAGCTTTTTTAGCAATTTCTTGTGTTAAATACTCAACATAATAACTACCAGCCCAAGGATCAACCGCTTTTGTNATTTGNGTTTCATCTTGAATAAAAATTTGCGTATTACGTGCAATNCNCGCTGAAAAATCAGTTGGTAAAGCAATAGCTTCATCCAATGCATTGGTGTGTAAACTTTGCGTTCCACCCAAACCTGCCGCCATTGCTTCAATACAAGTTCTAGCTACGTTGTTAAAAGGATCTTGTTCACTTAGACTCCANCCAGAAGTTTGGCTATGNGTACGCAATGCCATTGATTTTGGATTTTGTGGGTTGAAAGATTTTATGATTTTTGCCCAAAGCATACGTGCTGCACGCATTTTAGCAATTTCCATAAAATGATTCATTCCAACAGCCCAGAAGAATGACAATCGAGGCGCAAATTCATCGATTTTTAAACCTGAAGCCAATCCTGTTCTAATGTATTCCATACCATCAGCTAAGGTATATGCCAATTCAATATCAGCAGTTGCACCAGCTTCTTGCATATGGTAACCACTAATAGAAATTGAATTAAATTTCGGCATATTTTTAGTGGTGTAATCAAAAATATCACCAATAATTTTCATAGAAGGTAATGGTGGATAGATATAAGTATTTCTAACCATAAACTCCTTTAAAATATCATTTTGAATGGTTCCACTCAATTGATCTAAAGGCACACCTTGTTTTCTTGCTGCTGCAATGTAAAAAGCCATAATTGGCAATACAGCACCGTTCATAGTCATAGAAACCGACATTTTATCTAACGGAATTTGATCGAACAAAATTTCCATATCTAAAATAGAATCTATGGCAACACCTGCTTTACCAACATCACCTGTTACACGAGGATGATCTGAATCATAACCACGGTGCGTTGCTAAATCGAAAGCTACTGAAAGTCCTTTTTGACCTGCAGCTAAGTTTCTTCTATAGAAAGCATTTGATTCTTCTGCAGTTGAAAACCCTGCATATTGACGAACTGTCCATGGTTGAGAAACATACATGGTACTGTAAGGTCCTCTTAAAAATGGAGGTAAGCCCGCTGCAAAACCTAAATGTTCTGCTTCTGAAATATCTTTTTTTGTAAAATGTTTTTTTACTGGGATCCCTTCAGGAGTATTCCAAACGTCTTTATTCTCTGAAGCGGCAACTGTTTGTTTAGTTGCTGAATTTAGTTTTATATCTGAAAAATCTGGTTTCATCTGTTATTTTTTATTTGATTTAATTGTCAGATGGAATTAGCTAATAATCATTTAGATTTATAAAAATCGTAGAGTACTGGCTTATTTCATACTTCTTAGGACTTAATAGTTTTTTGAATTTTTTTCTGAATGTTTGAAAGCGTAACGATAACATCTGATTTCATGTTAACACAACCATCTAGTCCAACTTCAGTTAATTCACTTAAATTTGCCGGAGCTCCAGCCAATAGCAATACTTTATCAGTGTTTAATGCTCTAAATGCTTTTACAAAAGCCACTGCATTTTCATCATAATCTTGGTCTGAACTACAAATCACAACTACATTAGAGTTTGATTTGGCGCTTAATTCAGCAGCTTCTAAAGCAGAAGCATAACTTTTTTCCTGCAATACAGTATAACCACTAACGCCAATAAAATCATAAGCAAAAGCAGCTCTGGCTTTGCGCATTGTTAAGTTTCCAAAACTAGCCAATTCAACTATTGGACGCATGTTTGTTTTAGCAACCAATGCTTCAGTAGTTTTTCTAATCGCTTCAATTTCTATAGCTGCTCTTCTTGGTGTTAATACTTTTGAATTTGCAACTGAACCAGATGAAAGCAAAGCTGAATCAACAGTTTCCATTAAATTTGGATACTTGTTAACTCCAACCATTGGCAATCTTCTTTGGCTAATTAATTTTATTTTTTCCTGACGAATTTCAGCAATTTGTTGTTGAATGATTTCGCTTTCAAAAGCCGTGTAAAAACCACCTTTTATTTCAATTTCTTTGAAAAGTTCTAATGCTTTTTCAGCAATTTTAATGGTTACTTCTTCAATATAATAACTTCCATCTACAGGATTAGAAACTTTTCCAAAGTAAGATTCTTCTTTTAAAATAGTTGAAATATTACCAGCAATTCTGCTTGAAAAATCTGATGGGTTGTTAAATTCTTTATCGTAAGCATCAATTAAAATACCATCTACATTTCCTAAAATAGCCGACATAGCTTCTGTTGTAGCACGCAATAAATTGGTATGTGCATCCGTAATTGATTTGCTCCAAATTGAAGTTTTAGCAGTTAGGGTTTTTGAAAACTCAGCAATACCATATTTATTGGCAACTTCAGTAAGTAAATTGTTGAAAGCTCTAAATTTTCCTATTTCAACAAAATATTCAGAACCTATAGCCAACTTGAAATTTAAGTTGTTAAAAATTGTTTGAATTTCAATTCCTTTTTCAGTTAATTTTTCAATGATAAAAACCAATGAATTTAGTGTATAAGCAATTTCCTGAACTTGGTTTGCACCTGAATCTAAATATTCACTTCCAGAAATTGTAATCGCTTTAAAATTAGGGTAATCTTTTGCTAATTTTATCAATTCAACCACATTATCTGTTGATTTTGCGTTCAGGTTTCCTGTAGTTACATAATTTGAAATAATTTTTGTATCAAAATAACCTTTTAAGTTTTTTGCATTGACCTTGTTTTCTTTTAAAAAGGCAAAGAAATCTTTTGCAAAAGCAATTTCATTTGATTTTAAAATAAATGAAACAGTAATTTTATTTAAGTCAATACCATCTAAAAGTTTTGCAGCTGAAATGTTATCAGTAATTTCAAAAAGCAAACCGTTCATTCCTTCTTCAACTGCTTTTAAAGCCAATTGGTTTCCACTTTCGGAAGTGCTAACTACAATATTTCTATAGTTGATTAAAGACTGAGAATTTTCACCGGTATTTTTTAAATATTCTTTATTGTCTTCTACATTATAAAAAGGTTGTATGTCAATTTTACTTAAGTTTTTCCAAACCAATTTTCGGTTGAAATCCTCACCCTTTAAATCAATTGTAACTTTTTTCATCCAATCTTGTTTTGAAACTGGGCTGAATTCTGAAAAAAGCGATTTATTTTTATCGTTCATAATATGTTTTATTAATTGTGATATAATAATTGTTGGTTAAAATTAATTTTAACCAGCAATTTAATAAAATTATTTAGCCATTAAGTTGCTTCCAAATCTATCAAAAATAGCTTTGTCTAATTCTTCTCTATGATCTGGGTGTGCAATATCCCTTAAAGCTTTTGCACGTTGTTTTAAAGTTTTTCCAAATAATTCGGCTACACCATATTCTGTAGCTACAAATCTAGCATGAGCACGAGTTGTCACAACACCAGCACCTTGCTTTAACATAGGTACAATTTTAGAAACACCTTTTTGTGTTGCAGAAGTGATTGCGATAATAGGTTTCCCTCCAACTGATAATGCTGCTCCACGCATAAAGTCCATTTGACCACCAACACCTGAGAACATTCTTGAACCAATAGAATCTGCACAAACCTGTCCGGTAATATCAATTTCTATAGCAGAATTAATAGCTGTTACTTTTGGGTTTTGACGAATAATTGCGGTATCGTTTACATAAGCAATATCTCTCATTTCTATTTCAGGATTGTTGTCCATAAAATCATATAAACGTCTAGTACCCATTGCAAAACCTGATACAATTTTGTATGGATTTGTTTTTTTCTGAGAACCGTTTACAACACCTCTTTCAACTAAATCTACAATTCCTTCAGAGAACATTTCGGTATGTACACCTAAATTTTTGTGGTTTGTAAGAAAAGTTAAAACTGCATTTGGAATACCACCAATACCCATTTGTAATGTTGCTCCATCTTCAATAATTGCAGCAATGTTTTTACCAATTGCTTTTTCTTCATCAGAAGGTGTTACAAATTTCATTTCATGAATTTCTTCATTAACTTCAACACAAGCGGTAAAATTTCTAAAATGAACCTGAGCATCACCAAAAGTACGTGGCATACGTGGGTTTATTTGAGCAATAACAGTTTTACCTTGTTCAACACCTGCAAGAACAATATCAACAGAAACGCCTAATGAGCAAAATCCATGTTGATCTGGAGGAGAAACATTCACCAATACAACGTCTAAAGGCATATGTCCTAAACGGAATAAACTTGGAATATCACTTAAGAAAATTGGAATATAATCTACTGTATCTCCAACCATTTTTCTAACATTTCCTCCAATAAAAAATGCGCTGGTATGGAAACTTTCTCTTAATTCAGGTGCAACATAACCACATTCACCTTCAGTGTGTAAATGACAAATTTCTACTCCTTTTAATTCAGGACCACGAGCAACCATTGCTTTTATTAAAGTTTGAGGGGTGGCAGAACCACCTTGAATCAAAACTCGATCTCCTGATTTAATCAATTTTACAGCTTCTTGGGCTGTCATCATATTTGGTATTTTCATTTCTTTTTAATTTAAATTTTTGATTTTAATGTTATAATATATTGTGTTTAATTTCCTAAAAAACTTAAAATGATACCTGCAGCAATTGCAGAACCAATAACACCAGAAACATTAGGTGCCATTGCGTGCATCAATAAGTAGTTGTGTGGATCGGCTTTTAATCCTTCCGCATGTACAACTCTTGCGCTATCTGGTACTGCAGAAACACCTGCTGCACCAATTAACGGATTTATTTTATCATCTCCTTTTAAGAATAAATTCATGAATTTAGCAAAAAGCAAACCACCCATTGTAGCAATTACAAAAGAAATAGCACCAAGTCCAAAAATCATCATAGAATCTTTGGTGATAAAAATATCTGCTTGTGTTGAAGCTCCAACTGTAACTCCTAATAAAATGGTTACAATATCAATTAATTTTGTACGAGCAGTATCTGCCAAACGTTCTGTTCTTCCTGATTCTTTTAATAAATTTCCAAAGAATAGCATTCCTAATAAAGGTAAAGCACTTGGTGAAATGAAAGTTGTTAATAACAGCGCTACAATAGGAAAAATCATTTTTTCTTTTTGTGAAACCGCTCTAGGTGGCTTCATTCTAATAATTCTTTCTTTTTTAGTAGTTAACAACCTCATAATTGGGGGCTGAATTACAGGAACTAAAGCCATATAGGAATAAGCAGCGATTGCTATAGGACCAATCAGGTTTTTTACGGTTGTTCCATCTGCTAAAATATTAACACCATTTGCTAATTTTGATGATAGAAAAATAGCCGTTGGACCATCAGCACCACCAATGATACCAATTGCTCCAGCTTCCGGTAAATTAAATCCTAAATAAAGAGCTCCTAAGAAAGTTGCGAATACACCAATTTGTGCAGCTGCTCCTAAAAGCATTAATTTTGGATTTGCAATTAATGATGAGAAATCTGTCATTGCGCCAATGCCTAAAAAAATTAGGGGCGGATAAACACCTTTTACAACACCAAAATACAAATAGTTTAAAACAGATCCATCTTCATAAATACCTGTTTGGTTTCCAGGAACAAATGGTATATTTCCAAGTATTACACCAGCACCTATTGGTATTAAAAGTAAAGGTTCATAATCAAATTTTATTCCTAAATAGATGAATATGATGCCTATCAATATCATTGTTAAATTGCCGCCTGTAACATTTGCAAAGCCTGTGTATTGGTAAAATTGTTTAATGCCGTTAAATGCTTCATCTGTAAAGTCACTGCTTGATGTTTCTTCTGTTTGTTCAACATTTACAGTTGAAATTGTGTTTGTAGCATGGGTGTTTAATCCTAAGGCTGGTCTAATAAAAATTAGTAGTGATAGAACTCCAAATATGATGAATATTTTTTTCATTTTTTCATTATTTTTCAGCGATAAACATTTTGAATAGATATTTTACAGCTATGAAATATTTTAGGTTAATTCTATCATTAATTCGTTTTGTAAAACTTGTTGACCAACTTTTACGTGAACGGCAGTTACTGTCCCTGATTTTTCTGAAGCAATATTGTTTTCCATTTTCATTGCTTCTAACACTAATAAACGGTCTCCAATTTTAATTACATCGCCAACTTTCACATCAATTGATAAAACAGTACCAGGAATAGGTGCAACAACTTTAGCGTTTGAAGTGTTTGAACTTACTTTTAATGGTTCAGGTCTTTTTGAAGCTGATCTAACCAGCGTAGGTGTTTTAGTTGCTTTAATTTCTTCCTTTAATTTTACAGAATAAGAAGTACCGTTTACCTCTAAATCTATAATATTATCTTCGTGCGAAAGAATTCTAACATTATAATTATTCTCGTATATTCTAAATTTAAAATTTTTCATAATTCTTAAGGTTTTTTGTTACTAGAAGTGTATGCCAGTTACAAATAATTATAATTTAATTACAATCTGTTTTGAGTACCATAAATTTTTGAACTCCAAGGAGAATACAATTTTCTCGCTTGTTTAATTGTTAATACGGCATTTTCATTGTCGTGCTGTTCTCTAAGATAAAGATGAATTGCAGTTGCTATAGCCGCTGCAACTTCTCCAGTAAATTTTTCATCAGCTTCAATGGCAATGTCTTTTATTTTTTTATCTCGTCCTTTGGTAATTACTTTATAAGTGTACAATAAAATTGGTAGGCCAAATTTAAAGAACAATGAAAGAAGCAATAAAGCGCTAAAAACAATTACAAGTCCTGTGATTAAGATAACATATCCTTCACTTATTTGATCTATGTATAAAAACGTATTTACCATTATAGCGGGATATTTGAATGTTTTTTTGGTGGATTTACTACTTTTTTATTTGCTAATAATTCCAATCCTCTAATAATTCTGAAACGGGTATTTCTTGGCTCAATTACATCATCTATAAAACCATATTTTGCAGCAACATAAGGATTTGCAAATTTTTCGGTATATTCACCTTCTTTCTTATCAATATATTCTTGTTTTTCTTCCGCATCTTCAATTTTGCGAATGTTAGAACCTTCTAATACTTCAACAGCTCCTTTGGCGCCCATTACAGCAATTTCAGCCGTTGGCCAAGCGTAATTTAAATCGCCACGTAATTGTTTGCAACTCATTACATCATGTGCTCCACCATAAGATTTACGAAGTGTAATGGTTACTTTTGGAACGGTAGCCTCACCATAAGCAAATAATAATTTTGCACCGTGTAAAATAATTCCTGCATATTCTTGACCAGTTCCAGGTAAAAACCCTGGTACATCTACAAGTGTTACAATAGG
>BS_KBA_SWE02_21mDRAFT_10001106_pt1 | contig 10254 bp, 10 predicted proteins | sample BalSeasSWE02_21m_FD_9196 | JGI IMG/M metagenome (IMG submission 9196)
GCAGCTTGGGATGCCGTATCTCGATAGCCATTACCGCACCTCCAGATTCGTTTCAATAGCTGCTTGCAGGGTATCCTTTTCATACTGGACAGCCCGTATCTTCCCCTTAACCTGTTCCAGACGGTGGAGAGAGAAATCATAGGGTTCCCGCGAACTGAATGCCTCATAAGCCGCAAGGACGCACTCGATGCTGTGGGTGGTGGCGAAAATCTGCGCATTATAGCGCTGTGCGAGGTCTGCAACAATCTTCCAGAATTCAGGCATAACCGAATGATGGATGCCGTTCTCAATCTCGTCGATGAGCAGAATGCCATCCTGAGCATCCGTCATGGCCAGGGCAACCCCCAGCAATCGGCTCATGCCATCCCCCATCAAAGGAAAAGGAATGAGTCTCTTGGCGCCGATATCCCCGTAAATGAGGGGAATCCCTCCCCTGTATTGCACACGAAGTGAGCGAAGACGCGGTTCTACAATCTTCAAGGCATTGTGACGATCACTTCTTCCATTTTTTCAACGGCCAGATTGCTGAGTCGTTCTGCAATGACTGCATAATTGTGAGGAACGCGGGCGGCCAGGAAAATCCCGCCGGGCTTTTTTCCCCTGGCGACCTGTTTCACTTGAATGTTGTTTCCCTCAAGAAATGCTCTTGCGCTAACATTGGTTCCGGATGCATCGGTGAATTCATACACAACCTCTGATTCCACGGGCTCAGAGGTTTCCTGGGAAATGACCTCGGCGGCAGATAAATCCTTGCCGTTGTCGCCATTTTTCCCATTTCCCATGAAAACGGTGGAAACGGTCCTTTGCTGGATGGTAATGCGAAGTGTTCTTTGCTGTCCGCTCCTGTCTTTGGCTGACAGCTCTATGGGTCTGTCGATATCAAAGTCGGAAAATATGTTCCGCAAAAAGTCGTCTTTTCTGAAGGTTTCAATGCCCCGGAACTTGTCGATTGTAACGCCGAGGACAGGGTTTTGATACCCGTGATAGAGCCACAAAGCCTCAATGAGAGCGGTTTTACCCACATTGTTTTTTCCGGTTATGAGATTGACCCGCTCAAATCCCTCCATGGCGATATCGCTGAAGCATCTGAAATTCTTGACGGCGATTGATTGGTACATCCTGACACCTCCATATTGCTGGGACACAGATAAACGCGGATGACACAGATTTTTTTGTGGCTGATTTTGTGGCCACTTGCAAACGATTTTGAACTTATGAACTGTATAAACCGGCAACCACTTTACTTTTTCTTTATCCGTGTCAATCTGTGCAAATCTGTGTCCTATACTATTCAGGGGACATTTCTACTTCGCCCACGATTTTCTTGACGGGAAACATCCCCAGACGTTCCCACGGGGCGATGTTGATTCTCACGCCGTCGTTTATGTCCAGCCGCCAACCCCGGGGTTGTTCTTCCGCGCTTTTGCCACGCAGGGATTCCAATTCGGATCGCGTCCGGCTCATGAGTTTTTCAAGGTATTTGTTTTTCAAAAGCAGGAGCATCCCATACCCTTTGTTGCCATCCACAAAGCGGTGATAATGAACCATCACTGAGAAGGCAGGCTTCTGTTTTTTCTTCCCGCTCTTCTTTTTTCCCTTTCCCCCTTTCCCCGCCCCATGATTCAAACAGTGAACCCTCTGAACTTCTACCACACAGCTTACCGCGTATGTCTTCGGCAAATGTTCCTGTTGTGAATCTTTTGCTTTTCTACCATGGCCTCCATATCTTGGAGGTCAAGAATCCCTTCATTCACAAAGAATCCTCCGATGGGACACCGAATGTTGCGCTGCTTGCCGAGAAGAGCCAGGAGCTGAAACCGGGACAGATAGCCTAAATGTACAGCACGTTCACCAAATTTTCCCCCGAAGTTCCGGCACATCAGAATTCTTTGAATTTCATTACACGAAATCATCTTCCATTCCAATGCGATCTGCCCAATGAGAGGACGTTCCCTCCTTTGCCAGGTTATTGCCCTTATGAGGGTGCTCCAGGGAATAAGGCCTGAGTAATAGAGAAATTGGCCGATCAATAGTTCTCGCTTCGGGATTTCCTTGGTGTACAAAAAGTCTGAAAAGCCCCTTTTTGACGATCTCCTCGCGGTATTCTCTCCGTTGTTTACTTTAGCGCCTGGTTTGCCCCGCAGGAGAACCGCGCCTTTATTACTAACGATGGGAATAAGCTTTTCATACGCAAGCGTTGCTTCTCTGAAGTGTTCATTCATTTGAACTTCATCCCTCCCCAGGGCCTTTGCACGGTCAGGATGTGTTTCGAGTGCTTTCTTCCTGTAGGCGGACCTAAGCCCTGACGGTTCGAGATACTTCAAGAAATCCAGGGAAATCTCCACCTGCGGACCAAAAAGAAGGCTGCATGCATCAAAAACTTCCGGTATGGATAAAGCGATCATCAGCTATTGCTCCTCTTCTTTAGTTCCAGCAAATATTGGCTGTATGTTGTACATTTGTCAAGAAAAAAAACCAGATATAGTGTGCTATCCCGAATGCATTTTTCTCACTTCTCTCATTTTTCTCTTCTCTGCCTTCTTAGCCTTTGCAACTTCTTCATATATGTTTGCAAATTTTCTGTGCCTGTCCCGGTTTTTGTCCATACGTCCGGCTCCCCTTGAAATGCTGTCGTTGTTTTGGCTCTTCCGATTGACCATTCCTCCAGGTTCAATCTTGGGGCATAACACGTTTTGGAATATCTGCTTGAATTCGGTTTCTCTCAGCATTGAGCAGGCATAGGAACAAAGATTGCCGGCGATCTCTTTGACTATCAAAATATGGCCGCAAGTCGCCTTGAAGGTTTCTTGCGTCCATCGTACTTCTGACGGTTTCCAGGTTCCTGGCGCCCAAAATCTTAAGCATAAGCCCATTTCTATCCAGGAAGTCCTTTAACAGCAGGATGTTGGGCTTCAGGTCTTTTCTTAGCATGTCCTGTATTTCGGGAGATTCAGGCAATCCTTTCCGGGATGTTGTTTTATTTATCTCAAATGATTTTATAATTACGTTTTCCAGCTTTTTCTCAAAAAATATTCCGGAGTTTTCTATGTAGGATTTCAGTTGAGAACTCAGTTGTGAGATGCTCTTGCCCACACCCATCGGCCCAAAGTGAGTCGCAATTCTTGAAAGAGCATCCTTTACATATGACGGAATCGCCCGTCCTCGGTGGAGTTGCATAAAAGGCTGCCCAATTGTGGGAAAAGAACCGAAAGCCCTTGAGTAACTTATAATCTGACGAACGTCTCCAATACCACCCAAGTTCAGCGGCGGTTTTCGGCCGCTGCAACTTTGTGGTTGGACGATCCCATTTATCAATAAGTCAACAAGTCACCTACGTCCCTCTTATCCCTGGTTAGGGTATAGATTTGGAATGGGAGCATTCGCAATTTTTAACTAAATTCTGTCAACAGCAACAAACAGTTGGGCATTATCTTGGAATTTGGAAAATGGAATGGATAGTTGTTTGCCCCAACAATCAGTGCTCAAGGAATTATTGCTGACAGGATTTTCGACGCAAGTTTCAGTTGTTCGTCATCCGCCTGGTCCAAAAGAGAGATTATCATGGATTTCCTTTCTCCTGGGTCTTCAATCTGAATATGACTGAAGATTTCGCCGGAATCTACTTCCAATGCTTCGGAAAGTTTTATCAGGGTATTCAAGGTCGGGTTTTCATTCCCGCGCTCGATGCTACTCAGGTATTTCGGGTTGATTCCCATTTTTTCGGACAATTGTTCCTGGGTGAATCCTTTTCTGTTCCTGAGTTCCTTTATGCGTGCTCCGACCATCTGTTTTTTGTTCACCGGCCTTTTACCTCCATCAGTTTTAGATTTCTCCAATTCTGACAGAGGTTCGACCAGTTAAAAACAATCTGACACACAGAAAATGATTGACATTTTCATGCTGAGAGACTTATAAAGTGTTGACCGCTCAAAAACTATGGTTTGAATTCATCATAAATAATGATTTTGCGATTAACTCAAGTAATTGGCGGAATCCAACTGTCATTTGCGGTCATAGAAATATACTAAGGAGAAATGTCGATATGCCTGATATCAGTGCATTGGACTTAAGAGGCTTCATTTCCGGGGCCATGAACGAAGTGTTTGATACGATGCTTTCCATGAATATAGAGCTGGCAGATGAGGGCGTGCATGGAAATGTTGGCGGTGAACGGATCGTGGGGTCAGTCGGTTTTGCAGGAAAGGCGGTTGGAAGCGTCAGCGTCCAGGTAAATGAGGCCTTTGCCCGGAGTATCACTGCTGCCATGCTCGGGATGGAGGAGTGTGAGATTGAAGGGGATGAGGATGTCCATGATGCAATAGGGGAATTAAGCAATATGGTCGGAGGTGGCCTGAAATCCCACTTGTGCGACCAGGGATTAACCTGCGACTTGACCATCCCCTCTGTTACAACAGGGAGTGATTTCGGAATGGAAATCAAGGGTTGGGAAAGGAAGGAGAGTCTTGTTTTTCGCCATCATGAGCAGCTCGCTTTGGTGAACGTATACATAAAAGCGAACGGTTAATGATTGAATCAGGAGGGTGGTTATGGCCTTAAAAGTATTAGCTGTTGATGATAGTAAGACGATCCGAATGATCGTGAAAAGGGCCTTCAAGGCCTATGATTGTGATGTCATAGAGGCGGAAAATGGAAAGGAAGGTCTGGAAACTGCCTCTAAGGAAAAGCCGGACTTGATTATTCTCGATATTACCATGCCGGTTATGACGGGTCCCGAGATGTTGGAAGAACTAAAAAAGGATCCGGCCTTGAAGGAGATTCCCGTAATTATGCTGACGGCTGAATCCGGAAAGGAAAATGTGGTCCGGATCCTTAAAATGGGGGTCAAAGATTATATGGTTAAGCCCTTTAAGGGTGAGGAGTTGATCGAAAGGGTAACAAAATTAGTAACCCTGGAATCTAAGCAGAATGAGGTGGAAGATACATCCAAGAAATATTTTTCGATTGTAGAAGATATCCACATCCTGACCTTGCCGCAGAATCTTGATAGACCGGCCAGCGTGGAAATAGAGAAGAACCTTAAGTCTAAGGTCGAAGCGATGGTAAACACAGGGATCAAAAAATTTATCCTGGATATAAGCAGGGGGAGGGGAACTAACGTTACATTGATAAAACTGATCATAATGGTGATCCAAACCTGTCAGCAAGCAAGTATCGGCATTCGAGTTATAGGTACCGCAGCATTAAGCGATGAGCTGAAAGGTTTTGCAGAAACAAGTGGAATTACAGTTGATCTTTCGATGGAAGATGCAAAGAGCGCAGTTTGATTTTTTTGGGTCCAGTGCCTTGTTTTTGTTCGGATACGCCGAAGGAGACTGCGGGCGCTTGGTCTCGGGGGATGTAAGGGCCTCGGATACAATTCATGCCGGCTCGGTTGTTCGAAGAGGCATTTTTAATCAACAATCAACAATCCAAGGGGGGAGGGAAGAAAGAAATGGCTGAATTAGCAGAAACAATGGATCAGGCAGTGAAGGTTATGGCGGAAAGGGAGGGGAAGTACCTCACCTTCTCCTTGGCCGAAGAGGAGTACGGGATCGGCATCCTGAAGATCAAGGAAATCATCGGAATGCTGCCCATAACATCGGTGCCCCAGACACCGGATTTTGTGAAAGGGGTCATCAACCTTCGAGGCAAGGTGATACCGGTTATCGACCTGAGGCTCCGCTTCAGTATGGGGGAAATCGAATACACCGAGCGCACCTGCATCATCGTGGTGGAAATTGAGTCCCAAGCAGGGACAGTTATGATCGGCATTGTGGTGGACTCGGTATCAGAGGTGTTGAACATCAAGGGCGACGACATCGCGGAGACACCCACCTTCGGCACTAGACTGAATACCGAATATATCCTCGGAATGGCCAAAATGGGAGGGGGCGTTAAAATCTTGCTCGATATTGACAAGGTGCTGAGCGCCGACGAAGTCGGCATGTTAGATCAGAGTTTTTAGTCTAACAGGCATACCTGAACAATAACCCAAATTTTTTAAGGAGAATACGGATGAAAAACATGAAATTAGGTACAAAGATCGCATTGGGATTCGGCGTCCTGATCATCATCGCGGCAATCCTTGGCGTGGTCGGTGTCTGGGAGATGGGCATCGTGGAAACCGAAACCACGAAGCTTTCCGAAGAGTATATCCCCGAAGTGGACATGGCCGTTGAATTGCAGGGGAGCGCCAACCGTGTGATGTTTGCGATGCGCGGTTACGATTTCACGGAGGACCCGAAATTCCTTGAGGAGGGCCAGAAGGAACTTCAGAACGTTGACAAGGCCCTTGAAGAGGGGCGGCAACTGGAGAAGAAGGCAAAAAACCTCAATGCCCTGAAAGGACAACTGGAGGTTGCCACCAAGGTAGTGGACGAATATAAGGGCCTTGTCAAACAGGCGGTTGAGACCGTTGCCAGGATGGATGGGAACAGGAAGGTACTTGATGCATCGGCCGGGAAATACATGGCTGATTCCAATGACTTTTTAGCCGGTCAGAACGCTGCCTTAAAAAACGACCTGGCCGAGCGGCAGAAGAAAGTCCAGACCGTCACCAGTATCGTCAATGTTGGCACCAAGGTGCGTGTGACCAGCTTCAGGGCCCAGGCCACAAACGATATGGGGCTCATGCAGCAGGGCATCGATATTTTGGCCGGGTTAAAGAAATACACGGATGTACTGCGGCCGATTACCCGGTCTCCGGAGGACATCAAACGGATCGACGATACAGAGGCGGCAGCTCAAAAGTATGCCGCGGACATGACGGCGTACATCAAGACGAGCAGTGAAATAGCTGCTGCCGGTCAGGAGATGAACACCGGGGCCGCTGGGTACATGAAGAACTGCAATGATTTCCTGGCCGGTCAGAACCAGAAGATGCAACAGGAGTTCACCCAGGCGGGTGCCAATCTTTCAGAACGTCTTGAAAAGATCACCTTAGTCAACGAAATCATCGATGTTGGGAACAATGTCCGGGTCATGACTTTCAAGGCCCAGGCAACCCAGGATCCAAAACTCATGAAGGAGACCGAAGAGACTCTCAAGGGTGTGAAAACGATCACCGCGAAACTGCGCAAAATCACCCGTTCCGCCGATGATATCAAGCGTATCGACGAGACTGAGGCCGACGCCGGAATCTATCTCGCAGCCATGGAAAAGTACTTGAAGAACTACCTTCAACTCGACACAATCCGGGGCGAGATGAATGAGGCGGCCGGTCAATATGTGTCCCAGTGTGAAGCCTTTCTGGATGGCCAGCAGAAGAAACTGGCAAACGATATGTATGAGCGGAACACGAAGATCACCCTGGTCAATGACGTTATCGACTTGGGGAGCGACACAAGGGTTAAGGCCTTCAAGTCCCAGGCCCTCCGGAACCCAGCGATCATCGAAGATGCCCTCACGAACTTCCCGAAGATGGGGGAGAAGTTCGTAGCGCTGAGAAAGATCACGCGGCTGGAGGCAGACCTCAAACGGATCGACAATGTTGAGGCGGCCGGCAATGCTTATAAGGGCGCCATGGTAGAATTCCTGGGCAACTGGAAAAACATGCAGGAACTTGGCAGCAAGCGTAACGATGTGGGCAGGGGTGTGATTGATGCCTGCAAAACCCTGGCAGATGCCGGCATGACAGCCACCACCAGAATCGCGAACGAATCCATGGCCCTCCTGAAAAGTGCATCCTGGCTCATGATTATCGGGCTGATCGTGGCTGTTGTGTTGGGGATATTAATCGCAATATTTATCACCCGGAGCATCACCGGTCCCATCAGACGGATCATCAGTGGTCTCAACGAAGGATCCGACCAGGTGGCATCCGCCTCCGGACAGGTATCGGCCGCCAGCCAGTCCCTGGCCGAAGGGTCGTCAGAACAGGCGGCATCCATAGAGGAGACATCGGCGTCATTGGAGGAGATGTCTTCCATGACAAAACAGAACGCGGATAATTCCGGTCAAGCGGACAGCCTGATGAAAGATGCCAACCACGTGATCGTTGGGGCCAACCAGTCCATGACTGAGCTCACCCATTCCATGGGTGAAATCTCCAAAGCGAGCGAAGAGACATCCAAGATCATCAAGACGATTGACGAGATCGCTTTTCAGACCAATCTCTTGGCGCTCAATGCGGCGGTAGAGGCGGCCAGAGCCGGAGAGGCTGGCGCCGGGTTTGCCGTTGTGGCTGACGAGGTCAGGAACCTTGCCCTGAGGGCGGCTGAAGCGGCCAAGAACACGGCCGCGCTCATCGAGGGCACTGTGAAGAGGGTGAAGGACGGCACAGCCCTGGTGGCGAAGACCAATGCTGAATTCATCAAGGTGGCGGAAAGCGCCGCAAAGGTGGGTCAACTGGTCAGTGAGATCTCTGCTGCTTCCACGGAGCAGGCCCAGGGGATCGAGGAAGTGAATACGGCCGTGACCGAGATGGACAAGGTGACCCAGCAGAATGCGGCCAATGCAGAGGAATCGGCCTCCGCTTCAGAGGAGCTGAATGGTCAGGCTGAAGAGATGAGGAGCTATGTAAATGATCTGGTGGCCCTGGTGGGCGGAAAAGCGGGACAGGCAACAACGACCGACGCCCCGTCGGCACGTAGAAAGGCCCCTGCAGTCAAAAGGCCGGCCCCCGGAAAAGCGAAGGCCCTTGCGGCCCCGGCCAGGAAAAAAGTACCCAGGCCAGAGGACGTTATCCCGCTGGATGAGGATGACTTCAAGGATTTTTAGACCCGAAATGTATTGATACCGACCACAGGGCAACGAGCAGGATGGTCAAGCCGTTGCCCTGTGGTTCACCCGGAAGGGCGACAAACCTGTAAAGTCGACAACAAAGAAATGATCTGCACCTACGGTGTATCTATGTGGATATGATGCCCCAGGTTGGCGGGGAAAATCCCATGCGTTAATGAAGAGAGGGAGTTACATGGCCGGGATAGCAAAAAAAGCAGCAGATATCCTCAATCAAATCATTGAAGATATTGACACCGTTAACTTGAAGGACAAAAAGGCCTGGAAAAAGATACTGGCTGATCTGGAAGGGCTGATTTCCAAGATTCCGGGAAAAAGGACCGGAGCATTGTCGCTTTTTGGCCTTTGCCGGGAAGGGGTGGAACTCCTTTCCAAAAAATCGGTTGAGGACATTTTATCCCTTGTTGGCGGAATATCCGAGGCCCTGATCGCCCTGGAGGAGTACCTTACCAATAAGAAGGAGGATGGTGGGCTTTCTGTAATAGAGGCGGCAAAGGCCTTGGAGAGCGTTATGGAGAGGCCTCTATCTGATTGGGAGGGGCTGATGAACCCCAAGAAGCCTAAGAAGTCAGATGCCGATTCGGGGGAAGAAACCGCCCTGACTCTCGATGATATTGCCGCTTGCTTAATCCTGCTCGAGCCGGATGACCTCTCGGAGTTTTCCCGCCTGAAAAAATCGTTAACGTCGATTGCAGCAGATAGCTCATATCCGGAAACATGCAGGGGTAAAATTGGCCGGGCCATAGAAAAAATTGAGGCGATCCTTGATGCGAGCGCTTCTGACCCGGATTTGAACATTGCTGAAGTTGGCGGGCTCTTGGAAGATGCCATGAATGCAATGGAGGAGGATTGGCAGGATGTGCCCATTGACCCGCCCGTAGATCCGGTTGATGCGCAGGGTGATGAGCCTGCCGCTGGAATAATTTTTCCCGAGACCCTCCCCGAGGATGCTGATCTTCATCTATTGGGCGAGTTTATTACCGAAAGCACAGATCTGATTTCAGAGGCCGAAGAGGCCCTGTTGACCCTTGAGTCCGATCCGGAAGATGCCGAGTCTGTGGGGTCTGTTTTTCGGGCGTTTCATACGGTTAAAGGAGTCTCCGCCTTTCTTGAACTTACATTCATATCGAAAATGGCCCATCATGCGGAATCACTCCTGAGCCGTGTCCGGGACAAGGAGATACGCTATGCCGGCGGATATGCCGACCTTGCTCTCCGTAGCCTTGATATGATCAAGCAGATGATTGATCTGGTTCAGGATGCCTTGGGCGGCGCCCTCATTTTCAAACCGGAAGGGTACGACGACCTGTTGGGTGTATTGGCTGACCCTGAAGGAGCAGGGGTATCCGACGAATTTGAAACGACAAGTGCAGTGCCTCGGATCGGGGATATCTTAGTGGCCCAAGGAAAGGCCGAAAGAGAAAAAGTGGAGGAAGCTGCCGCCGGTCAGGATAACACACCGATCGGTATGAAGATAATAAAATCAAAGGCCGCCACCGTCACGGATGTGGCTCG
>BS_KBA_SWE02_21mDRAFT_10001108_pt1 | contig 10247 bp, 8 predicted proteins | sample BalSeasSWE02_21m_FD_9196 | JGI IMG/M metagenome (IMG submission 9196)
GACAGTTATAGTAGGCAAATAGGAAATAATATTTTTTCACAAATTAAACGCCTAAACAATTACACTATTAAACAGCTCTACTACTTCTTAATAACCAATTGTCTTATTTTTATTTGAAAAGCTGCAAATGTTAAGGTCATAATTGGACTTAACCAGTTAAATACTGCATAGAAAAAGTATTCATGAACCCCAACACCTAGCACACCCGATTGGTAAGCTCCACAGGTATTCCAAGGTATTAAAACCGATGTTACTGTACCTGAATCTTCCAAAGTTCTACTTAAATTTTCTGGTGCCAAGCCTCTATCTTCATAAGCCTTTTTAAACATTTTACCCGGAATTACAATAGCTAAATACTGATCTGAAGCAATGGCATTTAAACCAATACAACTTACAACGGTACTTGCAAACAATCCAAAAACAGATGTTGCAATTTTCAACAGGGCATTGGTAATTCTTGCCAAAGCTCCAATAGCATCCATAACACCTCCAAACACCATTGCACAACAAATAAGAAATATGGTCCAAAGCATTCCTTTCATTCCACCTGAACTAAAGAGTTCATTTAATTTTTCATTATCTGTACTAATTTCAGTATCAATAAAAATGGCATTAAATAAAGATCTTCCTTTTGAATCAGATAAACTGCTTAAAATTTCAGGCTGAAAAATAAAAGCAAATATGGCGGCTAAAACAACCCCAATTCCCAAAGCAACTAACGGTCTTGTTTTTGCTATAATAAGAATGATAACGGCTAATGGAACAATAAACAAATAAAGTGAAATGTTAAATGTACTATTTATTGAATGTAACAATCCGCTTAAATCAGTACTTCCTGTTGTATCAATAGTAAAACTTAAAATAGAAAAAACAATTAAAGTGATGATATAAGACGGTACCGTTGTATAGGTCATATAACCAATATGTGTAAATAAATCGGTTCCGGCCATTGCTGGCGCCAAGTTTGTTGTATCACTCAAAGGCGACATTTTATCTCCAAAATATGCTCCAGAAATTACAGCACCAGCAATCATTCCTGTTGGAATTCCCAATGCTGTACCTATACCAACCAGTGCAATACCAACGGTTGCAGAAGTAGTCCAAGAACTTCCTGTCGCAATAGAAATTACGGACGATATTATTACAGATGCTGGTAAAAATATCGCAGGACTTAATACTTGCAATCCGTAATATACCATTGCAGGTATAATACCACTCACCAACCAAGTTCCTGCCAAAGCACCCACTAAAAATAAAATCATAATAGGTACCAATACACTTTTAATGTTTTCTGAAATTTCTTTAAACATTCTTTCTAATGAAACTTTATTTAAAAAACCCACTATAGCTGCAAAAAATCCTCCTGCTAATAAAATAAACTGATTGGAATATTCGCCCAATAATTCCCCGTCTGCAAAAAAGATATTATAAGCCAACATGCACATTAATAAAACTACAGGAATAAGCGCTTCAAAAATATTTAGTTCTTTATTTTGAATTATATGCTGGTTTCCTGTTTTTATTTCTGATAAGTTTTCACTGTCTTGCATGCCGTATTTTTTAATGAAATGTAATAGTACGGAAATTAAAAAGTTTTTGCAACAAAAAAACCCCACTCAAAATTGAGTGGGGGAATAAATCAAAAAAAAGAACAGATAATTATAACACACCAACTTGTTTCATACATTTCCTCATGGCTCTGTACGTTCTTTCAATATCGTTATCTAAACCTATTGAAAAACGAATAATTCCATCTGAAAGTCCCATTTCAGCTTGTTCTTCAAATGGTATTTCTGAAGAAGTACTTGTTCCTGGTGCGCTAAATAACGTTTTATAAAATCCTAAACTTACAGCCAAATAGCCTAAGTTTTCGTTTTGCATTAATTCCATTAATTCATTGGCTTTTTCTAAATTTCCAACATCAATTGTCATAATTCCACCAAAGCCATATTCTTTGTTATACATCGTTTTAAAAAGTTCATGACCTTTATGGCTTTTCAAACCTGGGTATACAACCTTCAAACCATCTTCTTCAAAATTTTCAGCTAAATACAAAGCATTTTCGCTGTGTTTTTTCATTCTAATGTGCAAGGTTCTTAAATTTTTCAAAATACTGGCAGCTCTTAAACTATCCATCACAGGACCTAACAACATAGCAGCTCCATCATTCACATTTCGAAGACTATCAATAAATTTTTGCGAGCCACAAACAACACCACCAACGGTATCATTAGTTCCATTAATAAATTTAGTTAAACTGTGAATGGTAATATCAGTTCCCAATTTTTGAGGCGAAATTAACATTGGCGAAAATGTATTGTCAACCACCAATAGAATGTTGTGTTTTTTAGCAATTTTAGACAACTCAGCAAGATTTGCAATTTCTAAAAGCGGATTGCTAATAGTTTCACAATAAATCATTTTTGTTGTTGAAGTAATAGCCGCTTCAACCGCTTCTAACGAAGTAATATCAACAAACGAAGTGGTAATAGCAAATTTTGGCGTAAAGTTCTTTAAGAAAGCATAGGTGCCTCCGTATATTGTTCTTGCCGAAACTATATGATCACCTGCACTACAAACTTGTAAAATAACCGATGTTATTGCACCCATTCCTGAAGCTGCAACATTCGCCGTTTCTGTAAATTCCATCGCAGCCAAGGCTTCGCTTAAATACAAATTACTTGGACTTGTATGACGGGAATATAAATAGCAACCTTCTGCGTGACCTTCAAAAGTATCAAGCATTGTTTTAGCGTGTAAAAACGTATAAGTTGCTGAATCTGAAATTGAAGGATTTACGCCCCCAAACTCTCCAAAATACTGTAAATCCTGGATGTTATTTGCTGGTTTATTACTCATAATAAGTCTATTTTATTTCAAATTTACAATATATCAACTATAATTTCTGATATATTTATTAATTTCAGTAATATTTACTTTTATACTCTTCTTTTAAAGAAATAAAAACTATTTAAGTTGAATTATTTTGCTAATTTTAGAAAAAAATACTAAAAATGAGCAATTTAGATACCATTGACAAACAAATCTTAGCGCTGCTACAGGAAAATTCTAAAATTAATATTAAGGAAATTGCTTTAAAAGTTGATTTAACAGCAACGCCAACCTACGATAGAATTAAACGTATGGAAAAATCGGGTGTTATAAAAAGATATGTTGCTGAACTTGATAAAGAAAAAATCGGGTTGGATTTAGTGGTTTTTTGTCAGGTAACCTTACAAGTGCATTCAAAAACCTTGATAACTCAATTTGAAAATTCGATATCAAAAATGCATGAAATTATTGGCTGCTACCACATTGCAGGGAATTTTGATTATTTGTTAAAAATAGTAACTCCTAACATTAAATCGTATCAGCTTTTTTTAAAAAATAAACTCTCCGTTTTAGAATCGGTTTCAACAGTACAAAGTAACTTTGTGATGAGTACGGTAAAAGAGCATACTAAATTAGAACTTCTATAAATAAAAAGGCTGTTTTGAAAATTTCAAAACAGCCTTTTTATGATTGGTATAGCTAATGCTTATTTATTAGCCACAATAGTTACCTGTAAATCAAATTCATCATTGATAAACTTTTCTTTTAGATCATTAAAAAACGATTGTGATTTGTATTTAATATTGTAATCTGCTCTATTTACCTGAAAAGTTTCACTTGTTAAAGTAACTGTATTTCCTGCCACAACTACTGCAGCTTCAAACGTAATTACTTTAGTAATATCTTTAATTGTTAAATTTCCTGTTACATGCGTTTTCCCATCCATATGGTGTGTTTTTGTAACTTCAAATTTAGATATTGGAAATACTTCAATTTCAAAAAAGTCGGCAGATTTTAAATGCCCTTCTAACTTTTCACTTCCATCAGCATCTTTTATTGATGACATATCGGCCACAAAAGAACCAGATTTTATTTTATTGTCATGCATTTCAATTGTTCCCGATTGCAACAAAATAGTTCCAGTATGCGAACCCGTTGGTTTATATCCTTTCCAGGTTAATGTTGAACTTGCTGAATCTACTTTATATGTTTCTACAACCATTGCTGTTGGCTTCACAAAAGACATAGTTACAAATGCAACTGCCAATACTAAAATTCCTGTTTTTTTCATTTTTATCAATTTTAATTAATTAGTAATAACTACAATAGTACACTTTTTGATTAAAAACTCACAAAAAACTGATTCTTTTTAATAAATATTTAACGATTGAAAACTATTGTGTCGCTCTTTCTATAACAATGCTTTCTAAATTTTTATTTACTATGGCTTTATAAAACTCTTTAAGTGCTGGATAATCCGTAGCTGGGTAAACTGCTGCATTAATTTTTAAATGTGATTTCACATTTATTGTACTACCAACAACAGAAACATTGAACAAATATACGCCATAATCATTTGGCAAACCAATAGCTAAATTTTCAGGAAAAGAAGTTACTTGGTAACCTTTAGGTATGGTAATAGAAACTGCACTTTTATCCGAAATTGGTGTACCAAAATCAATTGGATATTCTCTTTTTTCTAATTTAAAAGGATTTTTTGTTTCTGAATTATACAACAATGGTTTTAAATAAATTTTGTCACCAACCTTGTCAACTAAATTTTCGGAAGTGAATTTATACATCTCAACAACAGGCAAATAAATATTTTCTTTATTGTTGATTCTTAATTCTTCAATTTCTATTTTATACTTATCTTCAATCTTAACAGTTATATCATCATCTTTCACTTTAAAATAAGTCTCTCTATAATTAATGGCATTTAAATTAGTATAACTTTTCCTTGTCATTCCGCTGACTTCTCCAGACTCATTAAGCGTAACCATAATAGTTGAGCTTGTTTCAGATGCTTCAGCAGGAATTAAATCTACTGAAATAGAAGATTCGTTTTCTCTAATTAACCTTCCCTGCCAATTTAAATCTCTTAATGGCAAATTATTTGGAGTGCAATTTGGGTCGGTGGCATCTAATAAAACAATAACGTTATTTAACTCAACTGCTGCAATTACAAAATTAAATCCATCAATGGTTGGATATAAAGGTATTCCATGAGATCGCGTACTAATTAGCACTGGGTTTGCATTTAACCCTGCGGAAATCAACATTGAAACTAAATTTAAATTGATATCTGCTGCGTTTCCAACACCCTCTTTATAAGCTTTCTTTGTGCCATTAAAAGTTGTAAAACCGTTATAATTATTCCATTTAATTTTTTGTTTCACCAACTCAAAAATAGCTGTTATTTTTTCATTATCTGTTTTCACTGATGCTAAAACTACAGCCAAATCATCTGTATAATGATTGGTTTTATAGATTTGATTGTTAAAATCTGAATCGTTATAAATGGATTTTGTCACATCTTCCCATGTGTTTGCGTAATATTTTACAAGTTCATTTGGCCAATGCAATTCTGAATATTCATATTCCATGGTCGCTAAATAATTTTCGATATTATTTACATAAGGTTCTTCAATTAGTGCTGGTATATTTTCGGCTGTATAGATTTCTAAATTTGCTGTATAATTTATTTTAGACTGAGAATAGGTTGTTTGTACCACAGAATTTTTCTTACTTACTCCATCTCCTCTTTCTTTATTTATAATTGAAATTGAGCGTTGTTTTTTTGTAACTTCTGGTGTTATAAAAATATACCCTTTCGATTTTTTCTTATACACAAAGTATTCTGGAGTTTCAATGCTAACTTCAATTTTTTTCACAGGAATACCATATTGAAATTGCACTTCATCAATAGATTTATATGGTGAAACAATTTTGTACTTCCATTCAACAATACAACCTGAATTTAAGTTAGGCATCGTAAATTTTTCCTCGCTCCAATATTTGTTAATTTCTTCATTAAAAATATCGTTCTTACTTAAATCTATTTCAACAATCTTACCATTGTCAAGAACAAAAGTTGTTGCCTTTAAACCAATTACCTTTTCTCTTGCGCTTGATGTTGATTGATAGAGTTTAATTCTTTTAGTAGCCCAATCAAAACCTTCCTCATTGTATATTTTAATTCGCTCTTGAATTTCAGTAACAACTTGAAAACCTTCATTTTGAATATAATCAAAATGCGTATCTCTACTTTTATATAATATAGCTGCATTTGCAGAAGAATCAAGCGGATAATATGCTTCTTCCAATTCTTCTTTTGAAACTTTTCCAAATTTATAATCTTGGGCAAAAAAACAGGTGCCATTTATAACAATAATTAGGGTAATTAAAATCTTTTTCATTAGGGTTTGCTTTTTAAAATTATTTTTGATTGATCATATTTATTAATTTCTTTTCTAAATTGTCGGTACTCTTCATATTCTTCTTTTGAATACTCGTCTTCATTAATTTGAATGGTTCTTTTATATAAATAAGTGTGTTCACTTATTTTAGACAATTCTGTTGTATATATTCCAAATTTAGATTCAAGCATTTTGTTTTCAGGCACATACACCAAATTAAAATCTTCTGGCAGTTTAATTTCAATTTCGTCAACGTCTAAATAACCGCTAACAATTTCGAATGGTAGTTTTCGGTTTCTAACTCTATCCGGTATAAATGAACTTCTATTAAAAGCGTTGAGTGGCATTAACATTTCGTCACCAATAAGTACAGCATAATTTGAAGCTTCAAATGCAATCTCTTCTTCAAATGCCATTTCTTTTTTATTATTGAAGACTTTTATTTTTGAAAATTTTATATTATTTATGGATGAAAAATAATTTTTAAACAATGCATCTAGTTCTTTTTCACTAACTCCATCATTCCTACCTAAATTATCAACATACTGTGTTCCATTTGAAGTAATTTTAAGGGAAGCGTTTATACTTCCAATGCTATTAATTTCATAATTTCCAACTGATTTTTGTAAATTTTCTGAAGTTTTATAAATTTTGGTTCTCTTAATAATGCCTCCATTCGGGGTTACAACCAATACATTTCTATCGTCCGTACTATCCCCTAAATACCCAAAAGGCACTTTTTGATTGGTACACTCTAACCAAATATCCCCATTATTTGTAGGTAGGTTTAAGATAATATGATTGCCTTGCATAGAGAAAAAATCTGCTTCAACTTCTCTATTTTCATCACCGGCCCATACAATTGTGTAATACGCTTCAACACCAACAGCATTTAATAACGCTTTAGTATAATTGGACAAACCTTTACAGTCTCCATAGCCAAGCCTATGAACATCATTAGCCTTAATGGGCATCCAACCTCCAATACCTACCTGTACACTAATATATCTTGTTCTATTTTGAACATATTGGTATATAATTCTAGCTTTCTCTATGGGGTCATCAATATTTTCAACCAATTTTAGAACTTCATTCTTAGTTGATTCTAAAATGTAATCGGTACCAGTTATTAAATTATCATATTGCCATTTCCCAAATTCGCTCCAATTAGTAGCTTCCCCATTTATACCTTCTAAACTAAACTTAAAAAGGCCAACCAATAAATTGGGCGTCATTTCTTTCAATATTGGGCTGTAAGGTTCGCTAGTAATGGCTCCCACGTTTGTTATTTTATAGCTTAATTTATTTGATGAAATTTCTTTTTCAATCAAATAATTTTCAAAGTTTTTTTCTTTAAATCGAATATCTAAACCTTCACTTGACTCAATTTGATAACTGCTACTTAAAACCGAAGTTAAATAACTATCTACAGGATACCAACTTGGTACAAATCCAGTATTTATAGTTTCTAAAACGTAGGTTTTTTTGATGGTATAAGGATAAGAAACAGGTGTGTATTTATAATACAACATTCTACTATCTCCATAAAGTGTACCGCCATCAACGGCACTTAAATCTTCATACTCTTTACTTTTAACTTTTTTAATCTCGTTACCAAATGCATCATAAATATATGTTTCAATACTTTTAATTTTTTGATTTTTATCAAAAGGAACATATACATTGCTATGATTGTCTCCCAATTTATTGAGTACTGTAACTGCTGAATTAACTTCAATAGTCATTTGGTTTTGGGATTGAACTTCTATAAAAGTGTCCTCAAAAAGCACAACTGAATTTGCATTATTTATAAGGTTTTCTGGAATTTTCGAAACTTCAAAATTGTAATCTTGTGAATATAAAGAGATTGCAAAAATAAAAAAGAGAAGTGGGGTTAATATGTTTTTCATCAGGAATTTTTATTGATATAAAAATAAATAAAAACACTAATTAATCCTAAATTAAATTCTATTTTTTGAATCAATGATGATTGTTACTGGACCATCATTCACCAATTCAACTTTCATATCGGCACCAAACTCACCTGTACCTACTTTTTTACCAATTTGCATTTCAAAATTAGCAATAAATTGTTCGTATAATGGAATGGCAATTTCGGGTTTTGCTGCATTTATATAAGAAGGTCTGTTGCCTTTTTTTGTATTTGCATGCAATGTAAACTGACTTACAATTATGGCATCTCCTTTTTTATCAATTAAAGAGTTGTTCATAACACCCTTTTCATCATTAAAAATGCGAAGATTGGCAATTTTTTTTGAAAGCCATTCAATATCTTCTTCACTATCAGCAGGCTCAATTCCCAATAAAATAAGCAAGCCATTTTTTATTTCACTTACAACTTTACCTTCAATAGTAACTGAAGCTTTTGAAACTCTTTGAATTACGGATTTCATATTTTTTTTGAATGTTGGTTCTTGGTTGGAGACTTCGGCTTCGACTTCGCTCAGCCACCAGTAAGCTTTCGACTTAATAACTAAGTATAAATATCAACTCTATAATGTTCTTCATCTCCTTCAACCATTTGTACATAACTGTTATAGCGAGAAACTGCAATTTCACCGGCTTCAACAGCTTCTTTTATGGCACATTTTGGTTCGTTGATATGCAAACAATTGTTGAATTTACATTTTGATTTTATCTTAAAAAATTCAGGAAAATAATCGGTGATTTCTTCAGGTTTAAAATCTACTACACCAAAACCTTTAATACCAGGTGTATCAATAATAAAACCTCCAAAACTGAGTTCAAACATTTCAGCAAAAGTTGTTGTATGCATTCCTTGTTTGTGTTGTTTCGAAACTTCTTTGGTTTTTAAATTTAGCGAAGGTTCCAATGCATTAATTAAAGTGGATTTTCCAACACCCGAATGTCCTGAAAACATGGTGGTTTTATCTTTCATTAATGCTTTTACTTCATCAATGCTAATATTTTTTGTTGCTGAAATGGCAATACATTCATAACCTATATTTGTATATGTATCTTCTAAAATGGCGAGTTTTTCCAACTCATCATCATTATAAATGTCTAATTTATTGAAAAGAATGATGGTTTTAATAGCATATGCTTCAGCACTGGCTAAAAAACGATCGATAAATCCCGTAAATGTTGGTGGATTATCAATTGTCACTACCAAAAAAGCAATGTCGATATTGGAGGCAATTATATGGGTTTGTTTTGATAAGTTTACAGATTTTCGAATGATGTAATTTTTTCTATCTAAAATCGTATTGATTACACCCGTTTCTTTTCCTGCTTCAAATTCAAAAATTACATGATCTCCAACTGACACAGGATTGGTACTTTTAATACCTTTCATTCTGAATTTTCCTTTTAAACGGCAATCTACTCTTTCACCATTTTCATAGTAAACAGTATACCAACTTCCTGTAGATTTTGTAACAATTCCTTTCAAATTATATTTTAAGTATTAAATATCTTGTTTACAAATATAGGAAGTTCTATTGGTTTACGCTTTTTGATTTTAGAAAAAAGAAAATAGAGAAAAGAGAATAGATTTATGGTTTAGGGTATTAAATATTAGAAGTTTGATTTATCTATATTTAGTTGATTTCCTAAGGGTAGCTGATTTATGACACAACCAAAGTTTTTATGTAAACTCCCCTTGTTTTCTTATTTATTGTTAGCTATTGCAGTTGTCGGTTTAAAAATATCTAATATTTAACCTCGTACCTATTATAAAACCCTTATAACTTCCAACTTTCCAACTAAATAAACTTACTTAAAAGTATACGATTCTTTAGAAATCTGTGTCAGTCTAAAATAACCAAAAGCCACATTATCAGGATTTGTTATATTGATACAATTTCCTTTTAATTGTGCAGGAATGGTAGCAAAAGGCCCACCTTCCGACGACTGTTCAATTAACAATCTGATATAATTATAGTATTGTTTTGAAACTCCATACAAATCAATAGCTACAGTATCACCAACTTCAAAATCTTCATCTTCATAAAA
>BS_KBA_SWE02_21mDRAFT_10001109_pt1 | contig 10244 bp, 9 predicted proteins | sample BalSeasSWE02_21m_FD_9196 | JGI IMG/M metagenome (IMG submission 9196)
TTGATAAATTTGGAAGGCTTAAATTACTAGGAATTGCACTTGTTCTGTATGCTGTTGCAGGGAGCTCTGGGTATTGGTTGGATAATATTTATCTTATCCTTGTGGGAAGGGCTTTATTGGGCATAAGTGTGGGGATCTCGATGACCATAGTAACCACTTTGGTAGCCGACTATTATCAGGGAAAAGCCAGGCAAAAGTTTGCCGGTATTCAAATAGCCATAATGTCTCTTGGCGGAATAATTTTTATAACCCTAGGAGGGTTTCTAGCGGATATTAATTGGAGAGTCCCGTTTTTACTGTACTTTTTCTCAATTCTTATTCTTCCTTTTACGTATTTGTATTTAAAAGAACCTTCAAAACATTTAGAAGTAAAATCTGTAAGTTCATCAATAAAATCACCCAAAATAATTTGGTTTGTTTTTATAAACGTTATGTTGATGTGGGTGATCTTTTTTATCATTCCTGTTCAAATTCCATTTTATTTAAAATCCATAGGAGTTGAAAAAAATTCTTTAATAGGAATTGCCATTGCTGCCAGTACTTTTTTTTCTGCTGTATCAGCATTTTCATATTCAAAGATTAAAGATAAATTAAACTTTCAACAGGTATTTAGCTTGGGTTATTTATTAATGGCTATTGGTTTTATTGGTATTGCTTTGTCAAACAGTTATGTTATGGCTTTAGTTGGGATTTTGATCACAGGTTTAGGTATGGGCTTTCTAATTCCAAATGCAAACATATGGGTGATGCAATTGGCACCTCTCGAAATTAGAGGTCGAGAGATAGGTAGATTGACTACTTTTTGGTTCATGGGACAATTTTTGTCTCCAATTGTTCTCTTGCCTTTTTTACAAGTGATTACATTACAGGTATTGTTTTATGTGATTTCAGGAGTACTGATTGCACTGAGCCTATTATTTTTGATATTGCATTTAAAGTCAAAAAATAAAGACTAGATATTTTTATATAAAAAACATAGCGCTAAATAGTTTTTATTTAGCGCTATGTTTTAGAAAAACAAATTATTTTTTTGAACTTACTCAAGGTTCAATTTAACTCTATTAAGGGAATTACTTCCTAAATATATTAACTATGTGGGTTTTTATAAAAAGCTATCATTAATTTGATAAGCTTAAGCTAATTTAGTTAGTTTAGAGATATGTTTAAGGTAACGAAAAGTTAAAAAGATTAATAAAAGATTAATTAGACTAATAAACAGTTAACAGTATTAAACTCAATGTCCATTTTGCTGAAAATTTAAATCAATTTCAGGTATCTTTTTATCTTTTTTATTGTTCATAAATCTATACGAAAATCCAACATTTATAAGGTAATCTGCAAAAGCAGCATCTCCTTGTGTATAAACACCTGTCGTTTCAGTACGCTGTTTGTCTTCATAACTTTGAGTTCTGTTTCTATATAAAGCAATTGGAACACTTGCAAAAATGGAATATTTATGGCTAAAATATCCAATACCAGGTTCTACAGAAACAGCATAGCCAGGTCTACGATATCCTTCACTTCCACCTATTAGGTCATTTGAAGGAATGCCTTCAAGCCTTCCTCCCAAATAAGCATTAAATCCACTCAATGCATTGTAATAGGTCCCTAATCTAACTGCAAACTGATCGGGTGAAGAAAATTCACTTCTTCTATTTCTTGTAGGCACACCATTAGTTTCGGTAACATTAAATAAATAATATAGATTGATACTCAAGCCAAAATTATCTGACAGTACTTGATAACCTCCAAAATCAACTGTAAATCCAAAACCACCATCACCAGGTTGGATGGATTGGTCCACTACACCTTCTATATTTTGATCTTTGTTAGGGCCTTGATTATAAAAAATATCTGTATAATTATTCTTTCCGGTTGGTAGTTTTAATCCTAGTCCTAGTGAATAATTAAAATTCTTTTTTCCAGGTTCAAAAAGCCAATATCCAATTCCAAATCTAAAGTCACCTACTCCTAATGAAGATGTTTCATGACGATCACCTAATCCATTTGGAGGATTACCACCATGTTCATACATAGATGAGCGGGTATTCCAAACATAAGGAATAAGTAAATTAGCATAAAACCTATCAGTGATACCGTAGCTTAATGAGAGATCTAAAAAATTGGAGTGGTTAATGACTTCTGTCCCATCTTCAACCCTATTGGTTTCTTCATGGTCGCCTCTAAAATGTCTGAATGATTTAAAATATCTATATCCGGTTTGAATATTAAATTCACCGGCCATTAAATTAGCTGAATTTCCTAAATTAACATTACAAGATGAATTTCCACGTATTGCAACGCAGCCTTGTGCATTTAAGTTATGTGTCGCTATTAGGCATAACAGCAAAACACAACTTGTTTGAAGTTGTTTTGTCATAGTTGTTTTTGTTCTTTGGTAAACGGAATCTAAATATTGATAATTAGAATCCAAGGCTAAAGTAGAAGCAAATATGATGGGTTTAGAATAATGAGTAGTTAAAAAGATTAATAATTAGTTAATTAAATTAATAAACAGTTAATATTAATTTAAAAAGAGTTTTTTTAGTAATATAGTACTCGATTTTGAATAAAAGAACTTTATATATTGTCATTTTTGTCACAGCCATTTTGGGATTGTTTATAGTGCAATATCAATACCTTAAAATTGGACTTAATTTGGCAATTGTTCAGTTTAATAAAAATATAGGACTCGCAAGTCAAGACATTAAGCAGGATCTATTAATAGAAAATCAATTGTCTTTTTTGGTAGGTCAAGCCCTAACTAACGACGACTCTTATTTTGATTTAAGTTTAGATAGCATTCAGGATGCTTCAAAACATTTTTTAAATGATTTTATCGCTCATAGACTATCAGAAAATGGTATAGAAACCGATTTTTCTTATCGATTGTTCACTAGGGACAGTAGTTTTTATCTTAACTCACCTCAAGAGTTTAAATCTAACATAGATTTGGTTACATTTCCTATTGAACTTGAAGGATATTTGCCACAATTGGTGAAAAGAAATATTATTTTAGAACTGCAATTTAAAAATCTAAATCCATATTTTTTGTCTCAATTAAACGGTCTTACAATACCTAGCTTCTTATTTACTTTAGTAATTATAATAGTTTTTGTTTGGGTTTTAAAATCGATTTATTGGCAGCGTCAAGTTATAACTACAACTAATGCTTTTATAAACAACCTTACTCATGAACTTAAAACTCCTGTGTTTTCAATTGGTTTGGCAACCAAAATTTTAGAAGAAAACATAGAGCCAAGTAAGAAACCGATTTTACAAATTATCAGACAGCAAACAGAACGGCTTAATCAGCATATTGACAAGGTTTTGGAATTGGGAAAACTGGAATTTCAAAAAAAAATATTTCAGCTAAAAGCAATTGACTTTAAGCCTAATTTAATTAAAGTATGCAGTGATTTTGAAACACTTTCTAATCTTGAAAGTATACAATTTTCTTATGAATTGAAAGAAGATCATTATTTTATTAAAGCAGAAAGTAAGCATTTGGAAAATGTAATTGGCAATATATTGGACAATGCCCAAAAATATTCTGAAAACCCAATTATTGGATTAAATGCCTTTACAGATAAAAATCAACTAGTAATTAAAGTATCTGACAATGGAGTAGGGATTGATAAAAGGGAAAAAGAACTTATATTTAAGAAATATTATCGAGTTTCAAACGACAATTTACATAAAGTGAAAGGTTACGGTCTAGGTTTAAGTTATGTGAAAGAAGTAATAAAGAAGCACAAAGGAAAAGTAAAAATAGACAGTCAACCTGGAAAAGGAACAACAGTGACTATAAGTATCCCATTAAATTATGGTAACAAATAAAAAGAAAATTATCTTAGTCGAGGATGATTCAACATTAGGTTATCTGCTTTCAGAATACCTAATCATGAATAAATTTGAAGTATTTTGGGCAAAAAATGGTTTAGAATGCCTTAAAAATCTAGAGCAGAATGATTATGATTTGGCTATTTTAGATATTATGTTGCCAGACATCGATGGGTTTAATTTAGCTCATAGCATTAAAAATAAATACCCAAACCTGCCTTTTATTTTCTTAACAGCAAGATCACTTAAAGTTGATGTATTAAAAGGTTTTTCAGTTGGTGCAGTAGATTATTTAAAAAAACCAATTGATGAAGAAGAATTGGTTGTTAGGATTAAAACATTACTTTCAAGAATGGAATTGTCCACTCAGGAAGATCAAGATTATGAAACATATAATTTAGGGAATTATATATTCAATACCCTTAACCAAGAACTTGTATATAAAGACAATAAAATAAATTTAACCAATAGAGAGAGCCAATTGCTACAATATTTATTAAATCATAAAAACAATTTATGCACACATAAAGATATTTTAACACATATTTGGGGAAAGAATGACTACTTCAATAAAAAAAGTTTGAATGTTTTTATAACCCATTTACGTAAATATCTAAGCAATGATGCTAAAATCAAGCTTGAAAACGTACACAATAGGGGGTTTATTTTAAAAATTGAAGGTGATAATTAATTCAAAATTAACATTTTAGCAAAAGTTATTAAAAATTGAACTAAAGTTGTTAGTTTTTATTTGCTTGAAATGAGCATAAAGTTTATATTTGTTTAGTAACAGTTTAATCTTAATTAAAACAATAAAACTATGGAAGGTTATTGCGTAAAATGTAAATCAAAAAAAGAAATCAAAGGTGCTAAAGAAGTAACAATGAAAAATGGCAGAAAAGCAATGAAAGGAACTTGCCCATCTTGTGGCACTGGAATGTTTAGAATATTAGGTAAATAAACCTAATTTATAAAATCTTTTAAGCTATCTGGGCTAAACAGTTAAGGCTGTTAGTGAATTATTAATATAATTCAATTTGTTTTTAACAAAATTCGGGTTTGATTGTTTGCCCTTTTTAGCAAAATTTAAAAATATTTAACCATTTAACGATGAAATCATTCATTTCATCGGATTTATTTCTTTTTCGAGAAATATTTAAATTATATTAGCAGTTCCTTCTTAAGCCCCTAAATCACTTATCAAGGAAATCTTTAATCCATTCCCTCGCATTTTTTACAATATGGGTATATTTTATACCCGAAAATTAATAATCCATTCTTCCCTCGATTGGCATTTTTTAATGCTCTAAAATTATTAATTAACCAAACTATTATAGTTTGTTATTGTATAACCCAAAATCGAATAATAGCATGAAAACTCTAAAAATTACATTTCTATTGTTGGCAATAATATTGTTAACAGTTTCAGGACAAAGTAGCGATACTGTAAAGAATGAGGAAACTAATAACTACAAAAAGGCTGATACACATTATTATTTATTAGCTCATGTGAGGGATAAAGTAGATTTACCTCCAAATCAATAAATATTCTCTTATATATAATTTAAAGCTCTTATTTACATGATAAGGGCTTTTAGTGTTATTTGTTAGTATTAAACTATACAAATAATAATAATTTAATACATTTGAATTTGTTACTTTAATTCAAATGAACTTAATGCGCTTAGTATTAATATTATTCCTTCTATTTATTCCATTTCAAACTATTGTCTCACAAGACAATACGGTTTTATCCAAACTTGATAGCGTCATTTATTTTAGAAATCGATCAAAGGACAATAATTTATCTTTAGAAGATCGACTTAAATTAGCAGAAAAAGCATCCGATTTATCTTCAAAATTGAAAATTGATACTACTTCAATTTTAAACTATAGAAATTTATCTTATTTATACTTAATGTCAGGTGATTATGAGCCTTTTAAAAAAATCAATTATAAAAATTTAGAGCTTGCTTCAAAATTAAAAGACACATTTGTTGAAGCAATTGCATATAGCAATTTAGCTTGGTATTACAATCATTATCAAGAAAATGATAGTGCTTATTATTATTATACAAAGGCTTTAAAAAAATATAAGGAAATTAATAACTTAAATAGTCAAGCTGTTATATTGGGTAATATATCTAATATTCAATATACTGAAAAGGATTATGTTGGAAGTGAAGAAAGTATTGTGCAATCATTGAGATTGTTTCAGCAATTACCTCAAAACGAGGCTAATCTTGATAGTCAATATAAATTATATAATCGTTTAGGAAATGTTTCACTTGTATTAAAGAAATTTGATAAAGCCTTAGAAGATTATTCAAAAGCAGTTGAGATAACCGACAAACAGATAGATGGGTATTCTAATAAGTATACCTCTATACATAATAAAGCATCTGTTTATAGAAAACAGGGAAATTTTAAAAAAGCACTTGAAATTTATCAAAGTATTTTAAAGGAAAAAGAGCTGTTTGAAATTGACCCTACATTTTATCCGCTAATTCTAGATAATATAGCATTCACAAAATTTGAAGCAAACGAAACTGACTATGATGAAATTGAACAAATGCTTAAAAAAGCACTTAAAATAAGTGATAGTCTAGGGGAAAGAGTGATAAAGTTGGGTGTAATTGTTGATTTATCTAAATTTTATAAAGGCATAGGAAGAAACGATAGCGCGTTTGCTTACGCACAACAAACATATAAATTGGCAAAGGAAATTTCAAACAATGATATCCTTTTGGAATCCATGCTTTTACTTTCTGAACTCAAACCTGGTGAAGAGGGCAAAAAATATTTAAATGAACATATCAAATTAAGCGACAGTTTGCTATTCAATGAAAGGGCAGCAAGAAATAAATTTGCTAGAATTGCTTTTGAAACCGATGAAATTGAACGTGAAAATGAACGAATTACCAGAGAGCGTTTATGGTTGATAGGGCTTTCCATGTTTTTAATATTAACTTCAGTTTTGATATTTATAGTTATAACACAACGCACAAAAAATAAAGAATTACGATTTAAACAAAGCCAACAAGAAGCCAATGAAGAAATTTATAATCTTATGTTATCACAACAAGATAAAGTAGATGAAGCAAGGGCTAATGAAAAAAAGCGTATTTCGCAAGAGCTTCATGATGGTATTTTAGGGCGCTTGTTTGGTACACGTTTAAGTCTGGACAGTTTGAATTTTAGTGAGAGTAAAGAAGCTATTCAAAAAAGATTAAACTATATATCTGATCTTAAAACCATTGAAGAGGACATTAGAAAAATATCACATGATTTAAATACAGATTTTGTATCTGGCTCTGGCTTTATGGATATTTTAACCGAGTTAATTGAAAAACAGTCACATGCTTTTCAGTTAAAATATCAGTTCAATCATGAAGATGATATCAATTGGGAAGACGTTTCCAATAAAACCAAAATCAATTTATATAGAATTATACAGGAATCACTTCAAAACATCTATAAACACGCTAAAGCCAATTCTGTAAAAATTAGTATTAAATCAAAAAATGATGTAATTTGCTTAACTATTTCAGATGATGGAAAAGGCTTTGATATACATAAAAGTAAAAAAGGGATAGGCCTAAAAAACATTAAATCAAGAGTTAATGAACTTGATGGCAAAGTTAATTTCGATTCTGAAATTAATAAAGGAACAACAATAACTATCAATATTCCATACCAATCAATTTAAAGTGCAATGCAACACATAAATATTTTAATGGTTGATGATCATCCTATAATCATTGAAGGCTATCAAAATACCTTGATGGCAACAAAGAAGGCTGACCAGACCTTATTGATTGATACCGCTAATTCATGTGATGTTGCAAATCAATTAATGAAAAGGGCTTCAAAAGAAAAACCATACGACATTTGTTTTTTTGACATAAGTCTTCCCAGTTCTGCAGATGGCACAATAAATTCAGGCGAGGATCTAGCGAAAATTGCAAGAAATATTATGCCAGATACAAAGATTGTTATTTTGACCATGTTCAATGAGTCTTACCGTATACACAATATTATAAAGGAAATCAGTCCTGACGGGTTTTTAATAAAAAGTGATTTAACATCTAGTGAACTTGCCGAAGCGTTTCAGCACATTTTAAATTCGCCTCCTTATTATAGTAGCACAGTCAGTAATTTTTTAAGAAAATCGGTATCTTCAGACATTTACGTCGATGATATTAATCGCAAAATTCTTCATTTGCTTTCCCAAGGTATAAAAACAAGAAGTTTAGTAGAGCATATCGATTTATCTATGAGTGCAATTGAAAAACGAAAAAAACAAATGAAATTATTGTTCTCCGTTGAAGATGGAAAGGACGAAACACTTCTTGAAGAGGCAAGAAAAAAAGGATTTCTATAAATTAAAGAGTTAAAGTTTAACTTTTCTTCAATTTTAAAATCACCTGAAAGGACCATTATAGCTCAATTGTACGGTTTTTCCACATCAGATTTGCGGTTTTCCCATAACAAAAAGTAATTCCCGTTATATATATTTGACCTGTCAACAAAAATAATTTATCCCTCTAAGTAATTTGTTGAATTAATAGCAAGAAGTGGAAAGCCTAATAACTGTCAGAGTTTATTAGGTTTTCTTTATTTATATAAATAGGTCATTGTTATCAAACAACTTTATTATAAAAAATCCAAAATAGATAATTGAAACAATAAACTTTAAAAAAGTTGAAGTTATAAATCCCAAAAAAGAGCCGAAAGCAGCTTTAAGTGCATTTTTAAAATTGCTTTTGTTAAAAAGCTCTCCAATTAAAGCACCCAAAAAAGGGCCAATAATAATACCACCAGGAATGGGTACAATGAGCCCAACAATTAATCCTATTGATGTACCAATAATTCCTAGTTTAGAGCCTCCAAAACGTTTTGTTCCAATTACAGGAATAATATAATCAAGTACCGAAATGGCCAAAGCTACACTAAGCGTGATGATTAAAAAGGACCTACTCATTGACACTAAACTTGTAAAATGAAGAATTAGCAAACCAACCCAACTTGTAAGTGGTCCTGGCAAGATTGGCAAAAAACTACCAATGATTCCTATAACCATAAGCAATAGGGAAATTATAATTAAAAAATAATCCATTTAATTAATTTAAGTCTATTGGATTTGACGGTAAAGTAAGTATAATGTTACATTACAATTTTCAAGTTATATAGGATTTAAATGTAATTATATAAAAGGATTTAAAATTAAATTCCAAAAAAATTGTACTTTTCAATTCCAGTTTATACCCATGAAGCGATTATCACTTATTTTTTGTGTTATAGTACTAGTCTCATGTAATTACTTCGAGAAAAAAAAAGTTTATACTGAAGATATTCTGCAAGAAGAATTGCAAACCTTCAATTGGAATGAAGTTGATGAATATCCAACCTTTGCTACCTGTGACTCGGCTTCAGGAAAGGAAAATAAAAGACAGTGTTTTGAAAATACTTTATTGCAAATACTTAACAATAAATTATCCAATCAAAATATTGTGGTTACTGAAGACATCAATGATACCATCCTTTTAAAGATCACAATTGACAATAGGGGCAATTTCAATATTAATGATATTAAAAGCAATGAATTGATCAAAGCACAAATCCCAAACATTGATAGTTTATTGATTCATAGTTTTGATTCACTTCCAAAAATCTTTCCTGCTATAAAACGAAGTCAACAAGTGGCCACACAATTTAGTTTGCCTGTTGTAGTAAAGATTAACAATGAGCTTACAAATTAAATTTATAACCTAGCGTTATATTCGTAGAAAAATTGCCTTTATTTTCAAGTAAAACCGCAAAAAGTTCATTGTATCGAATGGTTAAAAAACTACTATTGGTCAATCTAATATCTGCTCCAAGACCAAAAGTTAATGGCACATCATATACTGTTTCATTAATATCTATAAGCAAATCATTTTCAACGGGTACAGTGGTTTTTACAAAATTAAGCGTAGCTAATTTGGTTTGAACAAACAAGTTAAAAGCCTGAGTATTTATCACTCTAAATCGGTAGCCCAATGCTATTTCTGTAGTTGAATATTCAAAATCATTGGTTTTTAAAACATGCCTTAATTGCATAAAAAGTGCATGTCTTTTAATTCGGTTTCCATCCAATAATTCCAATTCTGCACCAAATTGAGAGGAAATGGAATTATTTGGATTAGTTACAAATGGACTATTGGTAATACCACCAAAAACTTCCAATAAAAGTTGAAGTTTGACATTATAAATTGATGTTTCGTAATCTGGATCTTGAGATAAATTAAAAGTGTCAATGTATGTTTTTAAGTCAGTCAAAGTAAGATTAACCTTATCTGCAGAAACATTTGTGAGATTTTGAAGTATCGTTTTATATTCTTCTTTGTAATGACGATTTT
>BS_KBA_SWE02_21mDRAFT_10001110_pt1 | contig 10241 bp, 8 predicted proteins | sample BalSeasSWE02_21m_FD_9196 | JGI IMG/M metagenome (IMG submission 9196)
CTTTGCTTGCGATGCTTGGAAGAAATGACACAACAGAATATTTAAGTAAAATTAAAATTCCAGCACTCATAATTTGTGGTGAGTTTGATGCCCTAACCCCTCCTTTGGTAATGCAACCAATTGCAGAAAAAATTAAAGATGCCGAGTTTGTTTTAATAAAAAACAGCGGACATATGAGTCCGATTGAAAACCCCAAAGAGGTTAATGATGCAATTAAAAGGTTTTTGTTAGAACACCAATAATTTATATTGTCAACCCAATTCACTAATTGGAAAAATAGCATCTAATTTAACTTTGGATAATATTTCATGAACCTTTTTAGTTACGCCGGATAAACTGAATTTAGAATTTCTGTTTATCGTAGTTGTAAAAGCATGAACAAGCATTCCTATCCCCCAGCTAGCTATATATTCTACCATGGACATGTCTATGACAATTGAGTTTACTCCTTTATCTAGAGTTTTTTGAACTGTTTCCTGAAATTCAACGCCTTCTGTACCAAAAACGCTATGCTTATTAAACTTTATAACTGTGCAATCTTCTTTATCATTAATATTTATTTCCATATAGTGACCTTTCAAAGTTTCATTTAGTTGTACCTCTAATTACAAAAATATTGTGATCAAAAAAACGGAAGCAATAAATTATTTTACTTTTATTACAACAAACGTTAAGTCATCATCTGGCTCTACTCCGTTTGCCCATTCAGATGCGGAGTTTTTCAAGTAATCAATTATTTCATTAGAACTTTTTCGTACAACAGATTTAAATTCTTTTTTCACTCTTGGGTAACCATACTGCTCTTGGTTTTGATTTTTTAATTCTGCAAGTCCATCACTCATAAGTAATAGTGTATCGCCTTTTTCATAATTAAGTTCTTTAATTGCGTATTTTGATCCCTTCATTGCACCTAAGGGCATATTATTGATAACAAACTCACCAGCCTTTTGAGATTTGTTTCTAAAATACAAAAGAGACGGCATTCCAGCATTAGTAGCAATCACTTTTTTAGAAGTAACTTGAACTCCTATACACGCCATCATTAATCTACCAAGCTGCATATCTTTTATTGAGATATTCGAGTTTTCAAAAAAATGTTTTAATTCAAAAGTGTTTCTATTAGCTATAAAAAATGATTTCATAATCGAAACCATCATTCCGGACATCATTCCGTGACCGGTAGCATCTCCAACAAGAACATTTAAAGTTCCGTCTGGTTGAATATGAAAATCATAGTAATCACCACCAACTTCTGTAGCAGTTTTCATATAAACTGCAATGTCAAGATTAGAGACTTTCGGAAGCTCTCTTGGAAGCATTGATAATTGCAATTGACGAGCATCTTCAAGCTCTTTTGTTTTGCGTTCGTTCTCAGCTTGAATTAGTTTGTTCTGTGCTTCTGCCTTTCGTAAATCTAAATGACGAGTAAATGTAAGTTGAAATACATCAGCAAACCTTCTCATTAAATTTTTTGCTTCAGTAGAAAATTCACTTTCCCGGAAAGCAAAAAGTCCCCCGGAAGGAAACATAATACAGTGGTAATACTGTTTAGTGGTTTCTGAAGTAATTTTTGGTGCCGCAACAGGGAGATTTGAGTTGGATGTAACCTTATAGTAATCTAATAAATCTTTTCCTTCAAGAACATATGAATAGTCTTTCTGAATCTTCCATGCCTTAAATATTCCCTCCAGCAAAGGATGACCTTCTAGAACTTCATTACCCGATAGATTCACCGAACNGCTCTCATCATCTGAAGAAGTAGTCCAAGCATCTACCTTTTCATTAAAATCATTAAAANTACCAATCCCACAACGAATAGTTCTAAAGCTAAGACGGTCAAGCTCAGAAAATACAGTTGCAACAGCAGGTGTTAGGTCATCACTTTTATGCATGGCCATTGCCTTTGATCGCACTCTTTCCAGTGCAGATTCAATCTGTGCCTCTCTTGCCTGTGCTTCTGCTTTTTGCAGATCCAGAAAGCGGGTATAGGTTTGTTGAAATACTTTTCCAAAACGCATCAATATTTTGTTCTCTTCATCGGAATAAGAAATACCAGAAAAGTTTTCAATATAGAGGGAAACATTATCAAACAACACTGTTGACCCTGCAAGGCCTGGACAGCTTAAATAAAAATCTTTTGATGCTTCCGGTAATCTGGGAATATATGATAAAAGCTCATTGTAAAATTTGTTCTTTTCTTCAAAATTTAAATTGGTGGCAAAGAAGTCTGCACCTTTTTCTTTTGCTTCATTAAATTGATTTGCCCAAACAGACTCAAAATATGGATGCGTTATTTTAGAAGGAATGTCCTGCTCATCAGCGATCCAAAAATGCCAATCGCCCCTCGGTGTATAGTCAACAACAAAACCTGCATGGTCAACATTGATCTTTAAGTGTACGAACTGTTCATAAACAACCCGAATTACCTCATTGAGATCTTCACTTTTTTGCATTCCCATTGTTCGGCTTCTCACTCTTTCCAAAGCAGCTTCAATCTGCGCTTCTCTTGACTGAGCTTCTGCTTTTTGAAGGTCGAGAAAACGGGTATAAGTCTGCTCAAATACTTTAGCGAAACGTTTGAAAACATCATAATAAGTTGGTACCGGCTCAAATGAAATGAACATCAGATATCCATGGGTAAAGAAGGCACAATGAATAATTTGAAATGTTGGAACGGAAACACCAACCCGCTTCCAATCTTCCAAAATAATGTCCCTAAAGATCGGGATTGTAGCCAGATAATTATAGTGGACTTCTAATTCCTTCCCACTCTGCTCTCTCACAAATAAGGATTCGCCTCTTTGAGCTGCTTCATAAATTGGCAGATACACATCCCTTGAACTGTCGGTCTTGAAAGGTGGCTGAAGACCCCCGACTGAACCCATCCATGCAGTTGCAGCTTTTCGGTCTTCATCCCAGATATTAAACCCACAGGCAAATGGGGGTAAGCCTAAACTCTGGATCTGCTGAAACAAGAGCAGTGCAGCATCCTGCAATTCATCGCTTCGCTGCATAGCCATAGTTTTCGCACGAACTCTTTCCAGTGCTAATTCTATTTGTGCTTCTCTAGCCTGTGTTTCTGCTTTTTTAAGATCGAGGAAACGGCGATAGGTCATTTCAAACACTTTCGCAAAGCGAACCATCATTTCTATCTGCTCGTTGGTTAACAGCTTACCGCCAACAATAATTAAATATCCTTGTTTGAAATTGAAGTTATGCAGTACGACTCTTTCCGGCGAAATTGCAATAAGCTCTTTTGCAGATAAAGGAAAATTTATGCTGTGTTCTGCAATAAATGTCTGATGTTTAATAGTAGCTTCCGGATCTAGCTCTATTATGCTGTAAGGTTCCCCCTTTTTCCAGCTTGAAGTTACGGTTCGCATTACTTCCGTTTCCATATGAGGAATTCCAACAGGCACAGACATAATTTTTCCATCGGCAGGGCTTGCTGCGTAATTCCATCCAACGTTTTCTTTTTCATCCATCAGGACATATCCACTGGTTAGACATTCAATTCCCAGCTTTGTTATTTCTCTATATAATAATTCACCTGCTTCCAGCAATTCATCACTTTTATGCATTGCCATTGCTCTGCTACGCACTCTTTCAAGTGAAGCTTCTATCTGAGCTTCTCTTGCTTGTGCTTCTGCCTGCTCAATATCCATGAAGCGGCGGTATGCTAACTCAAAAACATTCCGGAAGCGTTTGAGAATATTCATATCGCTTTCGCTCAAAGGTGTATTGTAAGTGGACAGTCCTAAAGCTCCCGGACCAATGGAGTAGAAGTAAAAGTGTAAAGAAGTTGATTCATCCAGTATTGGATCAGGAAATTGATTGTCTTGTTTTCTGTATTCCCGAAGAACATTAAGCTCTTCGTCATAAAAGCTTTCACTAAAAAATGCCTCCACTGACTTTTTCATTTCCTGAGCCATTTCGAACGCTTTGGGGTGTTTGTTGTATTCCGCTTCTTCAATAGCACTCTTATCATATGCAATAAAATATTGGTAATTGAGATAAGTGCCTTTTTGTTCATTGATGATAGCGGTCTGCACATTTCGAATATCACTTACACCGAGCGTATGCAACTGATCAGAAATGATTCGACAAACTTCCACCATATCTGCCGGTTGTTTCATCGCCAGTGCAGATGAACGAACTTTTTCAAGAGCTGTTTCAATTTCCAGTTCTCGGTTTTTATTAACAAGTTCTACAGTTTTTTCATTAACCAATTTTTCGAGTTCAGCATTTTTTCGTTTCCACTCATTTACAAGCCATGCATCGGCTTCAGCCGTCGTTTCGGTTGGTATAGACCCATGCCAATGAACTACAATCCAATTACTATCAATGTATTCTAATAGAGTTGTGATTCTTAGAAAAAGTTCATGTTTTTCTAGACCTATTATCATTTTTACTTTAATCTCATCTACAAAAATTGCAGCATCTTCTTTGTTTGATATGCTCCTGAAAACAGGTGTAATTTCCGGAACCATTTCGATACCAACTGCTTGTTCTCGTTGTCTGTTTATTAATTGTCTATATTCAGATATTGAAAGGACTTTTTCATCAATGGCAGTACCATACCCCATAATCTTTGGATCAATAATTCCATTTATTTCATCCAACGGTAAGTCATACATACCTGCTTGCATCCATTTATGGTATGTCTCGTTTAGCAAATTTTCTTTTTTAGGGTTCATAAATTGTACTTAATATTCTTAATAATTTTTATATAATAATTTTACTTTTAGAAGAACAATCGTAACATCATCCCCCCTTAAGCAGACATGCATCATTTTACTTTTATTACAACAAACGTAACATCGTCATCAGGCTCTGTTCCATTTGCCCATTCTGTTGCTGATTTCTTCAAATGCTCAACTATTTCATCAGAACTATTTTGTGCAGCGGACAAAAATTCTTTTTTAACACGTGCATAACCATATTGTTCATCATTCTCATTCTTTAATTCCGCAAAACCATCGCTCATTAATAATAGTGTATCACCTTTCTCATACTTGATTTCTTTAAGTGAATATTTTGATCCCTTCATTGCTCCTAGAGGCATATTGTTTATAACAAACTCACCAGCCTTTTGAGACTTATTCCGGAAATAAAGTAAAGACGGCATTCCTGCATTTGTAGCGACTACTTTTTGAGATGTAATTTGAACACCCATACACGCCATCATCAGTCTGCCTAGCTGCATATCTTTTATAGATTTGTTTGAACTATCAAAAAAATTTTTCAATTTAAGAGTATTTCTATCAGCAATAAAAAATGATTTCATAATAGAAACCATCATCCCAGACATCATTCCGTGGCCAGTTGCATCACCAACAAGAATGGTTAAAGTACCATCTCGTTTAATGTGAAAATCATAATAATCTCCACCAACTTCGGTTGCAGTTTTCATATAAACTGCGATATCAAGATGTGGAAGATTTGGAAGCTCACGAGGAAGCATAGCTAATTGCAGTTGGCGCGCATCTTCAAGCTCTTTGGATTTTCTGTCATTTTCAGCTTGAATAATTTTTGCCTGTTCTTCAACAGCTTTTCTTTTTTGTTCAAGTTCCTCAATCGTTTCTTCTAAAAGAATGGCAGTTGTCCTTTTTACTTTTTCAGTTCTTTCCAACTTAAATGCAGTAATCTCTAATTCTTTATCTGCATCATTCAAAGCTTTGATTGCCGATTCCTTTTCTTCAGCAGTCAGGTTTTTATTTTGCTCAAGCAGATTAAGTATATTTTGAAGTTTCTGGTTCATTTTGGATTTTATTTTTCTTTCAAAGCCACCCAGCTGCATGTTGTGCCGTGGAAATCAGCTTTTCCGCCGGGCGGTGTTCCGAATTCGCCATAGCTGAAAAAACCGGCAAGGGGTACATTCCAGACTTCTTTTAATCCTGTAATTTCTTTATCCACAAGTGGACCTAAATTTGTTAATCTTCCAATACACGAAAAAATCATCATACCATCGGCTTCTGGAAGGGAATTCTTTTTAAGTTCCTTTGCACTTTCAATTACGGTCTCTATTACATCGAAATCCGGGGGAAGTGAGAAACGGATTTTCGATCCCTGCAGAATTACGCCTCCGCACCTAACGGCTTTGTTTTCACGGTTAAACATAATTGGGGGTTTCATTACCGGGTTACCCTTCTCACGTGCAACTTGGAAAGGATAGGATTCTCCGATTTGTGAATACAATTCATCTTTCTTTTCAGTATCCACTTTTATGCCGGTAAACTTAACCAGCATATCCAGCGCGGGCTGATCATCTATAGTATAAACCCAGGTGCCTTCGCTTTTAGTCACCGTTTTGAGAGTACCGACAGCTTTCCACCCGGAAACTGCCTGCCCCTGCACATCAACTTTTTCCTGATCAAGCACAAGAGCAATTATTCCATGGCGACTTATTTTTCTGTTAGTAAAAACACAACCGCCTGTATAGGTGAGATCATCACCTGCATTTCCCCCGATTATAGTTGTATCTTCACCGGCAGAATTTAAGATACCCTCGACTATCGATTCACCGGTAATTCCTTCATTAGAAGCAGAGATAATAAAGGCAGGTTTATTAAATTTTTCGATTCCTGCTTTGCCGATTTTGTTTGATATCACCAAAACAGGCTGATCACCAATATCTTCCAAATCGATTTTAAAATAATCAGGATTCATATCCAATAATAAAATAGAGATAGAGCCTTCAGTGATGCCTTCATCCGTGAATTCTCCTGCAGTAGTTGCACCAAAGATCGCGATATCTTTCTGATCTATAAAAGAACAGACATCGTTAATATCCTGTTTGCAGGAAAGAAAAATTACAGCCAATGTTGGTTTAAAACCATCTTCCATACTTTGTTGCAACGCGGTTTTAATTTCCTCGGGTGATTTACCTTTAATTGATTTTGCTTTCATAGGAATCCTTTTTTAACAATTATTTTTCTTTAAGTGCTACCCAACTACAGGTTGTGGAATGAAACTCATGTTTACCGTTTAATCCCTTTCCATATTCCCCGTAAGTATAAAAACCAGCCATCGGAGTGTTCCATACCTTTTGTAGTCCTTCATTTTCTTCATGTGCCATTGGACCTAAAGCACTCAAACGCCCCGCACAGGAAAATATAAGTAATGCATCTGCTTCTGCATTTTGTTCTGTCTTTAATTTAACAGCTTTGTCAATAACGGTCTCTATAATATCGAAATCGGGCGGTGTTGAAAAGCGTAAAGAAGACCCCTGAGGTACATCAGATTCACATATTAACGCATTTTTTTCTTTATCATATCCTATAGGGTTGCACATCTTTGGTTCCCGGTTTTCTCGTTCGATCTGAAACGGATAATGGACGCCTATTTTGTCAAAAAAATCTAATTGATCATCTGATGAAGCTATTTCCTGACCTAATAAATGCAAATACATTTCGAGGGCCGGTCGGTTATCAATTGTGTATATCAGGTTTCCGTCACTTTTAGTTACTGTGCGGAAAACCCCCATCGGCTTCCAGCCAGAAAAAGCCAGTCCATATAGTTCAATATTTGCTTCATTCAGTACCAACGCAGCCATTCCATAATCGGTTGACTTATCATGTGTAAAAACCCAGGTTCCTGAAAACGATAAATCATCGCCCGCCATGCCGCCAAACATACTAATATCTGGGCCTGCCAGGTTTTCAATAAACTTCACCATCCCCTCACCATCCAATAATTTGCCATCCGATGTTAATAATGTAGTGAGGAGAATAAATGCGGGCTTCTCATATTTTTTAAAGGCATCCTCTATCATGTTTCTAGTCGCATCTTCCAGACGCCTCTCGCCAATATCTTCAAACAATATCGAATAGTTATTCCTGTCTATATCCAAAAGGATCATAACAATTTTGCCCTCACTCTCGTGACCATTGATAAATTCTCCGCAGGAAGTAGCACCAAATACGTCAATACCTTCATTGTGCAAGATATTGCAAACAGCTTTTCTATCTTGTTTGATGGATATGAAGACTATGGCCAAAGTTGGTTTAAAACCATCCTTTGTACTCTCTGCCAAAGCAGATTTAATTTCCTCAGTTGAGTTTCCTTTTATTGATTTTGCTTTCATTGTTGTGACCTTTTAATTACTAATTTTATTTCTCTTTCAACACTACAAAGCAGCAGGTATTATTATGAAATTCCTGACTACCCTTCAGTGATTTGCCAATCTCACCATAGCAGAAAAGACCTGTCATAGGCGAGTTCCAAACATTATTAACTTCTTCAATTTCAGAGGATACTAAAGGACCTAGAGAATAATATCGCCCAATACAAGAAAACATTATCATTGCCTCTGCCTCAGGTTGATATGCCTCCCTCAATTGTTTGCACTCCTCGGTAACTTTTTGAATTATGTTATTATCGGGTGGTAATGAAAATCTGATTTTTGTTCCTTGTGTTACAGGGCCGGCAAGTAATATTGATCTTTCTTTTGTATTGAGGTTTCTAATTGCCCTAGTAATCGTAGCCCCATCTTCCCTCATCAGTTGTATGGGATCCATATTACCAACATTATTTATTAATTCATCTCCAGGATAATCATCTAAAGAAATTCCAAGGAACTTTACCATAATATCCAGAGCAGGCTCATCATCGATTGTGTAAACTTTACAATCTTCACAATCAGTGATTGTTCGAATTGTTCCGATCGGTTTCCAGCCGTGCGTAGCAAGACCTGTTAATTGTATTTTATCATTATCCATTATAAGTGAAATAATTCCATCCTGGGTTGATTTACTATTTGTAAATAAATGAGTCTCCGTACCACGTAATTCATCTCCGGCAACACCCCCATATATGATAGATTCTTTGCCTGAAGTACTATTGATTCCGCTTATAATAGTTTCGCCATCAATGATTGAGCCCCCGGTTGCAACCAGATATGCAGGATGCGAAAAACCATCTAAACCCTTTCTCCCAATTTCTGCTGCAGTTCGGAGTTTACTTTTACCGCTTCTTTCTTCTAAGTGAATTATAAAATTTTCTTTGTTCATATCGAGTAAAAGAATAGCAGCAGATTCTTTTTCCAGTTCTCCATCAATAAATTCGCCAACCGCTGTTGATCCAAAAATTTCAATTCCTTTTTCATCAAAAACTTTACATATAGAATCTCTATTTAGTTTAACAGATAAAAAAACTATAGCCAAGGTAGGTTGGAATCCATCAGCCATACTCTGTGCTAATTTATTTTTAATTTCTTCAGTTGAGTTTCCTTTTATGGACTTTGTTTTCATAAAAACTCTTTATAATTAAAATTAACTATTTAAATCCTGGTCAATTAGCTTAATTAATTTGTTAATATAATCCGGCATGATTTTATAATCTTCTTCTACAATCCAACGATTATTTCCGGCGGCAAGAGCAAGGCCATTAATAAATGTGGGATTATTTAACAGCTCTCTAAAATGCAACTGAAGTTTAGTTCTATTTGCAGCCACAATTTGGGAGTGGGATAAAACCAATCTAATATTGTTTCAATTTCATCCGGATTACTTACATCTAAAAAACTTATTTGCTTTACGCTTTGATCGTATAAATAATTATCGTATTCTCGACGCATATGATTTCGATCAGATACAAGTTCCTCATATTTTTTATTCAAATCTAAATGAAGATTTTTGATGGAATCGTTTTTTATTAATTGAAGATTGCCGGAACTTTTTAATTCTTCAAACGTATTGTTATTAGGTATAAATTGCGCCCATAAAGCAACAGTGATATAAGGTGAATCTAATCGATAAACGTCATTAAAATTTTTTAATTTAGCATCCTTAGGTAATTCATGTGCGGCATTTGATATACCAGTTCGGATATTTATATATTTAACAATATCAGTCGAGTCATTTTGCAAATCATGCTTTAAATTTTTAAGATACTTAACATCAATCAGACGTTCTTTTCTGTTTTCATTCCAATCATTAATCTGCAAGGCTATTAGTATTCCTATTACCACAAGTACAATTTCTCCAATAGCATAACGTAAATATTTTGCCACATTATTCTCGGCGGCAAGTTCTTGCCTAATTTTTCTAAATATTTTAATCATAATGCTCGATCTAGGTAAATTTATTTTTAGTGTAAGTTAATTTTTCGATTGATTTTGTCTTAAAATCACTTTACCTTTATCACAACAAACGTTACATCATCATCTGGTGTTTCGGTGTTTGACCAATCGGATCCTGCATTTTTAAGTTCTACTATGATCTCCTCTGGATTTTTATCTG
>BS_KBA_SWE02_21mDRAFT_10001111_pt1 | contig 10240 bp, 8 predicted proteins | sample BalSeasSWE02_21m_FD_9196 | JGI IMG/M metagenome (IMG submission 9196)
AAAAAAAAACGGGGCATCGTTGCACACGATGCCCCGCCCGTTCACAGAAACTAACCGTAGAATTTCTCAATCAGGTCCATATGCGGGACCTTCTTCATCTCCCACTCACCGGTGGCTGGATCCAGCCGCGAGTTGACGAACACCTTCCAGTTCGCGTCATCGAGGTCCGGATAGTCCACCCGGTAGAAAAAGCCGGGATACCTCGTCTCCTTGCGGAACATGATGTGGCGCAGATGCGTTTCGGCCGTACGCGTGCGGTGATAGTTCTCCCACGCGCGCAACAGTTCATGCAGGTCTTTCGCTCGCAAGTGTTTGCTGTCTTCCTTGAGCATTTCCAGGTAACCCAACCCCATTTCGAGCAGCTTGCCGTTGGTGTTGTAGTAGGTGGAAACGCCGGCGACATACTCGTCCATGATTTTCTGCAGACGCTGCTGGTACATGCGCGGAACGATATAGTGGGGATTGACATCCTCCGCCGTGGTCTTGTCCTTGTGTTCCAGGTAAGTGCGTACAGGACGATAAATTTCCTCGGTAATCGCCGAGATGTCGCCCTTGATTTGCGGCGTGAAATCCGGGTGCTCACGGACCCAGCGCACCATGTTCTTCGCGGCGATGCGGCCTTCGGCGTGCGAACCGGACGAGAACTTGTGGCCGGATGCGCCAACGCCGTCACCGGCGCTGAACAAACCGTTGACCGTCGTCATGCGGTTGTATCCCCATTGCCATTCCGGCGGTGAAATATCCGCGGGTCCGGAAACCCAGATACCGCAGCAACCGGAATGGGAACCAAGCAGATACGGTTCGGTCGGCATCAGTTCGGAAGCAGTTTCTTCCGGCCGGATATTCATTCCGGCCCACACACCGGCCTGGCCGATGCACATGTCCAGAAAGTCTTCCCAGGCTTCCGACTCGAGATGTTTGACCTCTCGCGGGGTCATAGTCGCGGTCAGCTTGGCCATGGCTGTGGGGGTGTCCATCATGATGGGGCCACGCCCGTCTTTCATCTCCTTCAGCATGGCATGGTTGCGCAGGCAAGTGGGAACCACGGCTGCGGTGTCATAGGGCGCGAAGTCCTTCAGCATCGAAGCGTTCTTCACCATGTAGTTCTCACCGAATCCATTGACTGCCTGTGACTTGAACAGCAGGAACCAGGCGCCAACCGGGCCATAGCCGTCCTTGAAGCGGCAGGGCACGAAGCGGTTTTCCATCATCGTCATCTCGGCGCCAACCTCTGCCGCCATGGCATAGGTCGAACCGGCATTCCATACCGGGTACCAGGTGCGTCCCATGCCTTCACCGGTGGAGCGCGGCCGGAACACATTCACGGCACCGCCGGCCACCAGCAGACAGGTCTTGCAGCGGAACACATAAAGCTTGTGCTCACGCACCGAGAACCCGACCGCACCAGCGATCTGGTTGTCGTTATTGGCGTCGAGCAGAAGTTTTACGATGAAGATCCGCTCATAGATGTTTTCGATGCCGAGGGCCTTTTTCGCCGCCTCTGCAACGATCGGTTTATAGCTTTCGCCGTTGATCATGATTTGCCATCTGCCGGAACGCACCGGCTTGCCGCCATCCTTCAACAGCACGCCTTCGGTGCTCTTGTCCTTCCAGATGGGCAGCCCCCATTCTTCGAACAGCTTGACCGAGTCATCGACATGACGGCCCACATCGAACACCAGGTCGTCGCGCGTAATGCCCATCAGATCGGCCGACACCATGCGGCAGTAATCCTCAGGCGAGTTATCCCCGAGATAGGTATTGATGGCGGATAGCCCCTGGGCCACAGCCCCCGAGCGGTCCAGTGCGGCCTTGTCCACCAGGGTGACCTTGACGTCATCACCAGCCCAGCGCGCAGCCTCGTAGGCAGCGCCGCATGCTGCCATGCCGCCTCCCACGATCAGAATGTCTGTTTCCACCTCAACGATTTCGGGATTGCCGAACGTACCTTCACTCATTTCCTGATCCTCCTGCCGGGCGAATATTCATTTTCTGCTTTCGTCCGGCTGCAAACTAAAATCTGCTTACGCTGAGATTACGGGCAATTGCTGGCCCGCCTCGGTGAACAACAATTCGTCGTTGATATCCCCAGGCTCCGGCTTGCCGCCAAAGGGGTCGATGGTCCCGACCGGTGTTGTTCTGATGGGAAACTTGAAGCGCTTCACTTCGCCATCGCGGAACTTGATCGTCCACATAATGGCGGAATCGGTGCGCAACGGGATGGCCGCGCCACCCATCGGCACCCAGTCCTGGAACGAACGGACTTCGATCGCCTGTTGTGGGCAGGCCTTGACGCAGCACTGGCATTCCCAGCATTGCTCGGGTTCCTGGTTGAACGCTTTCATGCGCACAGTATCGAGCTTCATGAGGTCGTGCGGACAGATATACGCGCAAGCTGTGACTTCGCCGCCTTTGCAGCCGTCACACTTTTCGGTATGAACAAATGTTGGCATAGGGTTGCTCCCTGAATTAATTACGGGTTGGCTGCGCACGAGGAAAGCCTCATGCAGCAGCCGTCAAAACACTGTTGCCGTTAAGCCGCCACCTTTCTGCTGGTGGCTACCGGCTTAGCCTGACAGTAAACCATTTGACATGGTAAGCCGTTTCAGGATCAACCATTTGACTTGGAGCAACCGGTTTGAGATTAACATATATTCATTTTTTGTAAAGTAAGCTCAGGCCTTAACCGGAAATCACAATCACAGAATTTAAGGAGCCTCTGATCACACTGCACGGAGCGCATAATTAATCAGAGGTTCCTTAACGCCTGCTCGAGGGCAGCGCTAATCTCCGGTTCTCCACGTTCGGTAGCCAGGCGCAGGGCGGTTATGCCCGCAGGATCAGTTGCACCGGGGTCGGCGCCCCGATCAAGCAGGAATTGCACAATCTCTGGCTGTCCCGACGCCACCGCCCAGATAATGGCGGGCTTGCCAGCCTCATCACGCGTGTTGGGGTCCGCGCCCCTGGCGAAAAAGGCATGCACGATGGCCAGCTGTTTCCGCTTGATCGCCTGCAGGAAGTTCTGCTCCAGCGACAGGCGGTCTGCACCCCAGCCGCCCACGCCCAGAATTTGCAACTCACCGCCGACAACCTGCTGGATCATTGGCACATACACCGGAGCCCTGGTATCGACTACGTGAGCGCCTTCACCTAGTCCTAATGCGGCCTGTTCTGCAGCTTCATGTCTATCGTAGCTGGCAATCGAATCACCATCCGGTGAACGCACGAAATAGCGGCTGTCAGCATTCAAGAATCCGCCAGCCCTCTGTAGTAGTCCCGCAGAATATAAACCACCTCGGGACGGCTGAACTCAAGGGGTATGTCCGCCCCCGCGGCCAGCATGGCCCGCTGCTCGGTCCCGGAAATATGGATCCTGTCGGCTTCACTGTGGGGGCAGGTTTTGCCAGTTGCCATGCCGTAGCATTTATTGCAGAAAAATGTGATGTCGATCTTCAACGCCTGTGTTTCCAGGGCGCCATCCCACAGCGTGTCGAAGATATGGTGGGCGTCGAAAGGTCCGTAATAATCACCCACGCCGGCGTGATCACGCCCGACGATCAGGTGAGAACAACCAAAATTCTGTCGAATCAATGCATGGAACAAGGCTTCACGCGGCCCGGCATAGCGCATCTCTATGGGATATCCGGCCTGGATTACAGTGCCCGGCACGAAATAATTGTCGATCATCGCCTGGATGGCATGGGTACGCACATCAGCCGGGATGTCTCCGGGCTTCAGTTTGCCCAGTACCTGGTGAATGAATACCCCGTCGGTGACCTCGATCGCAATCTTCACAAGGTGTTCGTGCGCCCGTTGCATCGGGTTGCGGGTTTGGAACGCCGCCACCTTTGACCATCCGTTTTCCAGGAACATCGCCCGCGCTTCCGCCGGGCGGATGTACAGTTCCGGAAATTTTTCCGGATATTCGCCTTCCGACAGGCAAGTCACCGGTCCAGCCAGGTTTACTTCGCCTTGCTGCATCACTTTCTGCACACCAGGATGGGCGGTATCCGTGGTCCGGTAAACATGCTCGCATTCCAGGTTCTTGTCCGGCGAGTACTTATCCGTGACTTCCATGATCGCGAGGATCTCTCCGCTCTCGCTGTCAATGAGTGCGACCTCTTCCTCTACATGGATGTTGTCCGCCAGTACTTTTTCGCATGAAAGAGTGATCGGGATTGGCCAGAAGACACCGCTTTCAAGCTTCATGNCGAGACAGGAGCCGCGCCAGTCCGCTTCGTTCATGAATCCGCCGATCGGCGTGTAGGCGCCCATCGCCATCATCAGCACATCCGATACCTCGCGGCTTGTCATCGGTACTTTCTTTAATCCACGGGCGCGAACCAGTTCCTCTGCCCGCTCTGTCTGCGGCGCAAGCAGAGCATTTAACCCATCGTCGCCATGCGGTTCCACCAGCTTTGACACGGACTTTCCTCCTCTAAGCAGTTTTCTGCAATTACAGAGTAATTCATTGCGCAGTGTACTTTACCTGATCAATATCATTATATTATTAAAAACGAATATATTATCATTAAAATTCGTTGCCCCGATAAGGGACATGAATACGTTGAATGCTGCCGGAAGCTTCAGCCGAATTGCGCTACAATCAAACCCGGACTGCCGGCAAACGGAGAGATTATTTGAACCACGGACCAGCAAGTCAAACCATCCTGGTAGTAGGCGGCGGCATCGCCGGAATCACCGCTGCAGTGGAATCGGCAGAGACCGGTTATGACGTAATCCTGCTGGAGCAGAGCCCTGCCCTGGGTGGGCGTGTAGCCCGCTTCAACCGTTATTTTCCCAAGCTTTGCCACCCCACATGTGGCCTGGAAATCAACTACCAAAGGATCAGAAAGAACCCGCGTATCAAGGTCATCACCATGGCCAGGGTTGAATCGCTGAGCGGCCTGGCTGGTGACTATTCCGTTTCGGTGAAAACCCGGCCGCGTTACATCAATGAGAAATGCACAGCCTGTGGCGACTGCGCCAAGGCGACTGATCTGGAAGTTTCCAATGACTTCAACTACGGCATGGACAAAGTCAGTGCCGCGTATTTACCGCATGAACACGCTTATCCGCAACGCTATGTTATCGCACCGGAAGTGATCGGCACGCCGGACGCGGAAAAGATCAGGAACGCCTGCAAATATGGCGCAGTTGACCTGGAGGAGACTGAAACAGTATTTGAGCTCAGGGTCGGTGCGGTGATCTGGGCGACTGGCTGGAAGCCCTATGACGCCGCTAAAATTACACCTTATTCCTATGATTCCAGCCCGGATATCATCAACAACCTGGAAATGGAGCGCCTTGCGGCGCACGATGGTCCCACCGGCGGCAAGATTCTGCGGCCTTCGAACGGCGAGCCGGCCAAACGGGTCGCGTTGGTCCAGTGTGCAGGTTCCCGCGACACCAACCACCTTCCCTATTGCTCACGGATTTGCTGCCTCGGTTCGATGAAGCATGCAGTCTATGTGCGTGAGCAATATGAAGATGCGGTGGTCGATATTTATTACATAGACCTCCGCGCGCACGACAAGCTGGAAGCGTTTTACCAGCGCGTCAGCACGGACCCGCAGGTGAATTTCATCAAATCCAAGCCAGGTCATATCGATGTTGAGGAGGATGGCACACCGATTCTTTGCGGAGAGGATACCTGCAGCCGGGAAATCTATGCGAGGTCATATGACCTGGTGGTCCTGGCACTCGGTATGGAGCCTAACGCTTTGTCCGATATCAATGCCCCGCACATGGGCAGCCAGGACGACTACGGTTTCATCGTACCACTGCCAGGTGATGAAGCCGGCATGTCTTCAGCGGGCGTCGCCAGCGGGCCGCTGGATGTTTCCATGTCGGTTCAATCAGCTACCGCAGCTGCGCTGAAAGCGATCCAGGCCATCCGCAACGTTGCCGCCCGGCCATCCATGGGAGCGCCTGAGGAATGAGTAGCCAATCCATGAAACCCGGTGTGTACCTGTGCAAGGGATGCGGCATCGGCGATGCGGTTTCTGTCGATACGCTCGAGCAGATAGCCAGTAGCGAATACAAGGTAGCTGTATGCCGCCAGCATGATTTTCTGTGCGGTGACGAGGGGCGTGCGCTGATTGATGCCGACCTGGCTGAAGGCAGCGTAAATCAACCCATTATTGCTGCCTGCTCCCCGCGCGTCATGACTGACCGGTTCACCTTCGATGGCGCGCCGGCCATCCGCGCCAACCTGCGCGAGCAGGTCGCCTGGTCACAGCCTGCGGGCGAAGAAGACACCCAGATGCTGGCCGGCGACTACCTGCGCATGGCCATCGTCCAGGCCGCCCAGACCTCACCCACGGTTGCCGCACCTGAAGGCGAATACAGCCGGACACTATTGATACTCGGCGGTGGCTCAACCGGCCTATCAGCCGCACTGGAGGCCGCCAGGACCGGTTATGAAGTGATCCTGGTGGAGCGCGAAGACCATTTAGGCGGCTGGGCCGGAAAATGGTCGAAAACCATGCCGCACCTGCCGCCATACCGGGATCCTCAGCCCAATACAGTTAAGGAACTGATAGCAGCGGCCGAGGCGGAACCGGCCATCACCATTCTCACCAATGCCGTGGTCACAAAAACCGTGGGTGGCCCCGGAAAATTCGGCGTCACATTGAGCCATGGCGGCGAATTGCGCACGGAGCAGATTGGCGCCATCGTGGTAGCCACGGGCTGGCGTCCCTATGATGCCAACAAGCTTGGACACCTGGGTTACGGTCAGAGCACTGATGTGGTGACCGGCATCGAGCTCGAAACCATGCTTGGTGACAGTCCATTGCAACGCAGGTCCGACCACAAACCTGCAAAAACCGTCATGTTTGTGCAGTGTGCCGGTTCACGCGACCCAGATCATCTGCCCTACTGCTCGTCTGTTTGTTGCGGTGTTTCGATCAAGCAGGCACTGCAGATCACGCAGGCAGACCCTGGCGCCAGCGTCTACATCCTTTTCGAGGAACTGCGCACTCCCGGGACGGCGGAAGAGTTTTACCGCCAGGCCCAGGAAGCCGGCGTGATTTTCATCAAGGGTAAGGTCAAGAGCGTATCAGCGGACCTCGGGCTTACATACGATGATGCCCTGCTGGGCGAAGAAGTGACTCTTCAGGGCCTGGATCTGGTTGTTTTGGCGACCGGTATGGTGCCCAATTCGACCAATCCGGAAATCGAGCCGGCCGAAACAGGTGCCGGGCAACTGCTTGACGATATCAACCCGAACGCACCCCTGCCACTGGCCATTCGAATTGTTGACAACAGCGGCGGTGACGCCAGGCCCGCCCCGGTCGAAATTTCAGCGACGAACGGAACCGGGGCTGAGGTTGGGCCGGCTTTGCCGGGAGGGTCACTGCTCAACCTGCAATACGTACAGGGGCCGCATATCCCAATACTGGCTGACGGTTTTTCCGATTCCCATTACATCTGCTTCCCTTATGAGACCCGCAGAACGGGTATCTACACCTGTGGCCCGGTGCGCCGGCCGATGGATATATCAGAATCGTCTGAAGACGCCGCAGGCGCGGTGCTCAAGGCCATCCAGGCCATGGAAAACGCGGCGCGCGGAGCGGCGGTGCACCCCCGTGTTGGTGACCTGTCTTTTCCAAAAATCGCCCTGAATTCCTGTACCAAGTGCCGCCGTTGCACTATTGAATGCCCGTTCGGTGCGATCGAAGAGGACGAAAACAGCTTCCCCATTTTGATCGAGTCGCGTTGCCGGCGCTGCGGCACCTGCATGGGCGCCTGCCCGGTGCGGGTCATCAGTTTTGATAATTACAGCCCCAATATGGTTATCGCGATGATCGATGCCATCGAGGTGCCGGATGAGTTTGCCGAAAAACCCCGGATACTGATTTTCGCCTGCGAAAACGATGCTTATCCGGCGCTGGATATGGCCGGCTTGAACCGTTATCAGTACAGCGCTTTTGTGCGGGTTATCCCGGTTCGCTGCCTGGGTTCGGTAAACTTGTTGTGGGTTTCCACCGCACTGGAAAAAGGTTTCGACGGTATCATGTTGATGGGCTGCAAGACCGGCGACGACTATCAATGCCACTACATCAAAGGCAGCAGTCTGGCCAGGGAGCGCCTGTCCAAAGTCGGCGAGACCTTGAAAAGCATGATGCTGGAAGAGGAGAGGGTGACGATGGAAGAGATCTCAATTGCCGACTCGGGCAGCATTCCGAAGGTCATCAACAGCTTTGTCGAGACGATCGAAAGAATTGGGTTTAACCCATTCAAGGGATTCTAGAAGTGGCCAATCCTCTAAGCGACAGCAGTCAGAAATACGACCTGGGCTTTGCCCGGTGGGTTTACCAGAATGTCAAAGGCGGTGACAAGCTGTCGATGTGCATGCAATGCGGCGCATGCTCGGGATCCTGTCCGATCGGCACCGACATGGACCATGGGCCACGCAAACTGATCATGATGGTCAGGGCCGGCATGAAAGAAGCGGTGCTCACGTCCAACACGCTGTGGAACTGCACCCACTGCTATCGCTGCACAGTCCGCTGTCCCCGCGGGGTTCCGGTGACCCACATCATTCAGGGCCTGGGCGCCATGGCAGCTGACCTGGGTTACGCCCGCGAAGAGGACACCGTCCGTTTTGCACGCTCATTCTGGTGGAGCGTGACGCATTTTGGCCGCACCGACGAAAGGCTGGTGACGGCGAAGTACTATTTTTCTTTTGGTTTCAAAGAGGGCGCCCGGCGCGGGCTGGATAACCTGAAGATCGCCCTGGGCATGATCAAGAAGGGACGCATGCACCTGGGTCTGCCCCACAAGGTGGCGGGTCAGAAAGATTTACGTGCCATACTGGCCAAGGCTGCGGAGATCGAAGCACGCGAAATGAAGGAAGGATCAAGCCATGACTGAAGACGGGAAAGATAAAGGCGCCAAAAAGAAATTCGTCTATTACCCCGGCTGCAGTTCCCAGGGCAGTTCGAAACACCTGGACGAGTCCCTGCGTGCGATCGTACCGGCACTGGGGCTCGAAATGGAGGAGATTGACGACTGGAACTGCTGTGGCGCCTCGGTCGGCAATATCGGCGGCGGGGCTTTGCCGGCAACCGCGCTGTCGGGCCGCAACCTGGCAAAAGCAGAAAAGCAACAGGCAACCGATGTCATCACCGGCTGCGCCGCCTGCTATCTGAACACCCATGGGGCGAACGAGAAAATCAAGGCCGACATAGCCTTGAGAGGAAAAATAAACGAGTCCCTGGCGGTCGCCGATATGTCGTATGAGGCCAATCTGCAGGTCCGCCACGCCTGCGAGGTCCTGGTCAACGAAGTCGGAATGGAAAAGATCAAGGAGCGGGTCACCCATCCACTGAACGGCCTCAAGGTGGCCGGCTATGTCGGCTGCCAGACAGTGCGGCCGTTCGCCAATACGGATTCCGGCGGCAATTACGATACCTTTGATGATCCCGAATTCCTTGACCAGTTCGCCGAGGCCTGCGGCGCGGAGGCGGTGGACTTTGACGTCAAGACCAGCTGTTGTGGCGGGTCCGTCTCGGTCATTTCGCCGGAAAAAACCCTTCACCTGATCAAGAAAATCCTGCAGGCCGCGCAGGATTCCGGAGCCGATGTCATCTCCACACCTTGCCCGCTATGCCAGACAAACGTGGAAATGTATCAGCCCGCGATCAACAAGAAATTCGGCACCAATTTCAATATTCCGGTGGTGTTCTACAGCCAGCTGATGGCAAAAGCTTTCGGCCTGGACGGGAAGAAAGATGCTGGCCTGCACCGCAATACGATCCGCTCGAAAAAACTGGACATCCTGGTCAGGAATTCATAAACGGATCATCCATACCTGGGGTCAAAACCTGAATACCTCGATTTCCCAGGATTGATGGCTCGCATGCAATACCAGGCATGAAGGGCCACCTTGATTACGGGTATTGCCCGCAGCGCCGGGATTAACCACCCAGGGGGTTTTTGACTGGTCAACCACTCGCTTGTGCGTGTGTCCATAGACAATCATTTTTGCCTCTGGATGTGCCAGACGGAGTTTGTCGTGATCCGGCGAACTCATGCCATAAACATGGCCATGCTCAACGACCAGCTTACCCCCCGGTAATTGCAGTTCTGCGACTGCAGGCAGGGCCGTCACCACATCGGCTTGATGGCTGGCCCAAAGGCGGGAATTATCGTTGTTGCCACGAACTGCAAGCACATTTCCGGTGCCTGAATGCAGGAGATCCAATATCTCTTTGCCACCAATATCACCTGC
>BS_KBA_SWE02_21mDRAFT_10001112_pt1 | contig 10238 bp, 4 predicted proteins | sample BalSeasSWE02_21m_FD_9196 | JGI IMG/M metagenome (IMG submission 9196)
CATTACAGGTATGCTTGTAGGTAAGCTTTTAATAAACGAAATGCCCCGTGAAAGAAAAGTTATTTGGCTTTTTACCCTGGGTTTTTCTATGGCTATCTTTGGTTTTATGTGGAGCTGGGTATTTCCTCTTAACAAAAATTTATGGACCAGTTCCTATGTTCTTGTTACTTCAGGGCTTGCTGGAATGGTTTTCGCTTCAATGTATTTTCTGATAGATATGCTGGGATATAAAAAGTTTGCATGGATTGGAATTGTTTTTGGAGCCAATGCTATTGCAATTTACGTTTTAGCCGACCTGTTGACTTTCGTTTTTTATTCTACTGATATTGGAGGAACCAGCCTTAACGCTCATTTCTTGAATTTCCTCGGTTCAATAGGGTTTAGCTTGCAGTTTGCGAGTTTTCTTTACGCACTTATCTATATTGGAATCAATTTTATCCCTGCTTACTTTTTATATAAAAAGAAGATTTTTATAAAGCTTTGAGGGATAATTTTTAATTCCTTATAACTATCATATTATAATTTTATTAATTAAAAAGATTAAAACTTCTCTTTTTAAGCCTTAAATTAGAATTTATTCCTGATTAATTATGTCAAGTAGAAATTGATTCATATCAACCCACTCATCTTTTAATTTTCTTCTAAATTCATCTTGTTTTATGCTAAAAGTCCCATTTTCTATAAAAACATCAATAAAAAGTGAAACTTCTGAGGGATTCAGATTAAATAATATTCCTTTATTGATTAAGATAGAGTTTGCCTTCATTTCTCTAAAACCACAATAAATGCTCGGAACACCCAGCATCCCACCTTCTCTTGCCATACTATCACCTGACGATAGCACGAATTTACTGTAATACATAATAGAATGGATATCTTCTATTGGTTCTTTTAACAATTTCCAGTCATTCGGATATTGATTTAATGTTGATTTGTCTTCGAGGGATAATAAAACACTATATTTTTTAGGTAAATTATCGGCAATAGATGCAATTATATTTTTTGCTTGTTTTATGTAATTAAGACTGCCAGTGGAAACCTCTCTTACAAAAAAGTAAGATTTTGGTTCTAACCCTAGTTCTGTAATTATATTGATATTTGGTTTGAAATATTGTGGAGATAGATATGCCCATTCCTTTAATGCATTAAATATTTCTATTTTTCCCTTCGCTTCAGCAAATGGTGGTAAATATCTTTTTGTGCAAGTAATATTTTCAAGAAAAGAATTTAACTTTCTTTCAGGATCATCACTCAAATGATAATTCTTAGCGCCTTTAATTTGTAAAACAGCACCTAAAATAAAACTNCCAAAACTAAAACCAATATCCACTTTTTTGAAAAGCAAAAACCAAAACATTTTGAAAAACCGCCAAATATTTGCTTGAAATATTATAGATGTAAATGTTCCACGATGCCAACCAATAACATTTACAGGAATATTTTTAATTTCTTTTTTTACAATGAGAGGTAATTTACCTCTATTAATACATGTGANAATAAAGTTTATTTCATTTGATTTCTCATTAATAATCCATTTGAATAAATTCAAATGAGCCGGGTGCAAAATGTCAATAACTACAGTTTTCATTCTCAAGATTAAATATAATTTTTTATAAGAGGGCTTTTAAGAAAATTATTAATTTTTACAATTTGCTTCATATTAAGATTATAATGGCATGGAATAGTAATGATATTTTGAGAAATTTTCTCTGCGTTAGGACAATCTCCGGTTTGATAGCCAAATATTTTTGCCCATTCTATTGAATTTGAGAAATGTTTTCCTAATTCAACTCCTTGCTCTATACCTAAAGAAATGATTTTATCCCGCTCCTTTTTTATTAATACAGGAATCATAAAGTCGTTCTTACCATTTGAAGTCTCCGGCAAAGAAATTGATTTTTTGATCAAAATTGAATTTTTATTTTGAATTTCTTTCAGTTTTAATACATTTTTAATTTTGGATGAATACAAATAAAGCTCAGGTTTTGGAATTTGCTTTACAATTAATTTTTTATCGATTTCACTATAGTCTATAGACTTATTCTTTTTTATTTTATACGTTAAGTAATTATATATTATTGGTTTATGGATAAAATTCATTAAGATTTTATAAAAAACCAAATATGCCTCCTCTAGATAAGAGTATTTTGCAATGTTAATGAGCTCTTTTTCGATAGAAGACTTAAATTTACTATTATTTATTACAATAAATCCACCTCTTCCAACAGCTGGGAATTTGGAAAAGCCTAAGGAAAAAACTGAAAAATCTCCATCATTACCCACAAAATTACCACTTGCATTATTTGATAAGAAACTGTGGGCACAGTCTTCAATTATTATTTTCTCAGGAAATTTAGCTTTTATTAATTTAATGTCAGCTGGAATACCAAAAAGGTGTGTTACAATTAAGACATCAAATTCGTGACTTTTACTAGCTAAGTCTTTAAGATTAATTGTAAAATCGTCATTTACGTCTATGAATACAGGAGTAAAATGAGCCTGTTTTATTGAATTAAATACGGTGTGGCAATTATATGAAATTACTCCAATTTTTGAATTTTTTTCTAACCCCAAACTTCTAAGAATCAGGAATAAGCCAGTTCTCGCGTAATCAAGGAAATAGATATCTGAACTATAGAAAAAGTCTTTCAAAACTGGTGCTGGAACATCCTTTTTAAAAATGCCCTTTAAGTTTATCAAAACATCTTTTAAGCTGAATTTATAATTTAACCTTGGTATTAGACTTTTTAACATTTAGTAGTGATTTATATACATTAAGNCCCAACTTTCCTAAATTAAATAGGAATGGCTTATGAATTTTAGTAAAGCGGCCATAATTTACAAGCTCTCCACCAAATTTCAACTTATAGTCTCTAACCCCATATTTTTTATTTGGTTTTCCTGCTCCTCCAAAATCAAAATTATTCATTTTGTTTTTGCAACCCCATTTAAGTACTTCCCAGGGTAAAATATCATTTGGTCTGTAGCTTAAATATTCTGGAAGACTTGCTGCATACCAATCAAATACTAAGCCTTTAAATACTAATTCCATTCTAAACCCAATTATTTTATTTTCTGTTTTAATAGCCAATGTTAAAAGTATTCCTTTTTCTTCAAATAAATCGACTGCATTCTTGAAAAATGTAATTGCGGGCAGAGGTAATCCAATTCGTTTGTATAAAAGAGCTAACATGGTGTAAACTTCATTAAACACTTTTGAATCGTTTCTTAATTTTAATTCAGTTATTTCAATGTCCTTAGTATAGGCTTTTTTTATTTCTTTTTTCCTGTTTTTATGCATTTCTGCCCATAATTCTAATTCTTCTTTCTTCAAATCAAAAATAATGTCGAGGTGATTCTCTCTAAAATATCGTTTGTGCTCAAATAAGCTCCTATAATCATTTATATCAAATATATTTCTAATTTCAGAATAAATCGCTCTTGATTTAATTAGTAAGTCATACTCATTAAGTAAATCATTAATAGTTTCATCATCATTGGCAAGTGGGCCACCGATAATTATTGATCTTGCACTTAAATATCCTAAAAGCCCACTGCTCACTTTGTGAATAATGGCCAACAAACAACCAGTAATCTGTTGGTTTTTATATGAGAAAATTACAATGGGTTCATAATTAATGGTCTCCAAGAAAAGTCTGTAGTAATATGAGGATTGAAAAATGTTTCCATTAGGATAAACAGTAATAAATTTATCCCACTCATTTAATTCAGCATTTATAATTTCATTCTGAAATACTTTGATATTATTTTTTGTTTTCATTTGAAATTTAGACTTTTCAATTCACAGAATTTAAATAAATGAATTATGTGTTCAACTTGTAATATTTAAATTCAAAGTAACTGAATATTTATACAATAATCAAATATTAATTCATACTCGGAAGATTTAAGGAAGTATTAAGTACGGATTTAAAATTATGAATATTTTTTTTGGTTGGTTGCGTGAATTTAAATGGGCAAATATAATCTACCTTAAAGGGTAGTGTAAAGACCACCATCCGCCTCTCTTTACTTCAATGAAATAAAGATTCAATTTTGTCAAAACATTTATAATATATTAATAAAAGATTAATTAGNTTAAATAATATATGTTTTAAATATATAAACAAATATAATATTTAATNAAAACTCAATAATTAAATACCTGCTATAGTTATTTTATTTTTTATGAACAAATATCACAGATATGAAAAAGTTCTTTACTAGCCTAAACAGACACTTTCACACGATTAATTCAGAATGGAAAACAAAGCTGAGTATTAATTTAAAAAAGAAAGTTATTTTCTTCGTCGGATTAACTATATTTTCATTTTCGTGTGAACTTCAATCACAGAATTATATGATTTTTAGTGGTATATCCGACAACTCAACTGATAATAAAGCTGCTTTGGACGCAGCATTCCAGTCATGTGACAGTTTATTTATACCAGCTGGTAGTGATTATTATAAAATATCAGGAGCAGTTACAATACCTTCTGGTAAAACTTTAATCTTTGAGAATGGAGCAAAATTCAATGTTACCGCCCCTGGTAATATTAAAGGTAACCAAACATTAATAATCGCAGGGGAATACGAAATATTTAAAAATACTTCTGTTATAAATCTTACATGGGTAACAGATACCATTAAAGTAGCCTGGTTTGGCGCTGTTGGTGATAATGTTACGGATGATTATGCTTCAATAAAAAAGTTTTTTGATTTTATAAATTTAACCACTTATTCTGAAGCAAGATTTGGTCAAAATAAACAATATTATATTAAAAAAGAAATAGGTCACCAGGTCAAAAAACAAATTAATATTAATGGTAATGGAAGTAGGATTTACAGAAAATATGCTGATTTAAGTGCACAAGAAAGTATTTTAGTTTTATCAGGATATGGCCTTTATACTAAAATAGTTACCTCAGACTTAGCAAAAGGACAATTTACAATGACCTTATCTGATGTAACAGGATTAAGCCCTGGTATGGGTTTTACTTTGAATAGCACCGAAACTTTTGCAAAAGAAGATTATGGTAATGGAGTATGGCAAATTCATAAAAAAGCTATAATGTCAAAAATTGTAAGTATCGATGGAAATACTATTACTATGGCCGACACTATTCCTTTTAATATGTCTAAAGACTCCCTAATATCAACTTCACTGAGATTTTACAATGTTCATCCTGTTACTGTTAAAAATATAAATTTTGGTTCCGAAAATATTACTGGCACAAATACAATGCTTCAATTCAGACTTTATTCACTATTTGATGTAGATATTGAAGACATTGTTTTTTCTCCTTTAGGATATTCTGGCATGACAAATAGCAGGGTTTATAACGGATATTTCAATAATATAAGCTGTATTGCTCCAAGTTCAGGAGGAGACAATTACAAATACGGGGTCTATGGAATTGTACCTACATTAAATATTAATTGTGTTTACAACAACATATATGGACGAGCAGTAACTCATGGAATTGCATTTTCTGCTTTTGATAATGGTCCTTGCAATAAGACAATTGTTAAAAATTCAGATTTCAAAGCTACGAATAATGGAAGTGCAAGTGTTGATAGTCATGCTTCTCAATGGGTAAAATTAGTAAATTGCACCATTTGGGGTGCTCAGGCGGTATGTGGCACATTAATATTTGATAGCTGTGAAATGCGTGAAGCGGTTAATGGGACAACAATATTTAATGAAAGATTAGGTGGAAGTAGAGGAGGATTGAAAGCGTATTTTACAAACTGCAATTTTTACACAAAACCTAATGGGGCGACAAACTCAACATTATTTTGGCGATGGGGTACGGACAATGCTGAAACTAATTTATATTCTGTTAAAAATAATAAATTCTATCTGGAAAATGCTCAAACTTACATTACTTGTGGTAACGCAGCAACCGCTACTGATTTTCAGCCTTTTATAGTTGATAATAATGAATTTTATGGCACTGGAACTCTTTATATTGGTAGGATCTGGAACGCTAATTCAACTGCACAGGGTGGAACATATACTTTTGCAAATAATAAGTATAGTAAAATAAATTTTCATAGTCCACCATCCGATCAATTTGCTACTATTAATATAATTAATAATATACCTGTTTCTGAAAGCACCTCCGATTTCTTAGTAAGTTGGGATAATAAAACAGGGAATGTAAACTTTATCAACAATGTATTTGTGGGTAAATGCTTTTGGATCAAAGGATGCACAGGAAATATTAATTTTGAAAACAATAATATATACAATAATATACCAATTCCTGCAGTTTCTTATAAAAACAGAAATTATTTAACATCCAATACTAACCTAAGTTTTACTGGTAATGAATTGAATGCCACATATTGGACTCTAACGGGAAACTTAAATGTTTCAGGGAATACTTATAATGGAATTGCCCAACCAAATATTCCTTCAGGTAATTGGGAGAACATCAATACTCCTGGAAGTTCAGTAGAGACCGGTGTAACAATGGAAGGTGTAGTAAATTACACAATAATAAGTAGGGCAAAAATGGACGATATTACAAGCAATGCTGTTCAAAATTTAGTTGGATCTTCAGTTACCAAGCTTTCTTATGGCTTTAATCCCAGTAGTGCAACACCTGTTTCAAAGCCTACAATAAGGAATATTGAAGGAACAATTGATAGACCTGTATTATCAAAATTTTATATGGATCAAGAGTGGCACACCTATATTTTCATGATGGAAAATGGAATATTGAAAGCTTATATGGATGGTATTGGAATGCTTTCATATGATGCTTCATCTGTATATCATCAGATGTATGCTGATGGAACAATTCAAATCGGAGGGATTAACTCAACAGAATTATGGGATGGTCCTATTCAATCTTTCGCAATTTATAATAGAGCATTGAGCTTAGAGGAAGCAAACAGTTTCTCAGAAAATCCTAATCTTGTTTTGTCTGGTGAATTATATAGATTGGTCAATGCAGATAATTCAGAAACTATTNCTGAACCAAAAGCAACTAATGCTTCTAATGTTCAGCAGACAAGCTTTACTGCTAATTGGAATGTTTCAACTGGTGCTACAGGCTATTATTTAGATGTTGCCACTAACAGTAATTTTACTTCTTTCGTGTCAGGTTATAACAATAAAGATGTTGGAAATACTACTTCTTCATCTATCATCGGACTTACTGCTGGTAATACTTATTACTATAGATTAAGGGCGTTTAATGTTAGTGGAACAAGCGGCAATTCAAATACTATTTCTGTTACTACTTCTGAAGCTGTGCTTAATAACTTAATTGCATATTGGGGATTTGAAGAAAATAATGGAACCGTTGCTATTGATAGCAGTGGAAATAACTATCATGGAACATTGGTCAATGGACCAATCTGGATTTGCGGGGTAAAAGAAAATGCATTGCAATTTGATGGTTTTAATGATAGGGTTGAATGTGGAACAAATTCTGGGTTGGATATGGGTACTGAAGATTTTACTATAGCGGCTTGGGTAAAAATGGGTTCATCTCAAGTTAGTTACCCAACTATCGTTTCAAAAGGAGGCAGCTCAAATAGAACTGCAGGGTATTGGTTTTATTTTTATAATAATAGTTTAAAATTTGTTTTTGGAGATGGTGTCTCAAGGATTTCAGCTTCATCAAACCCCGTCGCTATAACCGATAACTTATGGCATCATATAGCTTTAACTATTGATCGTGATGGCAATGCAGTTTTCTATGTAGATGGCGCAAACTCTGGTACAAGAGACATAACCAGTTTTAATAATAAAGACATTTCAAATGCGGAAAGAAGTTTTACAATTGGTTCATTAGGAGTAAGTTCAACAACTTATATTAAAGGTTCTATGGATGATGTTAGGATTTATAAAAGGGCTTTGGTAGATTCGGAAATTTCAACTCTATCCATTCCACCCCCTCAGACAAGCGGCAATTTGATAGCCCACTGGGCATTTGATGAAAATAATGGAACTGTTGCTATAGATAGCAGCACAAATTGTAATAGCGGTAATCTATTAAATGGCACCGCTTGGTCTCCTGGAGTCAAAGGGAGCGCACTGAGTTTTGATGGATTAAATGATCGTGTTGATTGCGGAAACTCATCTGGTCTTGATATGTCCACGGGAGATATGAGTATTTCTGTTTGGGTTAAATTATCAGAAACACAAGTAGCATATCCTACAATTATTTCCAAAGGAGCTACTTCTGATGCTACTCCAGGATACTGGTTTTATATTACAAATACTAACATCAGGGTTGTTCTAGGTGATGGTACCAATAGACTTGCTTATTCTTCTAATTCTGTTAATATCTATGATGACATCTGGCACCATATTGCTATAACTCTCGATAGAGATGGGAGGGCTCTTTTTTATTTAGATGGTATTAATATTGGTTCGGTCAGCATCACTTCATTTAATGGTAAAAATATTTCTAATGCAAGTATTCCATTGAATATAGGTTCTACATCAGCTTCTTCAACAAATGTTTACGGCACATTAGATGATTTATACATTTTCAATACAGTATTATCAGCCGAGTCTATTGATTCATTGGCTAATTTCCAAAATTGCGATATTGCAATGGTTTTGCATTTTGATGAAAACTCTGGGAATATCGCTTATGACAGCACCGCTTACAGTAATGATGGTATATTAGAAAATGGCACATCCTGGAACGGGGGAATAAGTGGTAGTTCAGTACAATTTGATGGGAGGAATGATAAAATAAATTGTGGAAACGCTCAAGAATTAGAAATGTCAACTGACGACATCACAATTGCGACTTGGGTAAATATGGTTCCATCTCAAGCAAGCTACAGTACAATTTTTTCGAAAGGAGGTTATGCTAGTACCAATGCTGGTTATTGGCTTTATTTAAGAAATAGTGCTCTCCATTTTAGTGTGTCCGATGGCACCAATCAATATTTATTTAATTCAGATGATATTTACATTACTGATAATACATGGCACCATATTGCAATAACAATTAAACGTGACAGTTCACTAACATTTTACATAGACGGAGCAACCGCCGGAAGTTACGATGCCACTTTTTTTCAAGGATTGAATTTTACAAATACGGATGAATCATTAATTATAGGATCTGCTGATTATCGCCCAACTTATTTCAAAGGAAAGATAGATGAATTTAGAGTTTACAAATGTGCTTTGACCGAAACAGAAATTTCCGATCTAGCTTTTGTACCTCAACAAAACATGGTACTATTAGATATTAGTGATAATTACCCAAAAACTGAAAATAACAACCTGAATGTTTACCCAAACCCATTTATAACCAGCGTTATAATTGCTTTTTCATTAGAAGAAGAAGAAAATATTCAGGCTAATATATATGCTTTTAATGGAAATAAAATTAAAACACTCCAGGATGGAGTTATAAATAAAGGAGAAAACATGTTAACCTGGGATGGATTAGACAACCTTGACCGTGAGGTTCCAAAAGGATTGTATGTCGTCCAAATTATTAGTGATAGTAAGGTATTCAACAAAACCATTGTTAAAATGCGCTGAATTATCGCATAAAGTTTTTTTTTACTAATAATTATTAATCATTATTAGGTTTTCATGGCGGAGAAGGGGCTCAATTGGGTCCCTTTTCTCTTTTATTTCAAAAGACAATTGACATTTCTAAGCAGGACACTGATCCCTCCTTAAATTTGGGTTGTTGCTAATCTAAATTTGCTATTAATTATTAATTGAAATATTTTTGAATGTTTAGCCGACAAAGGGGCAGCCAACCTTCTTTTGAACAATTGTTAATTTTAACTCGTTTCATGGCTCTCAATAAATATGGAATAAATCGAACTCGATTTTGAAATTAATCAAATCAAAAAAAGTTAATTCTTAAAAATGTAAATCATATAAATGACTGTATAATTTAGTTCCAATAAGTAATTTGATAAAATATATTAAAAGGAGAAAATCTCCAGAAGAGAGTGATAATAGTTAATATGTCATATTTTTAAATGTCCTATAATTAATATTATGTTAAATAATAATATACAGTATAAAGGGAAGCATTTTAGTAACTCCCCTTTATCGCTTAATTTATTGGTTATTCAGCTTCTGTAATTTATCATTCATTTTCAACCTTCCATACGCCTCTTTTAAAGCTAAAATTGTTGGTTGATCATCTGGACGAATCTGTAAAGCATTTTCCAAGATAAGGAACTGCAATTGATAAGTTTCTATTAGCTTCTTCAGTTAATTCATTGTATTT
>BS_KBA_SWE02_21mDRAFT_10001113_pt1 | contig 10236 bp, 10 predicted proteins | sample BalSeasSWE02_21m_FD_9196 | JGI IMG/M metagenome (IMG submission 9196)
CAGATGCCAAGCGGGGGGGGCTGGCTCCACTCACATTGCGATTGATCCGGTTTCAGTATGGCGTCAATAGGGTCGTTCTGTTGGGAGACCATACAATTCTTTCAAGGCCTCCAGGGAAAATTGATACCCAATGGCTCCCATGGGCATACGGTTGAGGCTTCGAATGATCTCCGGGAGATTGCAACCATGCGCACCGCCACCAGCGATAACATGATGTTTATAATGATACGCCAGATCATTCATCGACCCCAGGATTCGTTTGCTTGTCGTTGGAGCGTATCCGATTTCAGAATATTCCCCCAAGATTCTTTCCTTAATAGCCGGGTCAAACCCTTCATCAGAAATGATGCATTCTAAGTATTTCAGGAATACGGTTCCCAGTTTCAGGATTTGAGATCTGGGCAGATCTGGTACCAAGAAATTGAATAAGGTTTTGTCGTTGACAAACAAAACGCATTTCCTTCTCTCGATATAGAGCAAGTTGGCATGCCACGAACCTAAGAACGAAAATGGTGGCTCGAGAAGGGTTAAATCGTCCTGCTTCAGGCCCATCTCTTTTTGAAGTTTTTTGGTGCATCGTAGTAACGGCATTGTGGGTGGTCCCAGTAGTGTTGATCAGCCCTGATTCTTGGTTGGCTTGGGCAGCATTTCTCGGAGGCTCTAATCAATATTCACCTTTTTATAGAGGTATTCCGGGGGAACGTCTTCCGAAACTGAAATAAGATCAAGAACGGATACATCTGGTGGTAGCAAAAGTGTTTAGTCATTCGCCAGGGGCAGATAAGGGACTAAGGCCGTGTGCTCCGTCAATGGGTCAAGTAATCTCCAGCAGGTTTACCGCAGGAAATTTCCGTGGACCTTTTTGGAATCAGCCGGAGCCTATGCCTGGCTTGNGTCAAGTCTTTGAACTGGTTCTGGCAATAAAGCTGGTAATCAATTGTTCGAGTTCTTTGCTCCCGCATGAAGGACACGTTGCGGCCTTGTTTTCATGTTCCTTCAAGGTTAAAGCCAACAGACATTCTTTGCCGCACTTCAGGCATTTGTAATCATAGAGTGGCATGATGTGTTTCGCCTTTCTTTAACGGGATGATTGTTGTTCAATAGGAATAAACGGTAAAGACCATCCCATCCAATTTATTGCCGATTTCAATGTTTAGAATCCTTAGCGGTTTTCGGAGATCGGTGCTCGCCCCATTCTTCGGCAATCATGGCCATTTCGGTGAATCGTTTGGCCACGCGACCAAAAATCGATTCCGGGGGATACTGCCCATCCGGGGTCATTTCCCCGGCCGGGACCCCGGTTAATAATTCGAGGGCTTCTTCAATGTTGGTCACTCCAAAAATTGAGAAATTTCCAGACTCCGCCGCCTCGACCACTTTACGATTCAGGGCCAAGTGCCGAATGTTTTTGGCCGGAATCAGTACACCCTGTTTTCCGGAAAGCCCTCGCTTCTGACAGGATTCAAAAAACCCCTCAATCTTCTCGTTGACTCCGCCAATGGGTTGAATCTCTCCCAATTGATTAATGGATCCCGTGACCGCGAGTGATTGGTGCACGGGAATATTGGCGAGACTCGACACAATCGCCACGAGTTCCGCCACGGCAGCGCTGTCTCCTTCCACCTCGGAATAGGTTTGCTCAAAGGTGAGGGTGGCACTGAGGGCAAAGGGTTGGAATTCGGCAAATTTTCCGCCAAGAAATCCTGCTAAGGTCATCACCCCTTTGCTGTGGATCTCGCCCGATAACTCCGCTTCGCGTTGGATATCAATGACGCCTTCATTGCCGACAAACGTGCGGGCGGTAATGCGACAGGGTCGTCCAAATGCATAGTCTCCCAGTTGATGAACGGAGAGGCCGTTCACTTGCCCGACTGTTTCACCCTCCAAGTCAACCATGAGGGTTCCTTCCTGGATCGCATCTTGAACTTTTTCTTCTAAGAGGTTGGTGCGATGGCGTTTCTTGTCTATAGCCATTTCCACGTGTGTTTTTGAGACCAACGACCGGCCCTCTTGTTTCGCCCAATAGGCGGACTCNCGAACGACATCGCTGACCCAACTCATGCGCAGCGACAAGCGATCCCGACGCTCGGCGAGCCGAAGGCTATACCGGATGATTTCGCCAACGGCATCGACCCCGAATGGCGGAAGTTTTTCCTCACGGCAGAGTTGTGCGATGAAGCGGGCATAGAGTTGCTCTTGGGAATTTTCACGAGGAATATCGATGTCAAAATCGGCTTTCACCTTAAAGAGTTTAGGGAAGTCTTGTTCATACCCTTGCAGGAGGGAAAAAATGTATGGGGGGCCGAATAAAATAATTTTGATGTCAATGGGAATAGGTTGGGGCTTGAGACCCGTGGTTGAAAACCCAAAGTACTCACCGGGATCTTCGATATTGACCGAGCGTGTTTTGATGACGCGCTTGAGGGCGTCCCAGGCGAAGGGTTGACGCAGCAAATCGAGCACATTCACGAGTAAAAACCCTCCGCTGGCCCGCAGGCATGAACCGGCTTTAATTTCCGTAAAGTCGGTGTAGACCACTCCCATGTGAGACTTTCGCTCGATTTTCCCAATCAAATTGGCATACGTTGGGTGAGGCTCATCAATAATCGGTGCTCCGGTTTGTTGGGGATGTTCAACGAGGAGGTTGACTTCATAACGGGTGAGATTCGGTTTATGATCTCTGGCGTCCCATCCCAGAATGGCTAATTGCGGCCCTTCGCGTGGCAAAAAATCTTTATAGTTGCCCACAATATCTTCTTCCACTTTTTGGAGATATTCCAACACTTCGGGGAGATCTTGATGGTGATCACGAAGGACGGCAAAACGATTTTGCATGGCTGACCTGACGACTTGGCGATCCATTTCCAGGAGGGCATGTTCTGCTTCATGGTCCAGGGCATGGACTTGAGCCTGGAATTGCCGGATTTTTCCCTCGAGAAGCTTCCCCTGTTCGGACATGGTCTCTTTTTCGGTGTCGGTCAAGGCCTCGCGGTCCTTTTGCCGAAACGGCTTTCCGTCACGCATCGGCACCATGGTAAAGCCCACTGGATCTTCTTTGAATCCGAAGCCCCGCTTTTTGGCTTCTTCACTGACAACTTGGAAAAGGGTTTCTTTTTTTTCGTCTCGATCTTCGATAATTTTGGCTCTGGCATCCAGATATTTTTGGCTTTCAAAGGCCAGAGGCAGGTCTCGCCGAAGGCTTTGGATGACATGGCTTATGGCTTGTTTGAACTCTCGTCCTTTGCCCGAAGCGAATGACAGGCAGAGGGGTGATGAGGGTTCTAAGAAATTGTGGACATAACACCAGTCACGTGGAGCAGGCATCGATAAGGCTACTTGTTGCACTCGTTTGTGGATGATCCCCCATTTGCCCGTACCAATAGGTCCCGATGCATAAATATTAAATCCGTGGCTTTTTATGTTGAGTCCAAAGTCCAAGGCTTCAAGGGCTCGGGCCTGTCCCAGTGGTTCTTCCAACGGCGGCAGTTCCGTTGTGTCAGCAAACCCTAAGGCATCGATGTCGATACTTGGCGTCAACAATGAAAGAGGAATTCGCAATTCGTCCATAATTAAGGGGTCCTATGGGTGGAAACAGTCGAAGTGAATGTTATCCCGTTCCCAATCTTCTGGGATGATATTTTTGGTTAAATGCGTGGTTGATAGGGTGCGACTTGTCGAATGTAACTGATCAGGTTGCGAATTTCCTCTGGTGTCAGACGGTATCCCCAATTATGCATAGGGCTAAACACCAATCCCCAAATAATGATCGAGCGCAACTCATATTCATTTTTGGCGGTGGATTCAGCCGTATGAAAATCTCTTGGAGGCACCATAAGCGTCGCCGCGTCAGGTCCTTTGCCATCTCCCAGGGCGCCATGACATCGAAGGCAATGGGTTTGATAGAGAACTTTTCCGGCATCGGGATTTGTCATGACGTCTTGGGCGGTTGTGCTGCCGATGAACATCAGAAGGATTGTCAGGAATGTGAAGTTCCTGACAAACAATCGCCAGATTTTCTTCAAGAGCTTTCCATTGGGGAGGAGAGTGTTCATAGGAACAGTTATTGCTTTCATTATTACCACTGTCGCGTATTGCCACAGCACCTTCTCTATGGATTGGCCCAAAACTCCCCATTATAAAAAATCTATCATTGAAAACGGCCGTTAGCTTTCTGGTTGCCAACAGACATTGTGGCCAAATCCCAATCCGATCCACGCCTGAAGGAGGTCTCGTCGGCTCACACATCCGACAATGACACCATTGCGTTCAACCGGCAGGACTAGCAAATGTTGGTGTTTCATGAGTTGGACGGCTTCCTTGAGTGTTGCCGATTCCTGGATGGCGACATGATCCTGAACCATTATCTCTTCAGCCGTTAACTGGCTGAGTTCTCGTCCGGCTTCAAGGATATTGAGGATATCAAACTCACTAATAAACCCTATAAAGGCTCCCTTGTCATCAACAACAGGAGCTCCTGGCAAGGAAGACGTGTTGAGTGCAATCGTGATGGCCAAACCGTTTTGCTGGCGATGAAAACGTAAATCATGCTTATATGAGATTTGGTCAATGGTTCTCAGTCCGGCGGTTGCAATACTGTGAAGGCTCATGGGGGTACTCCGTTAAGGGTTGGTACGAGAGTCACATATTTTATTTCCATCATGGAGATAGATACTCCCCACTTCAAAAGCCGTTCCATCATCCAGCTTGATGGAGACATAGTCATGGTTTTTGGCTAATGCCTTCACTTCGCCTGACCATTGTGAGGGTTCCACCGATACAATCCTTTTCCCACAAATTTTTAATTTCAGCGCATCTAACCCGGTGGTTTTCATATCGAAACCTTTCTTGGTTGAAGGGGCAGGTCTGGTAAATGAATTTTTCACTCTTGGCATTTCCTGGTGTCCAACGTTCTTCTACCTGACATAGAAACAAAAGCAAGGCTCATGCCTCCAGTTTAGAAAAAAAACATCCTTTCGCTCGGCCATTTTGAGCAAAGGGGATATAGTGAAAAAAGGTATACAAGTTGCAAAGGGAAATAATCGTGTATCTGGAGATTAACCTATTTGGTATTTCTAAAAAAGGAGGTGTGTGATGGCTGAACTGGTAATCCAAAAAGGGGAAAAGAAAGACGTGCCGGCGCAGAAGGGAGAAGTGAGAGGTGGGGGTGTGGAGTTCGAACGAATGCTTGACCGATTTGATAAGATGATGGGGGATTGGTGGGGCCGTCCATTTCCGAGTTTAATGCCTTCACTTCCCAGTCTTATGCGTCCTTCTCGGGCCTTGATGTCAGAGGCCTTTTCTTTGCGGGCACCAGCTGTCGATGTCTATGAAGGTGAGCAGGAGGTGGTCATTAAAGCCGAGGTGCCAGGTATGGACAAAGGAGACCTGAAGGTAGATCTGACCGACTCTATGCTGACGATCTCGGGAGAAAAGGAAAAAGAAGAAAATATTAAAGAGGAAGCCTATACCTATTCCGAGCGGTCGTACGGATCTTTTTCTCGAAGTCTGCAATTGCCTTGTGCGGTGAAATCCGATAAAGCCCGGGCCACATTCAAAAATGGGGTTTTGGAAGTCAAACTCCCCAAAACCGAGGAAGCCAAAAAGCGGCATGTGACCGTGAAAATTGATTGATGGCGTAATTTGAGGATTCAATTAACTGTACCTACCTGGAACCTGATGAAGTGGTGAAATTTTTCCAATCTTTTATCTGAGGGGGAATATTATGAGGGGTGCAACAATATTTTTTATCATGATGCTGTCCGTTGAAGGTTTAGCCCTGATGGGGATGACCGATGCAAAGGCCCAATCAGGACCCACGAGCCTTCAAGACGGGACTGCTGCCGTCAGAACCGCCGAATCGCTCGCCGAGAAGAGTGCGCAAACACTGAAGGATGACCCGGTTTGCGACCCGAGCCGCCGGCCCAAAATCACAAAAATTGAACCTGATGAGTTTCAGGCGGGGGCGAAAGTGGTGATCATTGGAGAAGATTTCGGGCAAAAAAAAGAATGCCTGTTTGAGGTCACCTTCGGGTATGAAAAGGCGAAAGATTTCATGCTGATGGGAAATGAGCGAATAGAAGCGACGGCGCCCGATAACATCTCCACAGGAATGATTTTTGTGAGTGTGATCACGGGTGGTGGTGGGGCACGATCTGCGGTGCTCGTGAAGAAGCAGGAATAGACTTTGGCGCCGTTATATCATTCAGCGTGGAAGGGCACCGGAGGCGAGTGGCATTGTGAACATTCCCGAAATGGGAATAAAGAGCTTCGCAGCAAGACGGCACGGAAGGAACGGGAATTCTGGCGGTATCCCAATTACCTTGGGCGTATTTTGATAATGAGGAGAAATTCTGGTGACGGCGACAATCTCTATTAAGAAGGTGGGAGGACTTGCGGTCACCCTTTCTCTTGTCTGTCACTTGTGGGTGGGTCTCGCCTTGGGGATGGAGGCCCCAACCGGCATCGTCAAAAATACGGTTGACGAGGTTATTCGTCTGGTGACCGACGAAAAGCTGAAAGTTCCTGACCAGGCATCGCATCGTCGCCAGTTGCTCGAAGAGACCATTGGGACACTCTTCGATTTTGAAGAAATGGCCAAGCGTTCGCTTGCCGCCCAGTGGAAAAGCCGGGGGGAAGCCGACCATCAAGAATTTGTCAATTTATTTCGGACTCTTCTCTCCAATACCTATGCTGGAAAAATTGAAAATTATTCCGGGGAAACCGTGAACTATTTCAAGGAACGGTTGAAAGACGGCTATGCAGAGGTGCAAACCAAGATTGTTTCCGCCCAGACAGAAATTTCTTTGGATTACCGGCTCATCTTAAAGGACGGCACGTGGCATGTGTATGACGTGGTGGTGAATGGCGTGAGTTTGGTGAAGAATTATCGTAGCCAATTTGATCGGATCATCCATCGCTCCTCTTACGAGGATCTCGTCATCACTTTACGAGACAAGTCCGATGAGATCACGGCTCCATGATACGAAGCTCGGCGCAATGCTCGAAAAGGATAAAGCCTAGGCAGCCGCTGTGCTCTTGTATCTTTCGATGCCAAGGGTGAAGCCATGCGGGGGTATGGGATGAAACACGAGAGAACATTCTTTTTCATGATGTTTGGAGTCTACTTCGTGTTCATGGCTGGCTGCTCTGGTGTGCAGGTCGTGCCCAAGGACATGGAAGATCGAGTGAATCGTGATATTTCCTTTGTGCAATTACTTGAAAACCCATTGCCATACAATGGACAAATCCTGGTAGTTGGCGGGCAGGTTCTTTCTGCAAAACGTCTTAAAAATACCACGCAGATAGAGATCCTTCAACTTCCGTTGAATCCGGATATGAAACCAGTGGAGTCCCTCCAAGAGTCCCAAGGACGGTTTCTGGCTCTTCAGGAAGAATTTTTAGATCCTGCGACCCTTCCTTTGGGTACCCGGGTGACGGTGGTCGGAGAAGTCTCCGGGATGGTGAACTTACCTTTGGATGAAACCACCTATGACTTTCCCACCCTTGTGATTAAACGATTAACGGTTTGGCCCGCCACCTCAACGTATCGAGGCATTCAACCTTATCCGTATCCTTATTGGGGGCCCTACTGGGGACCTTTTTGGTGGTAATGTTGTGGGTGTTTTCAGGCAAGAAGGGGGTTCCTGAAAAACGTGCCTCCTTGTGACGTACCTATGAAGACCCAGATGTTGATTGCCCAGAGTTCCGGTCTTCCGGTTGAGGCTCGATCTCTTGAGATCGTCGAGCGCAAAGGACTAGGCCATCCGGATACGATCTGTGATTCCATTGCGGAATCGATTTCGCTTCAACTCTCTCAGGCTTACCAAAACACCTTCGGGCGTATCTTGCATCATAATGTGGACAAGTGCATGTTGGTGGCGGGGCAAGTGAAGTTGCAACTGGGGACGGGACGCGTCATCAAGCCCATGCGTCTGATTATTGGCGGCCGGGCTTCCTTCGGGGTAGGCAAAAAAAATATTCCGGTCTCCGAAGTGGCGATTGAGGCGGCGCAAAACTGGATCAAGAGCCATTTGCCTCATGTTAATCCTGAAAAGCACATGAGCTACCAAATAGAATTGCAACCGACATCAGTCGAGCTGGGCGCTATTTTCGAACGGGGACCCGGGCTGTTGCCCGCGAACGATACGTCTGCCGGGGTGGGGTTCGCCCCGCTTACCGCAACTGAACAATTAGTGCTTGGCGTCGAAAACTATTTAAATAGTCCAGGGTTCAAACAGGAGCATCCTGAAACCGGTCAGGATGTCAAAGTGATGGGGGTCCGCATTGACCGCAATCTCTCTTTGACGGTGGCTATGCCTTTTTTGGCCAAAAGGATGAATTCGGAAAAACGTTATTTTGAGGCCAAGGAAAAAGTCCTTCACCAGTTACAGGAATATATTCATCAGCAACCTCATGGATGTCCACGGGTTCAAGTGACCTTGAATGCCCTTGATCGAGCTCAACAAGGATTGAAGGGGATGTATCTCACNCTATTGGGAACCTCTGCGGAACAGGGTGATTCTGGACAAGTGGGACGTGGNAANCGGGTCTGCGGNCTCATTTCCTTGAATCGNCCCATGAGTGTTGAGGCCGCTGCCGGAAAAAANCCGGTGAGTCATGTTGGGAAAATTTACAATGTTCTGGCCNGCNAATTAGCGACGCGCATTCATGCGGAAGTGCGGGGTGTTGGCGATGCCACGGTATGGATGGTGAGTAGGATCGGTGCACCGGTGAATCAACCATTGGTGGTTTCCGCCCAGGTGGGTCTAAAAAAAGGCTATTCACTGAAACGGATTACTGGAGAGGTTCAGGATCTGATCAAGCAGGAACTGGCCGACATGGANGGTTTTTGCGAGGCCTTGNCCACGGGGAAGTTTGGAGTTTGTTAAATGGCTGCTATATGNCCAGGATGATAGAAACTATCAGGCATGGCCCCGTGCTTCGTCATCCCACGCCGGTTTTTAGCAGGAATCCCTCCTTTTCTTTCGTCATCCCTGCAAGTTGTAGAGCCTGCCCCTGCAGCTTTTGGCAGGGGCGGGGATCCATCCGAAAGGCACCTAAGAAGGATGCCCGATAACAAGCGCGTGACCACGGCACGGAAGAGGATTCCTGATGATGAATATCGGAAATGAGTAAGAGAGAGCCCGGTTTCGCGCCTGCCTCGCAGGTGAAGGCTTTTCTATGAGGGCCGGACAGATGAAATACAGGGTTCTCATTGGGCAAGAACTTGACTGAGGGTCCTCCCAAGCAGACCGTTTCTCCGAAAAGTGTGCGTCGGATAAGCGGCTTTACCGCTACGTGCCTGTTGATTAGTAGTGTCGTGGGAACGGGGATTTTTACCACCACCGGGTTTATGGCCCGGGACCTCGGTGATCCGTGGCTGATTCTCGCCCTATGGGGAGGTGGAGCCCTCATGGCTCTTACCGGGGCCATGTGTTACAGCGAGCTGGGAGCGGCTTTTCCATTCGTGGGTGGTGACTATGTGTATCTTCGGGAGGCGTATCACCCTTTTATAGCGTTTTTGAGCGGATGGGCCGCATTTACTGTTGGCTTTGGTGCTGCCATTGCCGCTGGAGCCATGGGATTTTCCGCATATGTGCTCCAACTGTTCCCCGGTGAAGCCCATTCAATTCTTCAGGCGAAAGGGGTGGCACTGGCTTTGCTTTGGGGCCTCACCGCTGTTCATGTGGGAGGGGTTGGACCGGGAGGATTTCTCCAACAGGTTCTCACTATTTTAAAGGTAGGCGCTATTGCGTTTCTTGTTGTGGGGGCGTTTGCGGTTGGACAGGGAGATTGGCAGCATTTGGCGATCACACCGCACACATCCTTTGCCGGGATGGGAACCCTGGTGGTGTCGTTTATCTTTGTGACCTATGCCTATTCAGGATGGAATGCTGCAGGGTACATTGCCGGAGAAATCCTGGATCCGACTCGTTCCATTCCTCGAACGATGATTGGCGGGACCCTGCTGGTTGGCGTGCTTTATGCGGTTCTGAACCTCGTGTACTTTTATGCGCTTCCTGTTCATGCCCTGTCTGCTCCTCCTCTCCTGCCTGTCGCCGAAAAAGCGGCCGTGGCAATGTTCGGTCCGACGGCCGCGAATTTTGTGACCATCCTGTTGTGTGTTTCCATCGCGGGTACGGTGAGCGCAATGATATGGACCGGACCCCGGGTCTACTATGCGATGGCTCAGGACGGGTTCCTGCCGGATTTCTTTTCGGACACCGAGCGCAATCA
>BS_KBA_SWE02_21mDRAFT_10001114_pt1 | contig 10234 bp, 7 predicted proteins | sample BalSeasSWE02_21m_FD_9196 | JGI IMG/M metagenome (IMG submission 9196)
CCTGACTGATAAGGATTCCATAGATCCGGTGTTTGGCGAAATAATCGTTCTGTTCAATGCCAACCCTGTTGAGGTCACATTCACCAACACCTCACTCATGAGCAAAAACTACACTCTGCACTCGGTGCAACAAAAATCGGTCGATCCGGTGGTGCGTACTTCATCCTATGATGCGACTAACGGAGGTTTCACCATTCCAAGTTATACCAATGCTGTGTTCGTCATCAAGGAAAAAACCGAATTAAACCTGCCAACCCTTATTGGTGCAGCAATCGTCGTATTTCTAGGCGTGATCGCGTTGATCTTCACGCGTAAGAAAAACAAGTAAGTTCCTTCTTGCAACTATAAAACGGATAAATTTCAGACGAACCTGTCCATTATTTTATCCAAATAAATGCTTATAATTCTATATTTGTTGTATACTAAATAAAGAAATCCTGAGGTTGTTTTAGGAAAATCGACAGCCAGGGGACTCTTACAAAAACCCATATTTTCTATTGCCGAGCGCATCCTATATCTGACGAAATACTCAGTAAATTGCACTTTTATTCCATGTGTGGGGGCTTCCAATTGAGACCTTGAACGGGGTTCTCAGAAGCCATTGGTCGTGAATTCAAATCTCACTCCCGCCACTTATTATATTTCATCGAGTAAACTGACCTTATTACCTTTTTATTTTGTGGTCCTAATTGGGATTTTTCGAGTAAATTTTGAATAATCCCTTAGTTAATAATTTTAGATTTATTGTTTCCACCTAATTTGCGACAAAGTTCTTATATCCTCAACTCTTCATCCATCACGCAATATACTAACCAACTTTTTCTCCAACCGGTTAATTTGTGCTGGCATCGCCCATCCTTTTTGTCAGACCCAAGTTGCCAGATTACCAAAGTTTCAAAGGTTAATTTCTCTCAATCAGATATTGGCAAAAAAAAGACACGAAGATTGAGTTGCCGTGACTCCGCGTATTCAATAATGAAGGACATACCTAATTTTCTCCTAATTACACCACGCTATTTTGCTCTTAATAAACGTAAAACCGCATCTTTCAAGACTTGTGCCTGCCTCTGAAATTCCCCATCTTTTTTCTCCATTTTAGCCATTATCTCCAAACGAGTCAGCAAAATTTCACGCATCATTTCCCTGGCATCCTTCAAAGAATGCTGCTCTGGATCAAATATTTGGTCCGGAAATCCCATTTTTTCCATAATCCCACCGTGTTTCAAATCAAATGAATACATCAACACCGGACACCTCCCTTTGAATGCCAGCACTGACCCATGAACGCGGGCAACGAAAGCTGCCTGACAGTAACTGTATACATTTGCCGCGACCCTTGGAAATATCTCTTCATCAATGATAAGCGCATTTCTGCCCCATTCTGCTTTCATCATAACATTACGCGAAGCTTCCCGGTCATCATCCGGGGTTACAGTGTTCATTGGGACAAATACCGGCTGATATCCGTTCTCCCATAACCAATCGAATACTCCTGCGAAAACTTCTATCTCCCTTTGACTTTGTTCAGTGGATTTGACCGAGTAATGTGAGTGCGCTTCCCCATCACTACTACGTAAAAGACGAGGCGTAAGCGCAATAAGCGGACGAGACGGCTCATTGCCCCAACCAGCCCGTTCCAACAAGTCCACTGCATCATGCTTATCACTTGAGGTCAGGGTAAATGCAGAGTCTGGCACAAATTTTCCAAAGGAATCATCCATTCCACATTCAACAAACAACTGGCGAGTATGTTCATCCCGGTATGTGATTGCCGATGCATAGGATAAGAGGTATCTCAAGACCGATCTAGTAAAACTGGATTTGACCCGCTGGCTGGAAACCGCCCATAAAACACAGGGCACACGAAATATTTTTGACAAAGTGGTAAGAAAAGCAATGGCAATCGAATGGAACCATTCATCATAAAAGGGAACACCGCCGCCAAAGATAAAGAGATCTGCGCTCATGAATTCTTTCACGATGTGAAGAATCTGTCTTCGTGCATGAAGGGATTTGAATCTATGTATTGAATCTCTTTTAGTATAAGAATAAACATGGCTCGGGTTATCTGTAATTACAATAAACTCCACATCATTTAAGTCTCCGCCAAGTATATCGGCGATTGATAACAACAAGGCTTGATCACCGACATTTTTACTTCCATACCATGCCCCCCAAAGGATGATTCTTGTAATCTTCTTCATTGGTCCTTATTTATGGAATCGATAAGTGTTTGTTCATAGGTGCGCAAAATATGCGACAAGTCAAAACGAGGTGATAATTCCCTGCTGGCAGCCCTTGCATTTTCCAATCTTTCAGGGTTTGAAAGCAACATTCTCAAACTCTCAGTAAATCCATCAATATCTTTCGGCTCATGTAAGAAACCATTCACCCCATCATCAACAATCTCATTTATCCCGCCAATCCGACTTGCTACGATAGCCAGTCCATGCGCCAGGGCCTGCAGACCAGTTAGGGGAATCCCTTCCGCGAGCGAAGGCAGCAGTAGTATGTCACTCTGTCTAAAAGTATCGTTCACCCCTTCGGGTGTAATCCAACCCGAGAATGTAAATCGATCATCCAAATCCAACAAAGTAACCAGTTGTATTATTTTCTCACGGAATGCGCCATCACCGACCATTACACAATGCCATTCAAGATCACGAAGGTTAGCCAGGATCTGAGGAATGACTTCAAGGTTTTTTTGTTCTGCAAATCTGCCTGAAAAAATGATTTGTGGTGGTTTATGAACCTGTATTTCTTCAATATTTATTGAGTTCAATTCAATGGCATTTGGGATCACCTTGATATCGATCGGGTAATGAGAAAATGCCAAAGCACGGGTAAAGTCACTTATTGTGGTAACAGTTGTGGCGTCCTGCCAGATGCGCGGGGTAATGGGATAGATCCATTTGAACCAACGATCCGTTTTCTCAGGGGCACCGCCGGGCACATCTCCCAAATGACTCGTCAAAACATATGGGATACCTGTCAACTTGGAAAATATCCAGGCAAGTAAACCAGCAGGCACTGCAAAATGAACGTGGATAATATTAGGACGATAACGAAGAATCAGCCATAGACCTATGAAAAAACCTACGGCCAGGTAGCCACTCATGGCGGGCAAATCCCCGACATAGGCTTTTCGACGAAAGGATGGAATCCTAATTATATGAACACCCTCATCATTACTATGCATTGCCAACCCTTTCATATGCGGCGCCAACACATATATATCGTGCCCAAGCCTTACAAGGCCGCGGGCTACATCCTGCGCTACCCGCCCACCACCACCGCCTATTGGAGGATACTCATGAATGAGAACCAGAATGCGCATCGGCTACAACACTTCCGAATATGCTTGTATATGTTTTTCTATTGAGACTTTCGTTGAGAAGATTTTGTGTGTGTACTGCATTGCGTTTTTTCCCTTTTCCAACCAATTGTTTTTGGCCAATAAACTCTGCAAACCTTTTACATAATCGCCATCTGTAACATGATAACCGAACATTGACGAGAAGCCACCCGGGTTATTACTACTCAGGATGGCACATCCATGCCCTGCGGCTTCGATAAAGGTTGTCGGCAGACTTTCGCGCGCAGATGTGTTAACAAGGACCCAACATCTACTGAACAACTCTGCCAGTTCGTTTCCCGAGAATTGATCTATAAATCCGCGGATATTCAAATTGGGAATTTTCTCATACCTGGATATCAACTTCTTTTCCCATTTAGAATTACGCCCTGCCCCAACCGTTTCAAATTTGACCTGGGGAAAGTATTCGGCCAAATCGAAAAATATTTCGGGACGTTTTCTTCTGTCCAACCGTCCGACAAAACAAACCACCGGTGTTTCTGACTTATTCACTTTTTCTAAAAAAGGTATGGGAGAAGGCAAGAACTCTGGATCATTAGTGAGCTTATATTTATTTTTTGCCTTGGGTATCAGCATATGAGATGCACCAAAACAACGGTCTGCTTTACGGACTGCACGATGAACAAGAAAGTTGTCTTCATACAGAAAGTTGAAAATCACCTGCTTAAAGTTCAACGAGGGATGCAAGAGTTCAATCCGCCAATCGTGGATATTTCGCGTATCTCGAAAGGTGATAATATGTTTTCGATCGGGCATTGCACGTTGCGCAAGATATGTGCTAAAAGACGGTTCCTGTGAGTGGTAAATTTCGGCATTTGCCGCACGAAACAATTCAAGAGCAGAAAAGGGGTTACGGGGATTGAATCCGAAGACACGAATACCATCGAGCAGTTCCACAGCTTTTTGTCCAGCACGACGCGGGACAACGGCAGTCACCTCGAATCCGTATTTGACAAGTTCCCGTCCGATCATACGTGTGGACCGCCCAAATCCACCATATTTTCCCCAGGCAAATATCTCGGTACTAATAAGACAAATATTCATGGCATCATTCTTGATCTTTCATCAATAAGCCCCATAGAAAGCCCAAGCCTTGTATCTTTTCACCAAACCAGAATACGAAAAAATCAAGAATGGACGGAAAGGAATTCACATCAAAGGGACCAATAACCTTTACCCAGACCGCCTTTAACCAATTGGTTTTGCGCCCGCTCTTGTCACCATCCCACAAAAGGCTGGGTTGAGGAGTGAATGAAGTTTCTGCATTTATGTAAAACTTGTGGAGGCCTGCGATACCCACCCCTCTTTTAAGCTGGCGCTTCAAATAATCAACATATGTGGATTTTCTCATGTGCAAAACTGCATTCGGAGTATATACGACCTTTGCGCCTCTTTGTCGAATTCGCCACAGCAGGTTTATATCTTCACCAGGGAGTTTTTGGGACTGATAAATATACCCATCATGTTTTATACATATTTCCAAGATAGATCGCGTAAAGATGATATTCGCCCCATTTCCAACAAACCCTTTCCGATCCTCGTGTACGACAACTGGAAATGAACGGCGATTGCGGATCGCATTCAAAAACGGATCTGATTCGCGCATGGTTCCGCCCACTATATCCGCACTGAATTGATCCATTATGGTTATCAAATTTTCCAGCCAGTTTTCAGGTGGGATGCAATCGTCATCAGTGAAGGCGATCAAATCACCTTTGGCTTTGGCAAACCCCGCATTTCTTGTTATACCTACGCCCAGATTTTCAGTATCCTGGGAGACAATGATTTCGTCGGGACGGCGTGATTGATGTTCAAGCGCGTCAATACAATTTTGAAGGGATTCGCGTCCAAGGCTGGGAATGATAACCGTTACTATATGAGAATCCGATGTCATAATTGGGGATTTTCAGGCAAGACCTGTAAAGATAATAATACCCACTTTTCAGCGGGTGTAGTGCAGGAGGAAGGATTTGAACTCTCCCGAGGAAACTCCCACTACGTCCTGTACGTAGTGCTTCTGCCAATTCCGCCATTTCGCTTGCGTTTTGTATTTTATCGTTAAAACAGGTGCTGTCAAGCGATCACAGTTGTGAAATGAAATTACATAAGTAACTTCTATTCATAAATCAACAAAATTAGATAACTGATTTATAGCCGCATAGTAACATCTGCAGGCTAAATTTGGCGGGGTAGCTCAGTGAAAATGCAGGTGACTCATAAGTTCTTGGTCGTGTGTTTCCTGCTAGCGCGGGACTACGCAATTCTCTCTCACAACACAAGCATCACCAAATGTAAATATTACTTATTGAATCTAAGTATATTCTTCAAAAACAAGGGACTTGGAACACCAACAATTAGTGTTCCGTTTGATATTTATTATGAATTTTCGAATTAATTTTAAGCAATTTTAGTATCTGAAACTTCCCCTGTATCATTTTTCGAGATGTTGGAATTAAATATAAAGAAATATGAATGCTCTATTGAAGCCGTAACTGCCCAGGAACTCCAAGAAAATGTACCGGTCGGATAGGAAATTTCGAAATACCAATTTGATCAATTTTCTCAATATTAGTGATCCATAAATTAAGAAAATCATCCAGATCGATAAGACGAATACCTGGTTTTTTTAGATCAAGAGAATATTGATGTGCATCCACTGAAAAACCGCTAAATGAAAAGAAAATGCCCGTATCATTTTGCCCGAGTTTTTCAGAAAATTCATTTATCTTTTCAAAAGTTGACACATCCGAGAACTTTGCAACATGAACCAAAAGCCTTGGTGGTTTTAAACCAATAGGATCCAGAGAAAAGACCATATCAAATTGACCATTATCATCATTTATAGGGAGGTCCCATGTAATGAAACAACCCAGAGCCTTTAATAATGACGAAATAATAATCCGGAGATCCTTAATCTCCAATAATTCGAGATATTGCCGGATCTGGCTGGATGCAAATTCTTGAGCGCTGTTGAAAGGATCCGTATCAAAAATTGCTATCCGTCTCTCTTCTTTGGCTTGCCATTCTTGAATTGCTTGGATGGAAGCAGAAAATACATCATTCAAATTAGTATAATTATAAGATGCATTTCGACCGAAAGTTGTAATATACCAGCGCCCGTTTTTTGTTTTTTCCAACCACCCTGCCTTGACAAGAGGAATGGTTCCAACCCTCATGATGACTTCAAAACGTGGAATATTTGGTGCGAAAGGGAAATATCCATTCTCGAAATCGGTAAACGGAATTGATTTCTTTAAGTATTGAATTAGATCTGAGACATAGAGACCTTGCGGCTCAAACCATAGCAATTCAAAGATTGTTTTTAGAATCAGGTTGATTCGCTGTGGAGGTATTTCAAATTCCGGTTCAATCATAGTCATCCAAAGTTTTAATAATTATTATATAACACTTTTTGAGCAGTGACTGAAATATTGGTCGGACCATCCAGGATATATCTCTGTTGATAATTCTCGATCAGCTCTTCTTTTTCAATTTCAGAAATTCTCTCACTTCCTATGGCCACCAGGTAACCTGGAACCCAAAAATCTTTCATTAAGCCATTCATGCTGATCTTTGGAAAATTCTCGAATATCAGTTTTGAGGTTTCTTTCCGGATTGTTTTAATTTGGAATGCTGGTGCGATTATTGGTGGGATCGCAGCGATCCATTGCATCATATCCTTTTTAATCATTATATCGTTTAATTTCCATCCGTAAGAAAGGAATATCAATGGTGTTTTTTCTTCGAGAAAATCCAAAATATCATTAGAAATAGACTTTGGATCTAATCGGGGAATTAACAAACAAGTGAAAGGCAATTGTGACAACCCAACAGATATTATTGATGGTCTTTTTCTATTTATCTTCTCGATGATAGANGGATTTTTTGAATATTCTCTTTGTTTCCCTGAATGAAGTTCACCACCACGGTTAGATACTGACCGTTCAGTGACTGTCACAGGTTGAGATTGAATATATACATTATTTGGCTGCTCAAAATCACTTATCTTTGTAAACTGTTTTACATGTATGGTTTCTCTTGAATGCAACCTGCTGGATGGGACATTTTTCATTTTGTGCACAGAATTACTATCCGAAATCGAATCATCTGCCGGTAACGCGGGTTGGGTTATCTTCCTTGCTAAGTGCCTTGTTTGTCCGCGAATCAATTCATAAGATGTATCTGGGTCAAATATAAGTGCAATAATTATTCCAACAGTAATGACGTGGGCATGCAATAGATAATTATTATCTGAAAGTTTCACTTGCTTGATTAGTTCGCCATGTCCTGAAAAATCCATATATTTATTTATGATATTCGAACAACTTTCCATTTCATTTTTTTGGAGAGAACCTACTGAAGCGATTATCTCATTCTCTGATACTAAGATCGCTTCCTGGGCATCCAAGATATTTAATGTATCCCTCATAATATTAATCAATTTCTCTTTATCTCTTGCCCAAAAAGGATGCACCAGATCATTAGATTCTAGAAATTTTCCATCTATTACACTGAATGTTTTTTGAGTAATAGTCCTTTTTATAATATCCAGCAGGTCTCTTTCTACGAATGGTTTCTTCAATAAGTTCCAGGGGCGAAGAGATTCGATCTCCTCAGGAACTTCATTCTTAGAAATAATAATTATTTGCACATTTGGATTCTTTTCTCTGACGATAAATATACTGTCGCGTGCTTTTTCTACGCCAATTTCTAAGTCCATTAAGATTAAGTCAATGGATGATTCTGCCTCAAATATTTCATCTGAATACTTACTTATAGCGTGCAATGTACTTACTGATTTTGCATTATACGAATCTACTTTGCTTAAACTTCGGCGGATCAAGTCTCCATTCTCTGAATAAGGGCTAACTATTAGTAAATTCTTTTTATTTCTCATTCTATTTCTCCTTCTCTTCCGGATTTTTCAATCTGGTAAGAGTGGTTATCACTTAATAATTTTTTGAATTACACTTAGTCTTATTGGCAATTTTCTTTAGACGTGATTGTTATTCTGCTATGCTCGCTGAATATATCCATATATTTATCCAACCGTTATAGTATCAATTATATCTACCTACATATGACTTTACAAGCAATTTACATAGAATATTGCCATAATTACAGGTATTTACATATTGCATTACGTAGATTATGATGTATAATATACGTTATACTACGTAGTAAAGAAGTAAAAAATGAATATTCCTCGTTTATCGCAAACAATTTTATGTTTGCAAATAATTAGAACTTTGGGTCACAGAGGATAAAGATTATTACAATCAAACTTCTTATTGCTGATAATTATGTGCTTAGACGGCAAAGTCTGACATGCTTACTTCGAACCTATAGCGATTTCGAAGTGATCAAAGAGTGCTCGGCTGTTTATGAATTGATGGAAATTTCAAGCAGTATTACACCCGATGTGATTATTATCGACCTTAACCTCCCGGCAATAAACAACATTGACCCTATCAGTATGATTCACAATTGGAATTCTTCCCAACGATTACTCGTTCTATCCGATTCGTCCTCCCCTCTTACGGCTATCAAGACCTTACGAAATGGAGCAATTGGATACGTAGTTAGATCAGATGATGCTCACAGTCTTGTTCAAGGGATTAAGAAAATTCACCGAGGTGAAAGGTATGTTAGTCCCCTAATAAACGATGATATTATTGAATCTGTACTTTCCGGTGACAATTTCGGAGAAATAATTGATGAAAGGATATCATCTCGCGAAAGGGAGATCCTGAATCTAATTGTAGAAGGAAAAAGTTACAAAGAAATTGGGGAGATTTTAGTGATAAGTACAAGAACTGTTGAAACACATCGTAATAATATTATGCGAAAATTAGGGCTTTCTTCACAAATCGACATAATCAAATATGCATTCAAGAATGGTCTAATTTCCCTTGACTGATTCTCAGTGTAAGAATTTAGTGAAGTATTTCGATTAATTTTGCCAGTCGCTAAGATTTTTTCGACCAGGGGATTTAAATATTCAAGTGATTGTGGTTTCCCAGAAAGAAAATTTAATCATCCCCATCACAAGACATTCATAATTATGATATTGTTTTACCAAAAAACACACCCTATTTATTCTTTCTCTCGGTAAACAAAAGAAGAAAAGAGTGTGTCATTGGTTTATATATTCCATTAACCTGAGGAATATTCATTTATCTATTAGTGATTAGGATGTTTTCCCTTTTTTATCTTGAGAATTAGTGAACATATGGAATAATCTCTCCCAACCCTTTTTAATCTGGAAGGATTTCAGTCTCCACGTGCCCACAATACCGAAAGGCAGGAATAAAACGATCAAAACATAGACAGCACCATTAATAAAGCTGGCACTCTCTCCGATGTAACGCCGCAAGCCATAATCCAGAAGTCGATAGACCACAGCTCCGATCAAGGCACCGTTCAGCGTACCCACCCCTCCAATAAGGATGATCAATAAGGCTGTAACCGTAAATCCCAATCCTGCTACATTCGGACTGACAATCGGTTGGTAGATGGCATGCATCATACCTGCCAGGGCTGCGGTAAAAGAGGAAAGCATTAATGCGGCCAGTTTGAAATAGAATGTGTTGTAACCAAGCATAAGGGCGCGACCTTCATTTTCCCTTATGGCAGTACAAACTCTTCCAGTCGGAGAGTTCACAAAACGTTTGTAGACCATAAATACCATTACCAGTATCGTCAGGGCAATGAAATACAATCGCAGACGCTGGCTGGCCGGACTAAGGTAATCAGGCACTATCAAACCCTGTAAACCTACATCGGAACCAGTGTATTTTCCCAATTCGGTCGAAAGAACCAGCACATGGAAAACAGAAGCCATCCCAAGTGTGACCA
>BS_KBA_SWE02_21mDRAFT_10001115_pt1 | contig 10227 bp, 6 predicted proteins | sample BalSeasSWE02_21m_FD_9196 | JGI IMG/M metagenome (IMG submission 9196)
TCAAATCTAAAACCAAACCGCAGATTTGACAACTTTTCGAAAGTTGTCAAATCTCGAAAGAACGATTTGACAACTTTTCGAAAGTTGTCAAATCTCAAACTTCAATTGCCCACCACCTACACTGACTGACTAAATCTATCGGTTGTTTATTCAGCAAGTACGGCAAATACCGATTGACCAATTCCTAGAAACTAGGCAACTTTCAGACCTGTCCACCCACGAAATAATAGGAGATAAATTTATGTCTTATCAAGAAGATATACCAGCCAGCGCAAAAATCGTGCCAACTGACTCAAATAACGCCTCGTTCTAACCTGTTACCCCAATTCTTTCAGTCACCCTCATGGTTGGCCAAAGCCGGGGTAATGTTCTCATGGAGAACTTTTCTACCCAACCCACTACTTGTCGGCACCACCGCCGGATTACTCTTATTATCGTCCTCAGCTTTAGCCAGCTTGCAGGTACGTTTTATAGGTCAAACTACGGATGAGATAAGTAATGCTGGTAAGGGTTTCCTCGTTGATAATATCCTGGTTTCTTGTAACGGTGGAACGCTTTATCAACAAGACTTCACCGGCAGTCTGGGGGATATGACCGTTGTCAATGGTGCAAGCTCGGCAACAAATCAATGGATCTATGATTCTACTATTGCACCTAATGTTGCACGTTGGGGAAATCCTGGGCTGAACAATTTTGGTACTGCTGGAGATATCGACAATCTTGACACTCCTGCCATCAACATTACCGCTTGTAGTTCATCTTTCTCGGTAAAATTTGACTTCTTAATTGATTACGAAGAGAGCTTAACATACGACAAAGCAATGGTAGATGTCACGATTGACGGTACTACCACCAGAATTGCTGATGGAACGGGTACTGCGCTTGGCAATTTGGTCAACGATAATGCCTGGCATACCTTTTCTTGTGGTGATTCAGATGGTGATATGGTATTAGATACCTGTGGTCCACCACCTACGGCCCCAACTAATCTGACTGCCAACGCTACTTCTAGTACCGAAATGGACCTGTCATGGATTGATAACAGCAGTGATGAAACGGGATTCAAAATATTTCGCGGTGGTGTACAAATCACGACCATGGGTGCTAACGCATCAAGTACGGCAACACTTAGCGATTGGGACTTAACATGTGGCACGACTTATAATTATGAAGTCAAAGCCACGGCCGCGGTCGGTGATTCCAGCAGTGCGACTGTCAGTGCCACAACGCTGGCGTGTCCTATCTCCCAAACTATCACCTTCACTCCTCCTGCCACCGCCACGGTAGGTGACACCGTGACCTTAACCGCCACCGGTGGCGCTTCTGGCAATCCCGTGACCTTTGCCAGTACCACGCCGAGCGTTTGTACCGTTAGTGGGACCACCTTGACGGCAGTGAGTGCCGGCACTTGCACGGTGACGGCTGACCAAGCGGGTAATAACAATTACAGTGCCGCCTCGCCGGTGTCGAAGAATATCATCATCAATGAGGTAGTGAAGACTACCGCGATTTCCATGACTCCTCCCCTCCCCAACCAGATGGCTCTATTTGTCCAAGTCGATGGTACGGGTAGTGGTAGCGTCAGCACCGACACGGGTCTGTATTGCACTCGTGAAGATTGCCCGACGAATCCCCAAGGTGAAGTGGTTTGCAACACCGCGGCTTGTCGTGATATTATTGATACCGGTGCTAAAGTCATACTCACACCACAGGCTGACAGTGGTTCCGTCTTCACCAGTTGGGGCGGACATGAGGATTGTGCTGATGGCGAAATTCTCAATTTTGGCCGACTTTGCATTGCTTTCTTCCAAAAGATTTATGATTTATCCATAGTCATCACGGGCCAAGGGAAAGTGGTGGGAAGCGATTCTCAAGGAATTGACTGCGGAGAAGGTGCTACGAGTTGTAGCCAGTCGTTTAGTTATGGTACCACCACTTATTTGCAAGCGACACCGGCTACGGGCATGGATTTCCTCGGGTGGGGAGGTGATTGTGAAGGTCTGCGGAATCCGTTAGCGGTGAAAGTGGTTAAGGAGATGAAATGTGAAGCGCAATTTGGCACGGTGGAATTGCCACCAGTCGTGGTGATTCCTGAACCGGCGGTGCCGTTAGTACCGGCTGAAGCCTCTACTCCGACGGGTGAAGCCTCTACTCCAGTGGGGACGTTAGTACCGGCTGAAGCCTCTACTCCAGTGGGGACGTTAGTACCGGCGGAAGCCTCTACTCCGGCGGCTGAAGCTTCTACGCCGGTGGTGCCTGTGATTCCGATTGCCGCACTGATACTCGGTGGCGCCTCTTTCTCCTGCGACACCACCGGCAGTATTAATCTAGTCTGCAACTATGGCGGTCGTCCCGTGACTGAGTTAGATATTCAGGGCCAAGGGATGGTCTCCAATGGGGTTTTATCCAACACCTTAGTTAATATTGGCTGGGTATCGAATTTCACCATCACGGCCAACGGTAAGTTGACTGGCGGCGTGGTAACTGGTTACATCAAAAACTTCGGAATAATGCTAGATTTTGACTTTAAAGGGATGTCCATTATTGGTGGCACGTTGGGCGGAGTGATTACCAATACCAGCAAAGTCGGCGGTTATTTCCAAGACGTGACCTTGTTAGCCGGGACCAAGATTACTGGCGGCACTTTGAAAGGGACTATCAAGGGAGATAAGAAGTCTCCCGCGGTGTTGGAGAAGGTGCGAGTCAAGAAGGGCAGTAAATTATCTGGGGTGAAACTAGGGAAGGACGTGAAATTGGAGAAAGGAGTGGTGGTGGAATAAGTCCAGTAGGGTGGGCAATGGTTTTATCGTGGCCCACCACTATCGACCGTGGTGATAACAGGTGGGCAAACCAAAGGACGTTTGCCCACCCTACACTGACTAAAATTACGGTGTTGGAGTCCAAATCTTCAGATTTGGCAACGCCGTCTTACCTTAACCAGTCTCGTCCAAAGCTGAAGGTTTGGACTCCAATACGGCTTAACTTAATGGCATTGCGGCTTTAGCCGGTAGGGGTCGGTGCCCCATTAAAGGTCGTCGCGGCCGGCCCACCGGCTAAAGCCTCTACTCCAAAAAGCCTCTACTCCAACAGGTTTGCTCTTTAGAATGTTGGAGTAGAGGCTTTAGCCGGTAGGATTGAGTTTTAAGAGAATTGATTTTTAAATTAAATAACCGCATCTAATTTAGATGCGGACCTTCATAATACCCCGTCGGGGTTAATACACTTTCCTCTGGTTTCTCCGTCGGGGTTAAATCTCTTTTCATTCATGGTCTTAAGAATGATGACCTGGCCTTCAACTTCGTTGAGGTAACAAGACGATAGAGTTTAAAATAAATTTTTTTTCTTACCGGTTAACCAGTAAGTAACCATTTTACCTTTGCCTTTAATTTCGATCAAGCCACGTTCTTCAAACATAAATTTATCTTTGATGCGTTGATAAGTGATTTCCGAGACTTGGATACGGTCTGGTGCGCCATGCGATTCCATGCGACTGGCGACGTTAACCGCATCGCCCCACAAGTCGTAGTTAAATTTATTTTTACCTATGACTCCGGCAACAACAGGGCCGGTGTGGATACCAACGCGAATTCGAAAAGTAGCTTTAGTTTTTCTATTTAAATCGGTAATTGCTTCGAGCATGTCTAGGGCCATATTAGCCACGGATTCAACATGGTCAGGGCGTGGAGTGGGTAGGCCTCCTACTAGCATATAAGCGTCTCCAATAGTTTTGATTTTTTCTAACCCGTGTGATTCGGTCAAAAGGTCAAATGCTAAGAAAATTTCATTCAATTGTTCTACCAATTCGGTGGCGGAAATGCCAGCACATAATTCGGTAAACCCAACTAAGTCACAGAATAGTACAGTCGCTTCTGGAAAACTGTCAGCAATGGTACGTGCGCCTTTTTTTAAACGGTCGGCAATGGGTTTGGGAAGAATGTTGAGGAGAAGTTTTTCTGATTTTTGTTGTTCAATTTGTAATTTCTTAATAAAAGCATATTCGCGATCCCGTAATCTTTTACGTTCTAACGAGGCTGATATTTTGGCGTTCAAAATAACTTGATTGAACGGTTTTTGTAAATAATCCTCCGCGCCCATTTCTATGCAACGTACTACCCCGGCGATTTCATCTAAAGCGGAAATCATAATGACCGGAATCCGACAGAGTTTAGGATCGGCTTTCATTTCAGCTAATACTTGATAACCGTCCATTTCTGGCATGATAATGTCTAGGAGCACGAGATCAAAATTTTTGCTCCGTACCATATCTAAGGCTTGTAAACCATTCACGGCGATTTCTACTTGAAAGCCTTGTTTAGTTAAACGACGAGATAGTAAATCACGATTATTTTCTTTATCATCAACTACTAACAAGGAAGCATTGGGGACGGCTAATTCGACGTGGTGCTCAGTGGTACGCATAGTACGTACCACTTCGTCGATGAGCGTGGATGAAATTGCTGGCTCGGCCGGTTCCGGTACTTTAGGCGTGCTGGCATCAGGTTTGGAGAAGTAGGATAAATCTCCAATTAGAGTCAGTAACCGGCGAGCTGCGGCCAGAATTTTTTGTAAATCAACGCTGGCTTCAGCCTGGGTTTGTTCATCCACATCTTCTAGCAACATTTCGCCATAACCGATAATAGCATTAATAGGAGTGCGTAAGTCGTGGCGAATGGTAGAAGTAAAGCGTTCCAAATCGAGTTCACCAGTAGGAGAATTTTTTTTGGAGAAGAGCTTAGTAATTAAAACCGACAATTGTTCTCCCGCGGTCAGCATTTTTTGCAAATCCGGAATAAAATCTTGCCAATTTTCCTCCTTTTCAGCATATTCCAATAACATCTCCGTATAAGCCATGATGGTACTGGTTGGAGTTAATAAGTCATACCCTTTGTCAACCAGTTCAAGCTCGTTATCGCGCCCGATGTCTCTTACTCCTCCTGATAGTGCTGAACGTGCAATTTCTCCAGCGCTCATAGAAAGTCTCTAAAGTAAAAAATAGTGCGTGTTAACCGGCCAGCAAGGTTTCAATCTTGCTAAGTAGGCGCGGTAGTTCTATGGGTTTAGTGTCATAGTCATCACAGCCAGCGGCTAGAGCTTGTTCTCTATCTCCAGACATAGCATGAGCGGTCAACGCGATGATTGGTATATGTTGTGTATCTGGAGCACCCTTAATGTCTCTGGTGGCAGTCCATCCATCTTTGACAGGTAAACTCATATCCATCAATATCAAATTGGGACATTCTTGATGTGCCATCTCTACACCTTGTCCGCCATCGGTAGCAATCACGACATCGTATCCTTTGCGTTTCAAGCGTCTTGAGAGCATATCACGATTCATTTCATTATCTTCTACTAACAAAATCTTGGACATTATTTTTAGTCTCCTTAAAGTATTTAGTCGGTCTTCATTATATCGTCAGTAACACTCTCAGTCATGCTCAATGGCCATTTTTTCTGGTTTTTTGAAGGAAACGCATAATTTAGGCCATTTTCTCTCTAACTGTAGTTTGTAACTGTAATCATTATTAATATTTTTTAACGGGGTGATAAAGTTTAATTTATCAAACTAAAATAAGTGATAATTCTTATATCATTATAAAGTAATTTCACTCCTTCATACAGATTTAGAGTGTCAAAATAATTAACTATCTGCTAATAAATTGTCAATTATTCATTAAAAATGTGTGTACTGAGTGTTTAGCCCTTTATTATAAATAATAGAAGAAAAATATCTAATGTTGGTATTAATTTTGCGTTAAATTAGCTTTCTTAGTTAAATAGTTGCTGGAAAAATCAATGTTTAATTCAATTTAGACTAGCCACACTATTAAGTATCATATAGACTTACCTATTAAATTATAAGTTGTTAACTGACAGCAAAAGTTATTCCGTATTTGAAAGTATTCAAAACATATTTTATTATTGTTTTTCACTTCTGACAGATTTGATAACTTCAAAAAACCATCAAATTTAAATCCCGATTTACTTTGCCAGAGTTAACAACTTTCAAATTAAACTTAATTTTAAAGAGACTCAAGAGATGACTTCTTCCCCTAAAAGTAGTAATACCGTATGGCATCAAGCCACGGTAACTCGTGCTCGTAGAGCAGAATTGAATGCTCATCAAAGTGTGGTATTATGGTTTACCGGTTTATCAGGTTCCGGTAAATCTACGCTGGCTCATGCCCTAGAAGAGCGATTGTACCAAATGAAATATCACACCTTCGTTTTAGATGGTGACAATGTGCGACATGGTTTATGCGGTGATTTGGGTTTTTCTGACCAGGCCCGTGAAGAAAATATTCGCCGAGTCAGTGAAGTCGCTAAACTGTTTATGGAAGCCGGCGTAATTATATTGACTGCGTTCATTTCACCTTTTCGCACTGACCGTGATCGTGCTAGAAAGCTAGTCGGTCAAGATTTCGTTGAAATCTATTGCCATTGTCCTTTAGAAGTCTGCGAACAACGTGACGTGAAAGGTTTATATCGCCGTGCCAGAGCTGGAGAAATCAAAGAATTTACGGGTATCTCCTCTCCTTATGAAGCCCCTGAGCATCCGGAATTGGAGATTCAGACTGCTAACAAAACTATTGATGAATGTGTTGACCAAATTTTAGAGTATTTGGTACAACGAGGAGTTTATTCTTAGAATTGACGGTAGTGAGACCAGGTGGGTGGTGTCTTAGGATTACCATTCCTTTGAGGACTGGCAGTCCTGATAGTGCCATCACCCAACTGGCATCACCACCGAATTGACCATGGTTCGAAAGTCGTCAACTCTGAGATACAAGTTTTAGATTTGACAACTATTGGTTCGAATAGTTGTCATTTCTTGGATACAAACAACCGAATTGGTATGACTTCAATGTATCTCTCAAAATTAGAATTGGTTCACTTGCCTAAGCCAAAAAACATTGGTAAACATAAATTTAAATTATATTTCAATAGTTCAGCTCCATTTTGGAGTACCTTGAAAAAATGGCTGGTGCGATTGTTTCTTCTAGTCATCGTTTTTTTATTAGGACTAACCATAGGCAAACAACATAACTCACCTGAATACAATAGCGAAAACTCTCCTACGGCTAATAACCGTGCTTCTCAATCGTTGGCAGCCAGCAATCCCCCGGTGGAAACCGCATTACCGGGTAAGGTATCTTCTCTTTTAGAACACCAGACGGTTGCGCCGGTGTCGCCAAATAAAATAGAGTTCAATGCAGAGGATAAGGAAAAAGATTCCATTCCCCTCACGGTGGCCCCAAATTTACTTACTCCAGCCCAAACTTTGCCTACCAATGTGGTTAAGGGTAAAAATTCGGTGACGACTTCCATTTCCTCAACTCATGAGTCTTCATCTTCACTGCCTGCACCTACTTCGTTATCCGCCGCCGTGAATCCAGAAGTGGTTAACCGTTTACGCCAATGTGAGAATTTCTTGAAAAATAATAGACTTACCACGGGTCCGACCGGTAATGCGTTAACTTGTTATCAACAATTATTGTCTCAATTCGACAACCTCCCTCAAGCTAAAGCCGGTTTACAAAAGATTGAAGACCGTTATCGTACTTTAATCAAAACCGCCCTAACTCAAGCTGGCTCGGTGAAAAAATTGCGCGAATATTTAATCGGGTTACGTCAAGTCAACCCGCAATCAGACTTGTTGGCCCAAGTGGACCGTCATTATCAAACTAAAATCGAGTCCGCTATTTCCGCTTCACAATTATCCCAAGCGCAACGCTATTGGAAAGAATTGAGTGTACTCAACCCTAAGTCAGCGCTACTCACGAAATTGGAGGCACAATTAAAATCCGCGGTACCAAAAGTTGAGCAGGTTTCGACCGTTGTTAATTCTAAGGTGTTAGCCGATAGGGCTACTACTGCTACCCCGGCGCAACAGATAGCACAGTTATTGCAACAATGCCAAACTTTGTTGAAAGCTAACCACCTGTTAACGGGTAGCACTGGCAACGCGGTAGAATGCTACCAACAAGTGCTGACACTGGCGCCTAATCATACCAAAGCCAAAGCCGGTTTGAAACAAATTGAGCAACGTTACCAAACCTGGACCCAAAATGCGCTCAAAAAAGGTCAGTTGGCCAAAGCCAAAAGTTATCTGAATAATTTACGTCAAGTTAATTCTGCGTCCCCAGTTTTAAACAAATTACAACGACAAATCGATAAACCAGCACCGGCACCGATGCCATCTATCGAGAAATCAGCACCGGCGCAGGTACCATCTCCTGCTGTAGTGTCCCAACCGACACCTTCACCAGTGGTCCCTGCTAAAAAACCAACTACGGTACATCCGCCAAAGGCTCCAACCGTAACACCAGCACCGCGGCCAAAGTCATCTCCAGCGCCCTCCACGCGGCCCAGTGAGTCCGCTTCTGCCATACCGCCGGTAGTAAAACCGGCAACCCCTTCGTTTACGGCACAACCACCGCGTTGCAGTGAAATTTTTATTCAGGAATCACTGGGAATTCAATCGCTTAATAAAGAGGAAAGAGAGTTTAAACGAAAATATTGCAATTAATGTCACTCTCACCCCCGGCCCCTCTCCCTCTGGGAGAGGGGCCGGGGGTGAGGGCCTGCTTAATTTAAACTTTAACCCCCCGGGTTTGATTTACTATATGCGCTTACTTCTGATAGAAGATGACCCTTTACTTGGAGATGGTATCCAAACTGGTTTGATGCAAGCTAGTTATGCCGTTGATTGGATTACCGATGGTGAAGCCGGAGAATATGCTTTGACCATGGAGACCTATGACGCGCTGATTTTAGATTTAACTTTACCTAAAAAAGACGGGCTTACCGTATTAAGAGGCTTGCGAGCCCATGGTAATACTTTGCCGGTATTAATTTTAACTGCTCGTGACACCACTCAAGACAAAGTCATAGGTTTAGACAGTGGTGCGGACGATTATTTAGTAAAGCCTTTTGACTTAGATGAGCTAACTGCTCGCTTACGTGCCTTATTGCGTCGCCACAGTGGTCGTGCTACCCCTTGTCTTGAATACGATAACTTACTGTTAGATCCGGCCTCTCATACGTTAACCTTCGATAATCAACTGGTGGTATTATCACAGCGCGAATTTGCAATTTTACAAACATTATTGGAAAATGTGGGTAAAGTTTTGTCGCGAAAACGTTTGGAGGATAGTTTATATGGGTGGGATGAGATGATAGAAAGCAATACGGTGGAAGTTCATATTCATCATTTACGCAAAAAATTGGGCAAAGATTTAATTAAGACAGTACGTGGCGTGGGATATTTGGTGCCAAAGTTATAATCAACCACCCCCGCCCCCTCCTTGGTAAGGCGGGGAGTTTCCACCCCCTCTTTCTCCCCTCCTTACTAAGGAGGGGTTGGGGGTGGTTGAGAGTAAAGTGAATAATCACTAATCATTACTAACTAACCGTGAGGTAACTTTTTTTATGCTGGCCGATTTAATGAATTGGATAATCGCTGTGTTACAAACCTTCTTATTTATTGCACTGGCACCTCTCATTGCTGGTTGGATTAAAGCTAATAAATGTTTGTTACAAAATCGCCTTCCTCCTCCCTTGTGGCAACCCTACCGCGACCTGCGCAAACTGTTTCGCAAGGAGGCCGTGGTCGCGGAGCAGGCTTCCTGGATTTTTCGCACGACCCCTTATATTGTCTTTGCTACTACCGTCCTCGCCGCTGGCGTGTTGCCCTTAATTGCCACCGACTTACCAACTGCCGCGATTGCTGATGTCATGGTCTTAGTCGGCTTCTTTGCTCTCGCCCGCTTCTTTATGGCCCTCGCCGGACTGGACATTGGCACCGCCTTTGGCGGCATGGGCTCCTCACGGGAAATGATGTTGGCTTCCTTAACCGAGCCTGCCATGTTAATGGCGGTCTTTACCTTAGCCATGACCGCTTCCACTACTAATCTGTCGACGACGATAGAATTTATTTTAGACCATGGTCTAATTTTACGACCTTCTTTTATTTTTGCTTTGCTCGGCTTAATGATGGTAGCCGTAGCAGAAACTGGCCGGATTCCCATTGATAACCCGGCCACTCATTTAGAATTGACGATGGTACATGAAGCCATGATTTTAGAATACAGTGGTCGTCACTTGGCGTTAATTGAGTGGGCACATCAGATTAAATTAATGATTTACGGGGTCTTAATTGCTAATTTGTTCGTGCCTTGGGGAATTGCTACCCAACTAGAGCCACTGTCTTTAGTTCAAGGAGGAATT
>BS_KBA_SWE02_21mDRAFT_10001116_pt1 | contig 10225 bp, 8 predicted proteins | sample BalSeasSWE02_21m_FD_9196 | JGI IMG/M metagenome (IMG submission 9196)
ATAATATTAAAACCACCGTCTTGTTTAACCTTACTTTGTTTATCATAAATAAACTTTATCATATTTTTATAATTGAACTGTAAAATTTTTCTTTTTAATTCTTTCGCAGAATATTGTTTGAACTCAGGATAAATTTCATATATTATTTCTGCAATATTTTTACCCTTATATTCCAAATCAGTTATAGTTCGAATTTGTTCTATTGATTTTCCATACATCGCTACTTCATTTTTAGAATAAAACTTATTATAATCTTCTCCCACAAGGTCAGTTTTGTCTAATACTAAACGATAGAAAAAATAATTAATTTTTATAAAATGCTCAAGAAAAGAACGGTATAAAACATTTATAGAGTATATCTCTCTATTTTTACATAATTCGAAGATTCCTAATTTAAGCGAATTAATTCCGGCAATTATGCTTATCATAGAGAAAAGTGATATGGGATATTTAGAAGATGCTATTTGCTTAGTTAACTCTTCTGTTTCATCAACTACAATCTTAAATAACTTATCATCGTAATTCTCAATTTCGTCCATTAATGCATCACAAATCTTTTGTATTTTCCCCTCACCAGTTTCATCGTCTATTGTGATTATACATCCTTCACCCTCATTAAAGCCATAATCAAATAGGCTGAAATCAGAAGGGAATACTAATCCATCATCAGTTACTTTTAATTCTATCTTTATTTTATCTTCGCTCATAGTAATACGATTAACCACATAACTATTACTTATACTGCACAGAATTATTGGCTATAGAACGTAGATATGCGTGCAGCTGCATATATACGTTCCTAATTCTTCGTTTTTTACTCATAATGTTAATATTTAAAAATATCCGCTGCATATCTCACTGGTAATTAACAAACTGCACTGGAAAATCGAGATCAGCTTCTTTTACTTTTTGAATGACTGTTTGCAGTTCGTCTTTTTTTGCACCCTGCACTCTTATCTTTTCATCCATTATTTGAGTGTTGACTTTTAGTCCCTGTTCTTTAATCATCTTTGTGATTTTCTTTGCGTTGTCTTTTGATATCCCACTCTGCAAAGAAATTTTCTGTTTCAGTCTACCGCTTGCTGCAGGTTCAGGTTCATCCATTTTCATTACTTTTATTGACAAGCCACGTTTTATAAATTTTGTTTGAAGAATGTCGATTGATTGTTTGCGTGAGTAATCATCTTTTGTGTTGAGATTAATAATCTTGTCTTTTTTATTCAGTTCAAGTTCAGTCGCTGAATCTTTCAAATCATACCGCTGATGAATTTCTTTGGTTGCCTGGTTAAGGGCGTTGTCAACTTCCTGGAAATCAATTTCAGATACTATATCGAATGATGAATTCTTTGCCATTAAAATCTCCTTTAGTTTAAAGTAAAGTTAAATCTTCACCTAAAAAATAATTAGGAAGTGATTTCCCTTCCATTTAATTTTTCCCGTCCTCAAACAAAATATTATTTGAAAATCGAATTTCAAAAACAATGCTTCCTTTCGAAAATACCTGGCTGCCATTTATTTACCTCTACGGAGTAGGGGGATTATTTTTCTTAACCGGTATGATCTTAATAAGAAAAACAGGTGCAATTGATTTTTCAAAAAAACGTCATGTTTACTGGTACAAAGTTATGATTTTCGGGTTTATTTATTTTGTAATTCTTCACGCACTTTTAATTTTGGCCGCCCTTTACCTTTAATTTATGCAAACATACCATAGTATCGGAACTTCTGCTGATTGGATTGTAATGATTGTTTACTTTGTAGCAATAATGCTATTCGGCAGCTACTTCAGTAAATACAATCGAACCACGACCGATTTCTTTTTTGGTGGCAGAAGATTTTCGTGGTGGCTTATTGCAATGTCAATTGTAGCAACCGGTGTTGGAAGTCATAGCTTTATTAAATACTCAGCAAAAGGATTTGAAGCGGGCTTCTCTTCAACAATGACCTATTTGAATGATTGGTTTTTTATGCCGTTCTTTCTATTCGGTTGGCTGCCAATCATAGTTTATACAAAGATTAGATCAATCCCCGAGTACTTTGAAAAACGATTCAGCCCTGTTACCAGGTTCCTTGCAACAATTTTACTTTTGCTTTATATGATTGGATATGTTGGAATCGGTTTTCTAACGATGGGCAAGGCTATACTTCCGTTGCTTCCACAAAGTTTCAGTTTATTCGGAGCGGAAATTCACATTACCTTGATGGGTTTAGTTTCTATTATTGCAATCATAACAGGGATTTATATAACCTTTGGCGGGCAGACCGCTGTAATTTTCACTGATTTAGCACAAGGTTTCATTCTAATCTTTGCGGGATTGCTAGTCTTCTTCCTTGGTATTTCCTATCTCGGTGGATTTGATACATTCTGGAATTTATTGCCGACAAGCTGGAAATTACCTCTGGCAAATTTTAACGATCCCCCCGGTTTTAATTTTGTTGGAATTTTCTGGGAAGATGGAATTGCCGGTTCAATAGGTTTCCTGTTTATGAATATGGGATTGATAATGAGATTTATGTCTACAAAAAGTGTTGATGAAGGAAGAAAAGCTGCAGCATTTAATATTTTATTTATGCTTCCTATCTCTGCTATAGTTGTTGGAAATGCTGGTTGGATTGGCAAAGTAATTTCAGTAATTAATCCTGACTTGATCAGTCCGTCTACAAATCCTGATTCAATATTTGTATTAGTTTCAAATATTGTATCTCACCCGGGCGTTTTTGGATTTATAATGGCTGCATTAACCGCTGCACTTATGTCAACAGTAGATACACTGCTTAATGCAACTGCCGCAATTTATATTAATGATGTTCATCGACCCATTAAAAAGTGGATGAAAAAAATCTCACAATCCTTGCAGCAAGAGGACAGAGAAGAACTTGCTGCAGCTCGAATAGCATCCGGAGTATTCACACTGTTGGGAGTTCTTGCCGTTATTCCCTTTAGCACATTCCCAACAGTTTATGAAGCTCATGGATATTTTCATTCAACACTTACTCCCCCACTGGTTGTTGCGATATTTATGGGAGTATTTTGGAAAAAATTCACACCTGCTGCAGTTATTTCAACTCTGATCGGAGGAGTTGCCTTTATGATAGTGGGGATGTACTACCCTCGCCCACTGATTGAGTTTTTTGCACAGGGCACTAAATTCGAACCCAACCATCCTTACATTTATATAAGTGCGCTGTATAATCTTTTTGTCTGTTTGACGGTTGGTGTTTTAACTGCTCTAACAACCAAGACACAACAGAGTATTATTCAAAAGATCAAAAGAAATAAAAATCATTCAAAAATAATGGCTACGATTACTGGCATAGCTACTGTTTTCCTCCTTCTGATCATTTTTAAATTTGGCTCGCTAATCTTGTTGTTAACTTTATCTTTGGTCATGACAATACTTGCAGTTCTATCTGCAGGTTATTATATCAAATATGATGAAACTGCTTCACTGGATGGATTAACTGCCTGGTCCATAAAAAGAGCTAAAGAACTCTTCAAAGGAAGAAAGTTAAATGAATTAGAAGGTGAAAAAGTAAAAGTTAACTGGAAGAAAAAAGAAGGTGATGATGACACAATAAACTTTGCCAAAGAAGATATGCAAAAGATGAAAGCAGAGCCAGGTGACCTCGTCTACATAACTGATGCCCGCAAATATTTGGGAGGTCTGAAATCCATCCACTCTGTTTACGGTGACCCCCATAACGAAAGTGGAACTGTGTACATAACCGAAGAGCATCAAAAGCGTGGTCTGTTCGTTAAAGATAAAATTTTGCTTGCAGAAAAGGAGATGTAAAATGATAATTGATAAAATTGAAAACGCAAAGCTTTATTATAATCTTGGAATGAGAATTAAAAAGGCTTTGGATTACACCCGGCAAACTGATCTGAAAAACCTTCAGCCCGGAAAGTATGAAATTGAAGGCGATAATATTTTTGCGTTGATAAGCGAATATGAAACAAAAACAGAATCCGAAGGAAAATTAGAAGCACACAGAAAGTATATCGATGTTCAATATGTGATCGAAGGAGAAGAATTGATGGGTTACGCTCCTCTCGGCAATCAGCAAATACTAGAACCTTACAAAGAAGAAAATGATATTATCTTTTATTCGGTAGAAAAATCATTTACAAAACTTTCGGCAGGAATGTTCGCTATCTTTTTCCCTACCGATGTTCATATGCCGGGAATTTGTGTTGAGAAGATGTCTGCTGTTAAAAAATTGGTGATTAAGTGCTTATTTTGAAATCGAGGAGTTTTTTGCACTCAACCTTAAAAATCGCTCTTTAGCATACTTGCCCATTTGCAGCGCATTTGATGATTTATATGCACAATATGGTGATTTATTTGTGCGCGTTGATAATGATCTGCACAAACACTGTGCATTAATCAAAGAACTTGCACAATTATTTGATATTATTGTGCCTGTTACTTAACGGTTTGATAGGATTTTAAACAGAGATAGATTTTTATAAAGCGTTTCCCTGCCAACGACTTCAGATGCAAGAATACCAAGTTCTTCCAGTCGCCTTAGATATTTGCTGGCAGTGTTGCGGGAAGCAATTTTCTTTTCTTCAAGTATGCCGATCTTACAATAGGTTTGATTGTATATTACTTCTATTAGTTCGTGAGAATAAATATCAGGAGCTTTAGTTCTGACTTTTTCGATTACCGAAAGATAATTTTCATAAATGCCATTCACTTTTTTCAAAGTAAGGGTGGATGTTTGATTGACTGCTTCAAGCATAAATAATATCCAGTCTATCCATTTCCCTTTTTCCGTTACTTCTTTCAAAAACCTGTAATATTCATTTTTATGATCGAGGATATACTTAGACAAGTAGATGACCGGCAAATCAATCAGCTTTTCCTTACAGAGATAAAGTACATTTAATATTCTTCCTGTTCTGCCGTTGCCATCACTGAAGGGATGTATAGCTTCAAACTGATAGTGAAGCATTGCCATTTTGATTAGTGGATCAATGGCTTTATCATTAACAGCAACGTTAAAATAATTATTTAATTTTTCTTTAAGAACATTGCCCGGTGCTGGCGGCGTGTAAACAATCCGATCACTGCTGCCGATATAAACCTGTACTTTTCTTCTTTTTTATCTGTGATCGTTTTAAAAATTTCTACCGCCAGTTTCGCGGAATAATCTGCGGGTACTTTCATTTTTGTAAATGCATTCCACAAAGCCTCCCGGTATCTCAGTACTTCTTTGGTAGATGGGTCGGTATTCAGGTTAGAAGAAAAGGCTTTATACAGATCATCATTTGTTGTGAATATATTTTCGATGGTTGAACTGTCTTTTGCTTCCTGCAGAACTAAAGTATTAATTAACATTAGTGGATTCGGAATAATTGGAAGCCGACCCTTCAATTCTGCAATGGCTGCACGTGCAACCGAAAGTTTTTTATATACTTCTAATGTCTCCCATACTTTTTTATCAGGTAGAAGCAGTGGAAGATCATTAAATGGACGATCTTTACTATAAGCCATTATTAAATAGTAGAGGTTTTATTAATTAACTATTAATCTAAAGCAAACTTAGGAAGTAATGATCCGAGAGACAAGTTACTGAGTTTTAGATTTATTTAATTGATTGATTTATCTTTCAAAATATTATTTTCAAACAAGTCTTTTACACTTTTACTAAAGTCATTTAAGAACTCTAACAGTCTCTCCGGTATTTCAAAATTATTTTTTATTAGGAGTTTCATCGTTTCCCCTTTTTGTTCAAATTTAACCTTCTCCTTGTGCTGGTCTAAAATATATCTCATCAACTCAACAAACTTAAATTTGTAGTAATCTTCCTTTTCTCCTTTGGGCAATAAAATCGTCACAATATTTTTATTCATAATAATTCTTTCAAATAAAGCATAAGATGCATAGTGTTTTAATGTTGCAATTTGCAGAAGCCTTTTTACTAAGGATGGAATTGGTCCGAAGCGGTCTTCCATTTCTTCTTTCAGCTCATTAAGTTCTTCAAAATTTTTAATTGAATAAAGTGCAGTATAAAAACTAAGTCTGTCCATTTGTTCGGGCATATATGTCTCCGGAATTCCAATTTCAAAATATGCGTCAAGTGTTGGTTCTGTTCTTGCTTCCTTTTGAGGAAGTGATTTGAATATTTCCTGATATTCCTGATACTTCAACTCTTCAACAGCTTCATCAATCATTTTAATATAAAGATCAAAACCAATTTCATTTATAAATCCGGATTGTTCTTTACCGAGAAGATTCCCGGCACCACGAATTTCCAAATCACGCATCGACAAATTAAATCCCGAACCTATTTCAGTATACTCTTCAATAGCCTGAAGTCTTCTCATTGCCTTTTTTGTCATTCCACTTATTGACGGAACGATGAAGTAAGCGTAGGCCTGCCGTGTGGATCTTCCAACTCTTCCTCGCAATTGATGAAGTTCGGCTAATCCGAAGCGGTCTGCCCTGTTTACAATTATTGTATTTACATTGGGGATATCAAGACCTGATTCAATAATTTTCGTTGAAAGAAGTACGTCATATTTCCGGTTGAGAAAGCCGTGAATAACTTCCTCGAGCTGTGATGATTTCATTTGCCCGTGAGCAATTCCAATTTTAATGTCGGGAATGTGTTTGTTCAGATAGTCTGAAAGTTTACTAATCGATTCAACTCTGTCGTGAACAAAATAAACTTGTCCTCCTCTTTTTATCTCAGTGTAAATCCATTCTCTTATTTTTGAAATATCGAATGTTGAAACGGTCGTGTAAATCGGCTGCCTGTTGGGAGGCGGTGTAGCAATGATTGAAAGGTCACGAGCACCAAGTAAAGAAAGATTCAATGTTCGTGGAATAGGAGTAGCAGTCAGGGTTAAAGTATCAACATTTATTTTTATTTCACGAAGCTTTTCTTTTGCTGTTACACCGAACCGATGTTCTTCATCAATCATAAGCAAGCCAAGATCTTTAAATTTAATATCCTTTGAGATCAGCCTGTGGGTTCCAATTACAACATCAACACTACCGTCCGCCAAATTTTTTAGAATTTCGCTTTGTTCTTTTTTCGTTTGAAATCTAGAAAGTGCTGCAACCTTCACCGGGAATTGTGTTAGCCTGTCTTTAAATGTATTGAAATGTTGTTCGGCAAGAATTGTTGTCGGAACAAGCAAAGCAACCTGCTTTCCGTCCTGCACAGCTTTGAACGAAGCACGAACCGCTATTTCAGTTTTGCCGAAACCCACATCACCACAAACCAAGCGGTCCATAGGATTTTCTGCTTCCATATCCTGCTTAACTTCATTTGTTACTTTTTCCTGGTCCGGTGTGTCTTCATAAAAGAAAGAAGCTTCCAACTCTTTCTGCCAGATTGAGTCAGCGCTAAACTGAAATCCTGTTGTTGCTTTTCGTTTTGCATACAGCTCAATCAGTTCCCTTGCGGCCTCTTTAATTTTCTTCTTTGTTTTAGTTTTTCTTCTTTCCCACTCCCCTGTTCCAAGAGTTGACAAAGTAGGCTGGAGATTCTCATTTGACGAATATCTTTTTACAAGGTTTAGATAATTAAGATTTACATAAACAATTCCACCTTCATTATAAAGCAGCTTCATTGATTCCTGCTTNGCCTCACCAATATTTATAGTTTTCAGCCCGGCATATTTTCCTATTCCAAAGCTTTCGTGGACTACATAATNACCNTGTTTTATCGAAGCGAATGATTTCGATTTTGATTTTTTATATTTTTTAGCTGATGAAAGCTTACTGCGGTATGGTTTATTAAAAACCTGGTAATCTGTTAAAAGAAGAATCTTCTCTTTGTTATGAACAAATCCTTCTTTAATAGGCAGAGTTTCTAATTTTATTTTTCGTGATTCAATTAGTTCGGCAAGTTCTTCGTTGAATTCCGAGAGAAGTTCAGTTAAGCGGGCTGTCTGCAGTTCATTCTCTGAGGTTAAAACAACCTCAAAATTCCGTTCCGAATATTCTTTCAGAATATTAAAAAGAATTTTATAGTTTGAGTTAATCGCAGGAGATTGTGAGAAACCAAGTTCAATCCTCTCTGATGAAGACGAAATTTCTTCTTCAAGTATCCAACAAGTTCCCTTCTTATTGATTAGCTCATTAAAATCTAACTTGATTAAACCATTTTCCCGAGATTCTACTTCTGCCACTTTCTGAAAATCATTCTCTGCGTCTGTAACAGTAANACTATCATCATTGATTTGACCTATTGCCTCATCAGATTGACTATTATGCGACTTGATGAATTTATTCTGAAGTTCAAATGCAGAGGCAAGTATTACAGGATTCTCAAGATAATCAAAGATATCAGCGCTTAGATTTTCGTTTTGATCGATCGTGCCAGCTAATGATATTTTATCTAACTTTTCAATTGACCTCTGACTTCCCGGATCAAAATGACGAATTGATTCAAGAAAATCTCCATCAAATTCTAACCTGGCAGGATTGGCCTCACTGAAAGACCAAAAATCAATTATTGAACCTCTCACAGAAAACTCACCCTGCACTTCAACAAATTGATCTCTTTGAAAGTTGAGCAAGTTTAAATACTCAATCAACTCATCATACTTAATTTGTCCACCAGCTTGAATAAGAGTTGTAGTTTTTTCAACGTGTTCTTTTGATGGAAGTTTCATTGATAGCAACTCATACGTAGACACGAAGATAAACTTTTTTTGTTTCGATATTTTAGTTAGCTTTTCCTGAACTGCTTCACGAGTGAAATCTTCTAAAATGATTAACTGCTCAGATAATCCGAGCAAGTTTAGTTCAACAAATTTTTCTTCGGCGCTTTTTGAATCAGGCAAAAGGAGAACTATCTGGTTTTCTAATTCATTAAACTTTAAGATGAGAACTGATTTGGAAACACCATAAAGTGGCGAACAGAATATTGGATTGGGTCGATCAACATCATGTCGTGAGGTTGATACAATCTCATTAAGTGTTTTTATATTCGAGATTCGTTTGAGTATTTCTGATTTCATTAATAATAAAAAAGGGCTCAACATTATTGAACCCTGAGATAGTTTAATATTAAACTGTTTTCAATTTTTTACTTCTGAAGCTCAAGCAGGACTAATTTCTTCCCTTTCTGGTTTCTAATATTCGATGGTTTATAATGTAGATCATAAACAGTCGATTTTTTTATATATGCTTTATACTTGAGTTCTGCTTTTGAAAATTCTTCTGTTAAATCACCGCCCTTCATAGCAAAAAGAAATGCTTTCTCTTTAAATAATGGAATTGCATATCTAAAAAGAATTATTAGTGGAACAGTAGCTCTGCAAACTATTAAATCAAATGAATTTCCATGTCTGGTTATAAATTCTTCACTCTCAACACGATGATTCTCAGCAATGACGTTACTTAATTTAAGTTTGTCAATAAAATCTTTTACAGCTTCGACTTTTTTCAGCGTGGAATCCACTAATACACCCCTGATATCAGGTCGCATAATCGCAAGAGGTATACCTGGAAATCCACCACCTGTTCCAATATCCAAAAACTTTGTCACTTTTTCAGGAAGATATTTTGAAATATATGCGGAAATAAAAATGTGTTTCTCAACTATCGAATCAATATCACGTTTTGAGATAAGATTTATCTTTTTATTTTTTTCAACGACAAGCTGTGCGAAATAGGCGAGTCGTTCTGTTCTGGTAGGTTCTGGATTGAAACCATTTTCCCAGCAAAATAAGTTAAGTTCTTGGAGGTACTGGTTCTGTTTGTCGGCCATAAAATTTAAAATTTATCTCTTTAAATATATCAATAAAACAGAAATATCTGAAGGGGTTACTCCAGATAGGCGAGATGCCTGACCAATGGATCTTGGCTTATAGCGTTCCAATTTCTCTCTGCTTTCGGCAGATAAGGCTTTGATTTTAGAATAGTTTAATGTTAAAGGAATTAAATGGTTTTCATATTTTTCCATCTTGGCAATCATTTCTTCCTGACGCTTTAGATATCCTTCGTACTTCAAATCAATTTCAACCTGATTCAGTGCCACCATATCCTGAAGTAATGGCTTGATATTTTCATTCTCCGAAAAACCATTCAAATTTAGTAACTCCTCAAGCGAGAGCTCAGGTCTCCTGCAAAGGTTTGCTATAGTTTCTGAAGAATCAATTGGTGAAGATCCCTTTGAAATTAAAAAATCATTTATCACCTTCGAATTAAATTTTAATTTCCTGCAAGCCTCTGAACCTATAAATATTTTCTTTTCCCTA
>BS_KBA_SWE02_21mDRAFT_10001117_pt1 | contig 10218 bp, 9 predicted proteins | sample BalSeasSWE02_21m_FD_9196 | JGI IMG/M metagenome (IMG submission 9196)
AGGCAGGGTGGCCGCAAGCAGTAGGTGTTTGTATTATGAATTCGCTTTTTTTCAGAAAACCACCCCGTCCTTCGGGCACCCCTCCTTAAAAAGGATGGGAATTGTTTAGTTCTTAAAAGTGGATTATTTCATTAATTTATTCAGGCCTGTATTGTATCACGTGTATGACTTGCCAATTCAGGATCAATACTGTAAACGGCTTCAAACTGCGTCAGGTAAACCTTTCCTGTGAGGTGTTGAAGAAAATGTGATTTTTTAAGCTGGTCCATTATCGGGCCTTTTACTTCAGAAAGGTTGAGTGTAATGCCTCCGTCTTTAAGCCGTAAATTAATAGCTTCCAGGCTTTCAAGTGCTGAGCTGTCGATGCTGTTTACAGCTGGGCATTCGAGTATGAGGTGTTTGATCTCCGGATTCCCTGCTACCGACTCATTAACAAGGTCTTCAAGAAAACGGGCATTGGGGAAATAAAGACTTTCATCAACGCGGAGTGATAGTATCTCGGGGTAGGTAACCACCTTGTGGCGCTTGACATTACGAAAATGGGAAGTGCCAGGGATTTGACCAACCACCGCAACATGTGGCCGAGAGGTTTTGTACAGGTGAATAAAAATGGATAACGCAACACCGGCGATAATGCCTGCCTCAATGCCTGCTATCCAGGTGACAATGATGGTGACAGCCATTGCTGAGAAATCCGTTTTGGAGTATGACCAAATGTGCTTCATCGCACCAAAATCTACCAGTGAAAGCACAGCAACGATGATGGTGGCAGCAAGGGTAGCGTTTGGTAAAAAGAACAACAAGGGCGTGAGAAACATTGTGGCAAGTGCAATGCCAATGGCAGTAAAAGCACCGGCTGCAGGGGTCTCAGCACCTGCATCAAAGTTAACTACCGAACGTGAAAACCCTCCGGTGACAGGAAATCCTCCTGACAAGGCCGATCCAATGTTAGATGCGCCAAGTGCGATCAATTCCTGATCAGGATCAACGCGCTGTCGTTTTTTTGCAGCCAGCGTAAGAGCGACTGAAATTGATTCAACATAACCGACGATAGAAATCAGAAGAGCCGGAACAAGGATCTTTAACCATAGAGCAAAATCCAATGGAGGTAGAGTAATTTTTGGCAAGCCCTCTGGTACCGTCCCAACAATGGCAACCCCCTCATCAGCCAGTTTAAAACCAGCAACGATAAGGATAGTTATAATAATAGCCACAACGGGACCAATCTTCACAAATACATCAGCAAGCTTTTTACCAACCCCGATACGTTGCAAAAGAGGTTTGAGGCCACTGCGTACCCAAAACAGAAAGATAAGTGAGCCAATACCAACCGCTGCCGTAAACATATTGGTTTGGGCAATCATATGCCAGAGTGAGATTACATTTTCAAGTAAAGTTTCGCCTTCAACATGAATGCCAAGTAAAGGGCCGAGTTGACCCGCAGCTATCATAATACCCGAGGCAGTTATGAAGCCGGAGATAACCGGGTGACTAAGAAAATTTGCTAGAAACCCCAATTTGAGAAACCCCATGGCAATCATCAGCAACCCTGAAACCATGGCTAAAGCTATGGCTGCCCCAAGGTATTCGGGTGATCCCTGTGATGCCAGTTTTGCAGCCGCAGCAGCGGTCATCAAACTGGCCACGGCAACTGGACCAACAGCTAGTGCACGGGAAGTACCAAAAATGGCATAAAGAATAAGCGGAGCCATTGAAGCGTAAAGCCCAATCTCAGGTGGCAGGCCGGCGAGCAAAGCGTAAGCCAGTGATTGTGGAATAAGCATCATGGTTACTATCAGCGCGACGATGAGATCGTTGGTAAAAGTTTTGCTGTTATACTTTGCGCCCCATACCAGGATGGGCAAGTATGATTTTAAAACTTTTGATGCTCTGTCCTTAAGGCTTTTATTTTCCATTATTTTGTATTTGAATCAGTTTACATTAAATACTTAGCTTGCAAGAAAGGCTATGCATCTCATTTTTTTGCAGTAGCATTTTTACCAAACAGCTTGATTGCAAGCGGAGGAAACAGTAACATAACCGGTAACGAAATCACAATCATAATAATGGCTTCAGGTGCTATTGCTGTTACTGCAAAAAGCGGAGCAATGGCTGCTCCAAGATTACGCGTTGAATTGCCAATGCTAAGCACAATTTTCTGTTCATATTTCAAACCAAAACTTAACAAGTAAGTCCCAATTGTTAATATAGAAAAGAAAATAAGTTGGGAAAGAATGGCCAAGCTGCCCATCGCACTTAGGATTCCTTGATAGTAAATGAGGATTAAAAGAACAAAAACGATAAGCGTAAAGAGCATCGTAATTTTCTTAACGATAGGCTGCATTTTACCAGCCAGTTTTGCAGAATTTCTACGGATTACCCCGCCAATTAATAGTGGAATAAGAATCATAATAATCAACGGTTTTGCAATGGCCCAGGCAGAGATACTTAATCCTTTTATCATGAAAGGAACAGCAAACGGCATGAATATAATTGTACCAAATGCAACAAGAAGCATATAGGCTGCTGTGTACCCTAAATCACCTTTTGCCTTAGTAACAAATAATGGGACAAAAGGAGCACATGGTGCCATTCCCATCAATATCAAGCCGATAGCGAATGGTTCGTCTAGCGGAACAATCAAAGTGACCAAATATGCCAACGCGGGACCTACCAAAAAACCTGACAACAAGGTGTAGGCGACAAATTTAATATTCCGCAAACCTCTTAATCCATCTTCAACATCGAGCCTGAGCCCCATTTCCATCAGGTTGCCGGCCATAAAAATGACCAGCGATATTTTTAGCATCATTTCCATCATGGCTATTCTGCCTCCCGATTTGTTTCAAACAAATAATTGTGAGCATACGAAATCATACCGCCTGAGATATTTTTTGCGTTGAAACCATTTTGCAACAAGATACGGGTTGCATAATATGCACGTTGAGCGGAACGGCAAAGCACATTGATTTCTTTGTCTTTAGGAAGTTCGCTGAGACGCCCACGCAGCTGACCCAAAGGAATATTGGTAGCGCCAGGGATATTTTCAACAGCAAGTTCAAAGGGTTCTCGCACATCCAAAATGAATCCGTCTTTGGCTTCTTCCCAATGATTAATAGGCATGTCACCACGAAGCACATCAGCGGCTACCATACCTGCAAAGTTTACAGGGTCTTTTGCACTTCCAAATTGAGGGGCATAGCAGAGTTCGGATTCTTCAAGGTCGTAAATAGTGGCACCCATTTGCAACAAGCCCGCAATCACGCTGATTCGCTTATCAACGCCATCAAGACCGAGTGCCTGGGCACCCAGAAGTTTCCCATCAGATTTCCTGAAAATGATTTTCATGGCGATGGGTTTTGCACCCGGATAATATCCTGCGTGTGAATTGGGGTAGATGTAAATTTTTTCGTAATCGGTATCGCCCAAGCGGTTTAATGTTTTTTCACTCAATCCGGTCCATGCGGTAGTCGAATCAAACAAACCGATGACAGCTGTACCTTGGGTTCCGCGGAAATGTGAATCACGCCCTGTAATTACATCAGCAGCGATACGACCCTGACGGTTTGCTGGTCCGGCAAGTGCAACAAGGCTCCATTCTCCGGTCATATAATCTTTCACTTCCACAGCATCACCTACAGCCAATATATCAGGATTGCTGGTAATCATTTGGTCGTTTACACGAATTCCTCCAAGTTCTCCAATCTTCAATCCGGCCATTTTTGCAAGGGTAGTATCCGGGCGTACGCCAATGGCAAGGATGACAACATCTGCGTGATAGCTCTTTCCAGATTCGCCAATCACATCAATACCACCTTTGTCAGCTTCTTTAAATGCTGCAGCACCATCGCCAAGGATAATATTCACGCCATGTTTCTTCATATAACCTTCAACAACACGTGCATTTTCTTTGTCGAGCGGTTCAAGTACTTGTTTGCCCCGTTGGAGCAAGGTCACGCTAAATCCACGATGGATCAGGTTCTCGGCAGTCTCCAGGCCAATAAATCCGCCACCCACAACCACAGCATGTGTTTTAGGGCGGAGCGTTTGAAAACCTGAATACTTATGCATTCCTGCCAGAAACGGATTACCTTTTTCGATAAACTCATTTATTTGGTGAACATCAGGAACGGTCCTCACATGAAAAATGCCGGGAAAATCGATACCCGGTAATGGAGGACGAACCGAAACCGCACCCGGGGAAAGCACAAGTTTATCATAAGTCTGTGTACTTTCTTCTCCCGATAAAGTGTTTCTAAGCTTGACGGTTTTTTCTTTTGGCAATACCTCGATGGCTTCAGTGTTGATGAGCACATCAATGTTGAACATGGCTTTGAACATCTTTTCATTTGACAAAACCAAACTTGATTCATTTGGAATTACACCGCCTACTGATAAAACCAAACTTGATTCATTTGGAATTACACCGCCTACGTGGTAAGGCAAGCCACAATTTGCGTATGAAACATAGGGTCCACGTTCAACCATTACGATTTCTGCTTTTTCATCTAATCTTCGGAGGCGTGCTGCACACGATGCACCACCAGCTACTCCACCTACAATAATTACTTTCATATCTTTAATACTTAATTTTTTTTAAAAAATATACTATATTTTCTCAACTTCATCGCTTGTATTTATCCATCCTGCAAACAATTTGTATCCAATCGACATAACAATTGCACCTGTAAAAAGCCCGATAAATCCGGAGAAAATAAATCCTCCAATGACGCCTATGAAAATCACCAGCATGGGTACCGGAGCGTCTTTGCCAAGAAGAATGGGCTTGAGTACATTGTCTGACAAGCCGGCAACCAGGAGCAATACTGTCCAAACGATTGCCGGAACAGGTTCTTTCGTTGCAAACATATAGATGATGATAGGCACGGTTACAAATACTACTGGCAATTGAAGGACAGCCAAAACAAATATCAGTAAGCTCCATAATCCGGCATATGGAATACCGGCCACCATAAGCAATATTCCATGCAAAATAGCTAATATGAGGGCTACTCCAAGAACCCCTTTTACAACATTAGCAACAGTTTTAATCGTAACATCGGCAAATTCATCGCCCTTGTTTCCGGCTAATTTTCTGAAAAACTTACGGAGAGATTCTGCTGTTCCGCTAAAAACCAACAATATCCCAGCGATGATAAGAGCAAGCATAATTTGAGTAACGCCACTAACTGCACCTAAAACTCCTTTACCAATTGTTCTTCCTAAATCAGTCAACTGGTCTTGATATTTTATTATGATTTTTTCAATATCAACATAGGCAGCTTGCCAGGTATCATAAAGTTTTTCTCCAATGATTGGCCATTCTTTAACTTTTTCAGTAGGTGGCGGGATAGATAGCGTACCATTATCGTAATTTACTTTTAGCTCTTTCACTTCATCAACTAGAGAACCAATCAAAAACCCGGTAGGAACAAAGATGATGGCAAGGATAGAAAAAACAATAATGAAAGAAGCCAGTTTAGGCTTTCCTCCTATTTTACTAGACAGAACTTTGTGGAGCGGATATATTGCCATTGCAAGTATTAAACTCCATAATATAATGTTGACAAAAGGATACATGATTAGCAGGCACCAGGCCACTATCAACAAAAGAATGAACAACCTAATGGTTGTGTCATAAACGGAATTATTTGAAGATTGATTATTCATAAGCTATTCAATAGTTATGTTAATTAAAAAGATTATTTATTTATCCCCAGACCGTCAGATCGAGACTGGCAGAATATTAATAAATTGACAACAAAGAATTGAGGTAGAATGTCAACTCCATTTGCTAATATTATTACTAAAAACGGCACCTATTTTTTTACAAAAGGAACATCCTGCAACACGTTCATTCTGATATAAGTCAATATATAGTTTTCAATCTGGTAAAACTGGGTTGCAAGAATCGCGTCTGTCTCTNTCTTTATTTTACCGTAATAGGTAACGATAAGGGCATCTGTTTTTTTCTGAAGGTCAACTGCTTTTATAGTCCATTCATCCGCCTGTTCATTTGTCATAGTGAGGTATTCGGCAGCATAGATATTAAGCACTTCGAGCCTTTGTTTTCCCAGTTCTTTCCGTTGGATTTCATATTCGTCATATAATTTCCAGAAAGTTTCTTTTTCTGCACCTGATGGTTGGACGAAATCGGCGACTACTTCCTTTTTTTCCATACCGAACAGAGATTGTACAAGATCAACTTCTTCATCAGATTGCGTAAAGGCAAAATTTGATACAAGTAATGCAATTATGATTAATAGATAATTTTTCATGATTTTAAATGTGTTTTATTAATGTTTGTATTTTTTCTTAAAAACTGAAGAATCTTTTGCCCTGCCTGGGATGTAAAATCTTGCACCCAGGGTAATTCCGTAGGTTATTGAAGTCATTCCATATGTATTACCTGTTCTGGTTTCAGACTCATATTCGTTCGATAAAGCGCCAAAGCCTGCAAGTATATCTACACAGCGGGAAACTGTATAACCACTGTTGAGCCATGCAGACCAGGTTAATTTAGAGCCAACACCAAATCCGCCAACATCAGCTTTAAATTCAACAGGTATCCTGGGGTGAGGGTAGTAATGAAATTTTAATCCAATAACAGGGTCCCAGAAATCTTCTTTTTCATCAAATTCCTTAGTATTTATAATGCCCTCTATTTGACCGAATAACCGATAATGTGTATAACGNACTCCTGCGTAAGGATCAATTATAATTTTAGCGCCAAGCCTGAACCGCATTCCCGCAATAAACTCNAAGATATGCCTTTGATAGGCTGGCTTTGCGATAATGTTTTGTTCACCAATATCGCTAGACCAAAGTATCGCCTCTACCTCGTTGTAATTGTAGATATAGGATGGTGCTGCGAAAAATTTTCCCCTGGAGATTTCAGCATTGACCATGAAAGTGGCGTTCAAAGAATTGATAAATTGAGATGGATCAACTCCAAATTCCTCTGAGAGGCGTTTGGACTGGATTTCGCCATTTACCCACGGCAATATGAAAAACGGTGTGATATTGAAATTCCATTTGTCTCGATTGCCTTTCGGATCATATTTCAAATCCTGGCTTTGGCTTGATGTAATCAAAGCCAGGACAATGAACATCAGAAAAAATGATTTTATTTTCAATTTATTCGTAATTATTTAATAAATCAATAGAACCTTAAGTAAGTTTTGAGGCCCCATTGATTTAATTTACAAGTAGCATCTACATGTTGATAGTATTACTATTAAACTTAATGAGAGTTGCCCCATTTAGTAGAAAATCGTTTTTTTAGATTCTTTATAGACTATCCAATCCGCCCTCCTGATTCCAGTGTGCCAGCAGCTTGTGGAAGTTTATAAGTGGTTCTCATTTTCCATTCTTCTTCAAGGAGTTCCCTGGCTGCCTGTTCAAGGAACTCAGGTGCGGCCCATTTATTTACATCGAAATCGTTCTTGATGTAACCATGGCTTAACATAAAGTCCTTACCAATTTCAACTGATGCCATGTTTTGAGGCGAAAGGTTAGGTACCATATCAATGTCCAATATTCCCTTATAGGTATCTTCCACGTCGAGGTAGAATGTCTGTTTGTTGAGGATAGCAGCTGAAGCATGCTTATGTTCATTGCTCCAGCGCCCCACCTTGATCATACCTTTCATAAACGTAACAGCAAGCTCGGGGTGCTTCTCTGCCATTTCAACCGTGCAGGTGATGGCTGCTGGGATATTGGCCACCTGGAGTGTCCAATCGGGGTACCGTGACAAATCTTCGATTGCCTTCATCTTGCCAGTTGCCTCCTGGAGATGCTGGAAGGGTTTGCTTTGGGTATAAATAGCATCAACTACGCCTTTCAACAGCGCTGTTTCCAGCGGACGGAAGGCCAGATCGTACTTGTGATTACGTTTCAGCCACAATTCAGAGGCGTTGTCCATTGGATCAAGCATCGTGGGGTTGTTGTACCAGTCGTCTGCGTATGGGAATTCCACGATTTCCACGTCCGCGCGGGTCATGCCGTTCATCCGGAGCATAAGCTCAATGCCCTGTTCCTCCTGAATGCGCCACCAGTCGTTTTTGATCTGGTTCATACTTTTTGACAATCCGATTTTTTTGCCTTTCAGCTCAACCATCCGGTAGATGTCGTCCCTGGAGCGAACCATCATACAGCCACCTTCTTTTGGAGCATGAGTTACTCCCAAAAGTCTTGTCCTGCGGATGTCAGCCTGAACATGGACCGGAGGAAATAAACCACCGAAACGGATAAGGTTGTCTAGGTTGTGGATGTAGTGCGGGTACCAGTCGTTCTCGCGGACAGAGCGTAAAAAACCATATTTCACGCCTATCTTTTTGTACTCTTCCCGGGTCCAGCCCAGTTCCTGATCAACGTTGCTGGCCGAAACCAGCGGACAATTAGTGTAATACACCTCTTTCCAGTTCAACTTTTTTGTGTTTAATTTTGTGTTTTTAAAAGTTGTAACAGGCATTTCCCCGCCTTTTTTTGTTTCTTTTGCCATATTTTTGTTTATTAAATGTTTGATTTATTTATAAATATTCCCAAAAGGATTAAGAATATTTTTTTATTTCACTTCTTCGTCTGAACCTTCTTTCCATCTTCTTTCTTTGAATCATCTGAGGAACTAATAAGGTTATCGGTTGGGTTAGTGGCAGTTGAAACTTCATCTTTTTCTTCTCCATTCTGTTTTAACCATTCATCATATAGATCAACCCGGCCACATGCACAGGTTGGGCCTTCGTTCTTTTTTGTTTTGGTTGCCATAATCCTTTAATTTTAAGTTTAGTCATTAAGCTATTTTTAAGCTTTTGTTTTATTTATTTCTATTTTTTTTTAATCTTACAAAATTAGACTCAAATGCTAAGCATAAATATACTTACTAATCCGTATTTTTTTAAATTTGTTGATTATACACTGCATGATTTGCGCTTTACATAGAAATATGATGACATTAAACCAGGATTATAATCTTTTTTTCAATTTTATTGATATTTATCTACCACAAGGGTTTAATGGTATTAATCGACATGACCCGCTGATATTGAAACTTGAAGAAATTACAGAAGCAAATGACCAGTATTACTTTGTTGGTGACATACTACAAGGGAAGATTATTTTTACCAGTCAGCGAAGTATTCAAATGGTTGGTGTAAATCCGGAAGAACTTAACCCGTACCATAATGTTGAAGTTATTCACCCTAAAGAGTTATACAGAAACACAAGCGGCTGGGCAAAATTACTTACCACTGCAAATAACCTTCTCCAGGTGAAAAAGGGAAATTCAGCATTGTCGGTAAATATGAAGATGCGAAATCCAAAAGGGATATACAACGAAATACTTTTCCAGTGCTATTTGTTTTATAGCAAAGTCCCGCACGAAACGGTCTATGTGCTTATTGTACTTACCAATATAGATTCCTTTAAAATGAGAAAAAATGGGTATCATTATTATTTTGGAAACGACCTGACTTATTTCAGATATCCGGATGAAAAGATGCTGCAAATGGGCAATGTTTTTACAAAACGTGAATTTGAGGTTATTAAATTGATTGAATCTGGGCACAGTACTGAACAAATAGCTGAAAAACTTTTTTTAAGTAATTTCACAATAAATACCCATCGCGGGAATATTTTGAAAAAGACAAAAAAAACGTATATCTCAGATTTGATTCTTGAGCTAAAAGAAAGGGGACTGATCTAATATAGGTTTCCGAAAATTATCGCCCAAAACAATTGCAAAGCGTTCACTATCTTTGAAATATCTCTGTTAAAATAAATCCAGTCAAGCGATTATTTCAACTTGTTGAATAAAAAAACCACCAGTTTGCTTCTTAATTGCCGAAATAAAATTTCTTGCAAGTTGGTTTCAAACTGGTGGCTTGATGATATATTGCTACAACCCAGATTTTCAATCTGAATTGCAATAATTTCTATTCAGATTTTTCAACAAACGGAACTTCCTGAAGTACCTGCATTCTGATGTATGTCAGGATATAGTTTTCAATCTGGTAAAACTGGGTAGCTACTATTCCATCAGTAACTTTTTTTACCTTTCCATAATAAGTTACTATGAGGGCATCAGTTTTTTTCTGCAGGGCAATTACTTTGGTTGTCCATGCATCGGCTTGTTCGCCGGTCATTGTCAGGTATTCGCTGGCATATTGCTGCAGCAATTCAATCCTTTGTTTTCCCAGCGTTTTTCTTTCGGCTTCATAT
>BS_KBA_SWE02_21mDRAFT_10001118_pt1 | contig 10217 bp, 8 predicted proteins | sample BalSeasSWE02_21m_FD_9196 | JGI IMG/M metagenome (IMG submission 9196)
ATTTTTTATGGTATTGGCCCTGCCTTTAAAAAGAATTATACGCAACCTACTTTCACCAATATCGATCTGTACAGTTTAATTGCAAATATTTTAAAACTAAAACCTACCGAAACGGATGGTGATTTGAATAATGTTATTGAAATGCTTGAAATAAAATAGACGAGAAATCTAAGCTGAACTTTTTTGTAAACAATAGGTAATTAAATAAGTTTTATTTTTTCTGCTATTTCATAGACTGAACCGAGCATCAGTTCAATGCCAATGGCAACAACTAAAAACCCTATTACACGTGAGAGTGTGTTAAGTCCGGAAGCACCCATTTTCTTAAATAAATAATTTGCACTCCTCAATATCAAAAAAGTAGAAATTGCTACAGAAATAGCTGCAAATAAAATAATGCCTTCTTTTATAATTTCGCTCGTCGAATCATTCATCCCAATCATAAATGAGATCGAACCTGGACCAGCTAACATAGGCATCGCAAGTGGCGATAAGGATGGGTCATCTTTTTTAATAGCATCATCCTTTACCGTTTCATTCATTCCTTTATGTTTATTGAAATTCCCTGTAAGAAGGGCAAAGCCAGATAAACTGATAATCAATCCACCCGCTAAACGTAAGGAGGTTATTCCGATACCAAAAAACAAAAGAACATACTTACCTATAAGAAATGAAATAATCAAAACTATCAAAACATAAAGACTACTTTTTAACGCAATTTTTTTACGTTCAGCAGTCGAATTATCTGCTGTAAGAGCAATAAAAATGGGCATGGTTCCAAATGGGTTTAACACCGAAAACAATCCGCCAAAGGTTACAAAGAAGAATAATAGTTCTTTCATGTTTTTTTTGCAAAGGTCTGAATTTTAATAAAACAAAATGTTAATAAAATTTAAATGATTGAAATTTAAACATCAAACATCAAAGCACGATTAAAATGCCCCATCTCCTATTCAAGTCCAATACAACACTGGATCAACACTGGATCAACACTGGATCAAGTCTGGATATATCCAGAGTTGTACAGGTTTTGTTCAAGGTCTGTTCCGGAGTTTATTAGGCTTTGCTACGACTATACATTGTTTATTAGGGTATTGCATGAAGTTTTGACCTGATCACATACAAAGCTTTCGGTTAAAGAAATAATTAAAAGGAAATATGGGTAATTAACTACCTCGCAAGAAAGTCAACGAGGTATCATAAAACAATTTGTTTTATATTCGCTGCACGCAGCGGAGTATTAAACTCATTTATCCTGCTACGTTCCCGACCTTTGGTGCAAGAAAGGTCCACTATCGGGATTATTCCATTCGGTCATGAGATCACTTCGTTATGTTCGTTCAAATCTAATTTTTACTTCTCCGTACAAAAGCGGATTGTAAAAATTTAGTTTCACGAATGAATGATTAAATAATGTCTTATTAAAAAATCGAATAGCGCGAACCAGTCAATAAAGACCACTGATTCGCGCTATATTTATATTAAAAATGCTTATTTAATTATAACTTCCAATGCTTTCTTGGTTGCTTCAATTAGTGGTACCGTTGAAATTTCACTTCCAACCGCATTTTTCATCCAAAATTGTGGAACAACAACACCTTGTGTATATATTCTGAATACCTCTGCCGCAAAATCTTTACCCGACAATTGTTGCTCTAACTGAAAATCAATTACGTGCCCTATAGGATAAGCAGAAAGATACAAAGGATTGTCTATCATATGTGAATAAATAGCCAAAATGGTTTCGTCTTTCGATCCAAAAACTTCAGCAAAATACTTATTCCAAATATCTTTGGCAATAGTCATTACAGCTACTTTTAACTCTGCTTTTGTAGCATTTGGATTGGCATATAACCATTTCCACACATTCATATCAACCAACGAAACTCCCATTATTTCATAGCATGACCAGAAATTAGCTAAGGCCATCATATGTTCTTTTTCAGGATTATTCTCACTAATTCCCAAAAGTTCTAGATCTCTTTTTTGGAAGATAAAAGCCAGTGCTTCCGTAAATGCAGTATTAGGCACCCCATTCATCATATAAAAATCAACATCATTCATGGTAATGGTTTGCTCTACATTATGACCAAATTCATGAACGGCAATATTATAACCTTTATAAGTCATTCCACCGTCTTTCACACGTGTTCTAAGACGTGCTTTCTCATTGCGCATCTCCGAACCCCAGGCATGGCCAATACCCCGAGAAGCATCGACTCTAACCAAACTGGTAATTCGTTTTGCATCCTCCTTGCTAAAACCAAGTTTCATCATAATATTGGGAAGATCTTGTTCTAAAGCCAAAGCCGTTGGATATTTCTTTTTTACAATTTTATCCAACTCAATTTCAGAAACTGAGTTTCTACCGGCAAAACCATTAAACCAAATATCGTAAGGACGTAACTCACGACCCAATTTACTCTTTATTAACGCAGCAACATCCTTCACAACTGGTGATGAAACCAGATCAATAAATAAAGCTTCAACATCTTCTTGAGAAATCTCCATATCTCCTTCAAATCTTCGCTGGATATAGGTTGGCATACTAGGATTGTATTCATCAAAAGCACGACGTGCATAAAAATTTTCTAATAAAATTTCGTAACGTGTATCAGGCTCAGGAACAAAACTAATTTCATTACCATCTTTATAAACTTTATTATCGTAAGGATTCCATTCAACGTCATTTGAATTGATTACCATTTCAGGAATACTTTGATCAATAATTCTATTCATCACAGCAAATATCATTTCTTGTTTTGCTTGACCATCTTCTACCGAATAATTTGATTTTAACTCATCACGCAAGCCCCAGTGAGTAATTAGTCGCAAATCCTCAGGGAAATATGATTTATTTTCTTGATCCCATAAATGTCCTAAGTAGATATTATAGGAGGAAATATAGGCGTCGCCCATTGTATAAACTTTACTTGAGTTTTGGATAACTTCTGCTGGAACGCGTGAAGTGTATTTATCACCCATGCGTGCATAAGCCCATTCTTGTCGAGTCCACTTATCAGCCATTTCAGATTTTTCGGACAATGTAAAGTTTGGAAAATTTAAGCTTGTGATAAAGGCAATTTTATTGGCATAGAAATCTTCTGTGATATGCGAACTCGGATCGTATGTTCCGAACATATAATCAATGGGTTCAAGAGGGCCCCGATCCATATCGATTTGTTCTTTTAACAACAATTCCATTTTCAATAAATAGCCATTTAATATTTCATAATTCTTTTCTAATCGATTAAATAATTTCGCACGATCTTGATCATTTGCAGCATAATTTTCAAGACAAAACGCATTGAATTCTTCTGGTGATCCGTCGGAAGTCCGCCATAAATTAGCTACTTGCTTAACCCCTTTTTCAATTAATAATTGATTTGCTTCGGGGAATTTTGACTGGAGTTCGTCAATAGCTTGTTTTTGAATTGCGTCATTAATACTCATAACTGATTCATTTCCTGATCGATTGGATTGCATATTACAGGCTGATAGTATTAAGCCAATTATAAAAAAACTTCCAATAACTAAATGTATTTTTTTCATATCCTCGTTTTATTAATATTCCGTTTCCAAAGTTAAAAGATTCTATCAAGAAATATTAGCCTAAAAATATTATTTGTATAAATTAACTCAAGAATGAAATGTAGATCATCCAAATATTTTTGTAAATTTGACTATTGATTTAGCTCAACAAAATGAAAAAATACATTACCATAAGGCCATGGGAAAGTAATGCACCCTATCACTTGGAAGTTAAAGCAGGGGATATTGTTACAATCCTTAAACAAGAAGACAAACCCGAATGGAAGGATTGGATTTGGTGTGAGAATAATACGACTTCTGGATTTATCCCACAAAATATCATTGAAGAAATTAGTGAAGATACTGGGAAAGTAATTGCTGATTACACAGCCAAAGAATTAAGCATTGGTGCTGGAGAAGTTATTCTTGGAATAAAAAAACATCAAGGTTGGGTATTTGGACAAAGTGAAACTAGCGAAGAAATTGGGTGGTTACCCAATGAGATACTACTTAAATTAAAGGGTTGATCTCAAACCTTTTTTTGTTTTTCTCAGAAATAAAGAAATCAAAGTTGCAATCATTGCAATAATCCCCCCACTTAAAAAAGTAAATTTAAAAGCAGAATCTGCTACATTAGAACCTATACCTATTATTTGGGCACTAAAAATTGTAAATAAACTTGCAAAAATTAGCACACCTATTAACTTTCCCATACTTTTTGAAGTAGAAATAGCTGCTGATCCCATTCCTGAATAATCGTCAGGTAAGCTACTCATACCAACAAAAGAACTGGTTGGATAGTACAATCCCATGCCTATACCCAAGAGAGCCATTGCTAATATAATTGTCAAAAGAGGAGTTTCAGCATCCCAAAAGGCAAACAAAAACATTGAAATTGCCAATAAAACATTTCCTATTAGACAAAGATAATTCGGATGCACTCTTTTACTTATTCTTTTTGCCATTGGGGAAATTATCATCATCATTATGGGAGAAACCATCATAAGCAATCCGGATGTTTCGGCATTTAACATTCGCTCATTTTCAAAATAAAAGGGACGTAAAAAACGTGATCCAACATTCACCACAAAATATAAAAAGAAACCCAAGGCTGTCAAACTAAAATTCCGAATCATAAAAAGTTTCAAATCAAATACAGGATTTACGAATACTTTCTCCCTTCGAATAAATAACAGTAAAAACAAAATTGATAAACCTATTGAAACAAGTATATAAGGAGACGTAAAGCCAAAACGATTAATCATATTTAAACCATAAATGAGACCTGCTAAAAACAAAAAACTATACATTGCTCCTACGAAATCTGTTTCCCCTCTTTTAATTTTTAATTTTCTTGGCAATTTCACTTTAAATAGCATGAATAAACCAATTATACTAAGTGGGAAATTAATTAGAAATACCCAGCTCCAATTTAGGTTATCAACTAAAAACCCTCCTAGTAATGGACCAGCAGCAATTCCAATTCCGGTACAAGCCATCCATATCCCATAAGAAGATTGTTGTTTGCTCTTTGGTACAGATTGGCGAATAAATGCTGGACCAACTACATATAAAAGAGACTCCCCTATTCCTTGAAAAAATCGAATAAGTATCAATATTTCGAATCTCCGAGTCAAAAAACAAGCAAAGGTACCAATGATGTAAATCGAAAACCCAATTAACAAGACCCTTTTGGCTCCCCATACCTCCGTTATTTTTCCGGCAATAAGAGCAAAACTACTGGCACTTAACATCGATATCATGATTAGCCAACTAACCTGCCCCATATTCATATCAAAATATCTACTGATTGTAGGCAAGGCAATATTTACGGATGTCAAATCCATCAAAACTATCATTGCAGCTAGGTAGCTAGCATATAATGTATAGTTAATACTTGAGGAGTTAGATGGCTTCTGACTAGGCATTTCGTATTTTCAAATTCAGATTCAAAACTACAGAATTAATCGATCAAAAGGAATGATTTAAATAATATCCATTATAGGTTGAGAAATATTTTAATAAAAAAAACTGCTCATATTTTTTCAATTCAACGAAAAATTGAAAATTACAAACAGTCTTTTTTTACAATCTCATAAAAAAACAAAGCCAAATTATCTTGCCCTGTTTTTATAATAAGTTGATTTTTCTTTATCGTTTAATCGTGCATAAATATTCCCCAAGAAAAGAGCATATTTTTTATCTGGCTGAATAGTGTATAATTTTTTATAATATCCCAAGGATTTTTTGAAATCGCTTGTGACAACATCCAACGCTTTTAAAAGCTTTGCGTATTGACTTCTTGTTTTCTTTTTATCGTAAGCATCGGTTTCTGCCTGATAACGATTCTCTGCTTTCCAAAAATAATTTTCTCCAATAATTTCTAAAGCTGCAATATTTTTTTCGTCTAACTTTAAAAGTTTTGCTGCAAGCGCAGCAGTTTTAAGATCATTTTTTTGTGCAATATTTGCTTTTAGATAAATATCCATAAGATTTTTGTCCTTTTCAGCCTCAACACCAAACGAAGTCCATAATTTTTCAGTTTGCTCCCAATTCTGACTCTCTAAACATGTTTCAAACAAGCGCAATTTGGCAATTTTAATATCTTTCCCATTTGGGTAATTCGTAATATAACTTTCCAGCGTTATTATTTCTTTTGATAAATTATCAATTTCTTTATAGCAATCAGCCTGCATTAAAAGCATCTCCGCAGAAAGAGAATTTAGATCTACAGCTTTTTCAAAATACGACTGTGCTTTGCTTTTATTATTAAGTTTATAAGCAGCTTCACCTGCTTTCCTGAATATATCACCACTCACAGACTTCCCTTTTAACTCGGCTTCACGCATATTATTTTCATAATAATTCAGTGCTTCAGTATACTGACCGCTAAGCATATAATTCTCTCCTGTAACAGTACTCTTTTTAACCTCTTTTGTAGTTGAGCAAGCAGCCAATAAAATAACGACAGCATACATCAAAATATTCATTCTTCTCTTCATATCAAATGTTTTTTTAGGTCGCAAAAATAAGAATTATATAAATAAATATGAATTTAAAATTTTTAATAATAAATAAATCAGGCAAATAAATACAATTCATCTATATTCACTAACAGCATGTAATTTGTGTTAGTATATTTTGTAATTTTGCCGCGGTTTTCAGAAAGCCTATAAAATTCATTTTATTTTATTGTAAATGAATGGCTTAGTAAACATCTAATTTTGTTAATATTAGTGCATTTTTTTATTCACATAATTAACTTTATTAGTCAAAATAATTTTTATATATCATTCAATCAAAACTAATGACATTAAACAAACTAAGAAACATCGGAATTGCTGCTCATATTGATGCAGGGAAAACAACAATGACCGAAAGAATTCTTTATTTCACTGGAGCAAATCGCAAAATGGGAGAGGTTCATGATGGTAAAGCCACTATGGATTTTATGAAGCAAGAACAAGAACGTGGAATTACCATTGCTTCGGCAGCCATTTCGACTAACTGGAATGACTCACAAATCAATATTATTGACACTCCTGGTCACGTTGATTTCACCATTGAAGTAGAACGTTCATTAAGGGTTATCGATGGCATGGTAGCTTTGTTTTGTGCTGTTGGTGGTGTAGAACCACAAAGTGAAACTGTATGGAATCAGGCTGACCGATACAGAGTACCTCGTATAGCTTTTATCAATAAAATGGATAGAACAGGTTCAGATTTCAATGAGGTTGTTTCTCAAATGAATCAATACTTGGATGCGAACGCAGTTCCTTTCCAACTACCCATGGGAGCTGAAGAAAATTTCTTGGGAGTGATCGACATAATTACGATGAAAGCCTTCACTTTTGATGGCTTCACACGTGGAGAAATTGAAGTCCCAGAAGAATATAAAGCTAAAGCTTTAGAAGCAAGAAACTATTTAATTGAAAAAATAGCTGACTTTGATGATGAAATCATGGAATTATTTTTTGAAGATAAAGCAGTATCTTCTGAATTACTCAAAAAAGCAGCTCGTAATGCTACACTTAAATTATTAATTACTCCTGTATTTACAGGTGCTGCATATAAAAATAAAGGCGTTCAATTATTACTTGATGCTGTCATTGATTATTTACCTTCTCCTATTGATGTTGGAGCTACTATTGGCATTGATGTTGACGATGTAGAAAAGACCCAAACAAGAACACCATCACCAAAAGATCATTTTGCGGCTTTAGCTTTTAAACTTATTAATGACCCATTTGTTGGGCAGCAAACATTTATTAGAATATTTTCTGGTGAACTAAAAAATGGAATGCAAATTTATAATTCCACTAAAGGTAAAATGGAACGTATTGGACGAATATTCAGAATACGCGCTAAAGATCGTGAAGAAATTCAATATGCAGGTCCTGGTGACATTGTTGCTTTGGTTGGAATGAAACTTACCAAAACTGGAGATACACTTTGTGATCCAAAAAATCCACTATTTTTAGAAAACATTCATATTCCGCCTTCAGTTATTGAATTAAAAATCAGCCCTGAAAAGCGCAGAGATCAAAGTAAATTAGGTGAAGGTTTGGCAAAATTAGCGAATGAAGATCCTTCTTTTAAAGTTCGTTATGACGAAGAAACAGAAGAAACGATTGTTGCGGGTATGGGCGAACTACATTTGGAAATAATAATTGATCGTCTAAAAGATGAATTTGATGTTGATGTAGTGGTAGGCGCACCAAGTGTTGCATATCGCGAAACAATCACTGAAGCTGTTGAATCAAATTATAAACATAGTAAACAATCAGGTGGTAAAGGACAATATGCACATGTTGTTATGCGCATCGAGCCTAATCCTGAAAGTGAATATGAATTTGTTAGTTTGATCAAAGGTGGGGCCATTCCAAGTGAATATATCCCTTCCGTTAATAAAGGTATCAAGAAAACACTAGAAACTGGTGTATTAGCTGGATATCCTATTGAAAATGTAAAAGTTATTCTTACTGATGGAGGCTTCCACGCAGTGGATTCATCTGACTTTGCATTCCAGACATGCGCATCTATAGGATTCAAAAACGGATTCCTCAAAGGTAAACCAGTTTTATTGGAGCCTATAATGAAAGTCGAAGTTAACACTCCAGATGATTATATCGGAAACGTTGTTGGCGATTTGAATAAAAGAAGAGGCAAAATCGAATCCATGCGTCGTCATCGCAAAGGATCACAGAAACTGAATGGTTTTGTTCCATTGATGGAAATGTTTGGTTATGCTACAGCCATGAGAAATATTTCATCTGGTAGAGCTAACTACTCCATGGAGTTTTATAATTATGCTCCAGTTAGTGCAGAGATACAAGCTGGTATATTGAAGAAAATTGAAGAGGAAAAACAAGCAAAAAGATAATTTCCATTTTAAAGATTTTTTTATAGAACATGGCATATTTCATAATTAAACCTGTTATATAAAAATTTGGTTATATTTCACAAAAAACCCTCAAACGGATAGCTTGAGGGTTTTTTCATGAGAGAAATATATTTTCTAATATATTTTTTTGATATGGCTTTCGGTTCCTCTAAAGTTGAATGATTCTCCTTGTTTTTTATTTTCCATCGCTTGAAAAAATGGGACTAATGGGGAGATAGCATAATAGTCTTCTCCATCAAGGTCTATTTTCCCAAGACTAATTGAAATAAAAAGTTTTTGTTTATCAGTAATAACCAAAGCACCAAATTTCACTGAGTTCATTTCCATCTCTGGATTAATCATATTCAGAGTATCAAATTGTTCACTCGCTTTCAATAGTTGCTGAGAAAACATATCTCTTTTTCGCATTTGCTGCGCACGAAATGAATCGTATCTATCTTTTGGCATCCCATATTCGTTGGCACTTATTTGTGCATCCTCAATCACCATTTTCAGGTTATTGATATTTTCAAGTTGAATACTTTTGCATTTCTCAATCAATCTTCTCTTCAAACTGTTCATTGTCTGCCTTTTTTCGCAAAATTAAAAATTCAAACACAAATAGCATATAAAAAATGATAATATGTAAATTTGCTAAAAATTTTGAACGATGAAAGATATACATGATGAACCTGCATACTCAAGTTCGGTTATTGATTTGATAAAAGTTGCCAACGAATATTGCATTTTCCTAGAAAATGCAGAGAATCTTACGAAAGAAGAAATTTCACCTTTTATTCAACGAATCATTCCATTACTATACCTCAAAGGAAGCTTGCTTCCTGATATTCATATTGACGACACAGAAAGCAGTGAGCGTTTTGTAACCGAAGAAGAATGGGAACGATTGTTTACTTCTCTCAGAGATTTACTATTGGATGCTGATGAATATTGGTCTCTGAATTACAATAGCCCAGATCAAAATGATCCAGTAAAAGCAAGTTTATCTGAAAATTTAGTTGATATTTATCAGGATTTGAAAGACTTTTTAATGCTATACCAAAAGCCCTCAAGAGCCTCAAAACAAAATGCAGCTAAAGATTGTAAGTTCTTATTTGAAACTCATTGGGGAGAAAAAGCACTGCAATTGCTTCAATGGATTCATTATTTAAATTACAAAGAATTAAATACCGATACATATTCTGATCTTTATTAAATAGGTAATTTGAGCACTCTTTTTACGACAAATTTTTCATTCGTATTAATAAGTTTATTAATTTCGCAATCGTTTTAATTTAATCTA
>BS_KBA_SWE02_21mDRAFT_10001119_pt1 | contig 10214 bp, 11 predicted proteins | sample BalSeasSWE02_21m_FD_9196 | JGI IMG/M metagenome (IMG submission 9196)
TGTCCGGGAAGATGTTCTGGACCTGTTCGGTTTTTTTACCAAAACAGAAAAGGATATGTTCGAATTACTAATTAGTATTAATGGAATTGGCCCGAAACTCGCACAGAGTATACTTTCGGGAATAGAAGTAAAGGATTTAACCGAAGCATTAAAAACAGGTAATTTAGCTAGAATGGTTGCCATTCCGGGAATCGGTCGAAAAACCGGCGAAAGAATGATAGTTGAATTGAGAGATAAAATTGATTCGCTCGCAATTATTATTTCTTCTGTCGATGATGTTAAATATTCCACGCAAGCTGATGCAGTTACTGCTCTTGCAAATCTCGGATATAACAGGAAAGTTGCTGAAAGAACTATTCGCTCAATACAGGAGTCTAATTCCTCAATGGAAATTGAAGAGCTTATAAAAACTGCATTATCAATATTAAATAAGTGAATATCGTGAATTTAGAAAAGAACTTAATAAAAGAAATTGAAATTGAGAAGAATATTGAACTCATCTGGAATAAGTTCACCACTGAAGAAGGATTAATGTCATTCTTTGCCCCAAAAGTTAATTTTCAATTATCAATTGGCGGTCCATTTGAAATGCTGTTTGATCTAAAAATGCCCATCGGATTGCAGGGTTCAGAAGATTGTAAAATTCTTTCCTTTTTACCACAGAAAATGATTTCTTTTTCATGGAATAATCCACCAAAATTTGAGCACATAAGAGACGAAAAAACTTGGGTGGTTATCGAATTTCAAACGTTGGAAAAGAATAAAACACACATCAAATTAACTCACCTGGGCTGGAAAAACGATCCCGAATGGGAGAGTGCATATGAATATTTTGACAACGCGTGGAATATCGTATTAAAGCGGCTGAAATACTCAATAATTAAGGATCCTATTGATTGGAATAACCCATATCTTCCTTAAAAAACGTCGTTTTTAATCCTTTTTATAACTTTTTAAAATTTGTGAAAAATCGGGAACCATCTGTTTTTCAGCTGGTATAAGACTGCAATTGATCTTATGATTATAGATAATGAGAATTTTTAATTTTGACTTGTATCTGATGTATATTTGAAATAATTTTAACTTGATTTAATAATACCAATCACAATTTAAGGATGATTTATCGATAAGAGCTCTACATTGATTTTACAATTCTATAACAGGAATTTTTATGGAGCTTTTATTTGTGATTATCCTTGCTGCTTTTTTTTCAGTACTCTCAGTTTTTCAACTAATTCCTGTTAAGCTAAAAGTTCTTATTTTCGAAAAAAATAATTCTTAGCAGATCATTATTACCAAAGAAACAAGTTTTGCTCTGCGGCAATTGAAGGAAAATGTTCTTTATATATTGTAAACACATATTTTTATACACCATAATTCAGTTTACACAAAGCAGGTAAGTAATATTTGTGTTGTCTTTTAAAATATCATTTGTCGTATAAAAGACAGCAAAATAAATGATTTTTAGAATAATTAGAATCAACAATAAATATGAATCCAAAAACAGTCATGGGGGAAAACATGAACACGGGATTAAATTATGAAAATCCTTTAGGCGACTTAATTAGCGACGATATTTATGAGTTGCTGAATAGTAGAAATCTGATAAATGAAAAATCCGTAAGGGATTATCAGATTAAAAAGAAATTTAAATTACTGCGTGAAGAGAAAGTAAGTGCCAGTGATGCGATTGAACGAATACGTGAAGAATATCCTTATCTTCAATTCGACTCAATCAGAAAAATAATCTACCTTGGAAACAAAGTATAACAGACTAATCTTATTGGACATTTATAAGATGATATTTTGAAAGGGGAAAACATTACTGTTTTCCCCTTTTATTTTTAAATAGAGAATGTGTTGTTAATATTAGATATGCCCTTTATATATCAGCTAAGATTTTATTTCTTTGCGGAGAGTAAAATAAAATTCCGAGCCTGATCCGATTTTACTTTCAACCCAGATCTTTCCACCATTTTTTTCAACTAGTTCTTTACATAAAATGAGGCCAAGTCCTGTTCCTATTTCATCATTGGTTCCAACAGTAGAGTGATGTTTATCTATTCTAAATAGTTTCTTTTGATTGTCCCCGCTTATACCTACCCCGGTATCGGATACTATTACCATATAATACTCACTGAACTCCTGTGAATTAATTGTAATTTTATCACCCGATTTTGAAAACTTTATTGAATTAGATATGAGGTTCTGGATAATACTGTTGGCCATGTTTCGATCAACGTAAACTAGCTGCCCCTTATCTGTTTTATTGTGCAGCTCTATTCCTTTTTCTTTAGCATTCCAACTAAATAATTCTATAGATTTTTCAACAAGATCCCAGAGATCAAGATTTTCTGTCTCAAGCTCAAGCCTTCCGGTTTTTATTTGAGCCCACTGAAGCAGGTTTTCAAGTAGACGAAAAACTGATTTGGAAGACGTATGAATTTCCGTTGCAAAGGATTTAATATCCTCTTTAGGCAGATTATCGATGTCCTCTACTAAAAATTGTGATAATGTAAGTAAGGAATTAAAAGGACTTTTAAGATCATGAGCTATAATAGAAAAAAACTTGTCTTTCTCATTATTGGAAGTTCGAAGTTGGGCTTCCGACTGTTTTAATCGTTCAGTTACGTCTGCTACTTCCTCTAAATAATCTCTGAGTAAATTCTCACTCTTTTTTAATTCAGTGATATCCCTGAGTATACCCCTGTAGCCTGTAACGTTTCCGGAAATGTCTCTCACAAGAGAAGCTGTTTCCAAAATAACGAGTTTCTTTCCCTGTTTGTTCTTTACAAGAATTTCATAGTTTTTAACAAATCCATCTTTTTCCAGTTGAGTTTTAAAGCGGGATCTGTCATGTTCATTTATATACATTTCCTTTGCTATGTCCACATTAAACATTTCTTCCTTCGAGGAATATCCGAACAGTTCTATACCTGCCGGGTTTATTTCCATCAATTTCCCTTCCGGAGTACTTTCATATATTGCATCCTTCAATTCATAGAACAGGCTTCTATACTTGTCGCTGATTTCTTTTAATATTTCCTCGTGCTCCACCAGCAAGGTAAGATCGGTACTTGCCCCCACCTTGGCTATAGGATTACCTTCTTTATCAGTTACAACTGACGTATTTAATTCTATAATGAAATCCTGTCCATTTTTTTTTCTGTTAAATAACTTCCCATGCCACCCGGTAGTTAATGTTGTTTTGTAAATCTCATCATAAATCGATGGATCATTTCTGTCTGATCTTATAAGATCGATATTACCTCCTTCCAGTTCTTCCCTGGTATATCCATATGTTTTTATAAATGTATCATTAACAAAAAGTATTGTATTGTCCATATCTGTTATTACAAGGCAGTCACTGATACTATTAATAGTATGTTCGAGTAATTCAAGACTCATGGAGGGCGAGGACCCAGTGGTATGTTCGTTTTTGGAATGTTCCATTATAAAATCAATTTAGATAAATCAATGACTATAAATATGCTCACAGTGATATTATTTGGAACATTATATAAAGCAATTTCGACTCAAATTCAAATTTGTTATTGGAAATTATTTTAATATTTTGGAACCCGGTGAATAGAAATATCATATCCAATTACATATTTGCTTGAAAATGGAGCTGTCAGAATTACTTTCGACCTCTATACTGATTGTAGTAGGCTGCATCGCCGGGTTTATAAATGTTAATGCAGGCGGCGGATCTACACTTACACTGCCGACACTCATATTCCTCGGATTGGATGCCGCAGTTGCAAACGGCACTAACAGAGTAGCCATCTTAATCCAAAATATCTCAGCGATCTACTCATTCAAGAAAGAAAATTACAGGGAATTTCGAATCAGTTTAAAACTCTCCGTTTTAACTCTGCCCGGTTCGATCGCGGGCGCAATACTTGCAGTTAAAGTTAGCAACGAGCTGTTCGAGACCATACTTGGTATAATAATGATAGGTATTATTATCACCATGATTGTTCCTAAAAAGAATATTCAGTTTGAAGATGTATTACAGGGAAAGATTTCAGTTTCAGTTTACATAGCAATGTTCGGAATAGGATTTTATGGCGGATTTATTCAGGTTGGCGTTGGCTTTTTATTAATGGCAGCTCTACACTATTTAATGAAGTTGAACCTTGTCTATGTTAACATGCATAAAGTTTTTATCGTGCTTGTCTATACCATACCTGCATTACTGGTCTTTATTCTTACGGATAATATTCACTGGCAATACGGATTTTCATTAGCAGCCGGGAATGCAATAGGCGGCTGGTGGGGAGCTAAGATGTCAGTTAAAAAGGGTGAGAAATTAATTAAGATTGTACTGATCATAGCAGTCAGTATAATGTCATTAAAACTGCTTGGAGTGTTTTAATTCTTAACTGTATCTGTTAACTGCTTTTCTAAGTCTATCCATTATTGCAATACCGAGTCCGGTTCCATTTATTTTTTCTGCAAGAATAATATCAAGCCCTTCCTGTTCAAGTTCGTGCAGAAATTTAAACAGATTCGATGCAGCTTCATGTAGCTCCCCGGAAGATGACAATATCCGGACGGTCGAGAATGTTTCACTTTGAGTTCTTTCCTTAAAAAATAATCCGCCAATTTTTTTGCCTGCAAAATCCTCAAGGTGACATTCATCAATAAATTTTATCGGAACATTTGGTGCATAGTGGTGGAGTAACTGTCCCGGAGCATTTGGATTTTCAACTACTGTCTCTCCTTTTATAATACTTCCGGTAATTGATTCTATATCCTCTTTAGCTAAACCACCCGGTCTCAGCAGCTTAAATTGATTATCAATTAATTCTATAATAGTAGATTCAACACCAACATAGGATTCTCCTCCATCCAGAATTATATCAACCTTTCCTTCGAGCTGTTTATTTACATGTATTGCAGAAGTCGGACTCAAAAAACCAAATGTATTTGCACTTGGAGCCGCAATTGGTGATCCTGATCTGGAGATTAATTCCAGAGCAACGGGATGGTCGGGCATTCTTACAGCTACTGTTTCATGTCCGGCAGTCACGATATCGGGAATAATATCCTTTTTAGGAAGCACAATAGTTAACGGTCCGGGCCAGAATTTTTCTGTAAGTCTGTCAATTCTGTCATCAGTATAACTGCACACATCATGTATCTGCGAATGTTCACACAGATGAATTATAAGCGGATTAAAAGAGGGACGATTCTTGGCTTCAAATATTTTTGAAACTGCAATCGGATTGAGTCCATCAGCACCAAGGCCATAGACTGTTTCTGTAGGGAAGGCAACTATATTCCCTCTCCTAATCTCTTCGGCAGCTTTAGCTATATTTTCGCTTGTCGCTTCTAATATCATTTCAATTGAAATTTATTACTGCAAATATAATTAATTCGAAGGCGAGATGAATTCACGGCTATTAATTTTATACATTGTAGTCGAAAATAATTCTGTTTTATCCATTCTTGGTAATTAATATTGTTTGTTTTATGTCGGGAACAAAGAGATTAATAAATGAATCATACCAGCAAATATAGTACAGCAGTGATTCTTGTTTTATTTTCCGTCACTCTGCTTTTTTCACAGGACCTCTCCGAAAGCGTAAACGGAAAAAGTGACAGCCTTCTAAACCTGTTAAGCTCGGCAGCGGATACTCAAAAAGTTAAACTACTTAATCAGCTATCAAAAGAAATGGAGTTCAGGGATCCTGAAGAATCTTTAAAATTTGCCATTGAAGCCGTTAGTTTATCTAAACAACTCGCCTACGATAGGGGACTTGCAGCGGGCTATATGCAGGTCGGCAATTATTATACGGAACAAAGTAATTATAAAACTGCTCTCGACTATTTTGAAAAAGCCTGGGCGGTATATATAAAATTGGGGGATTTAAGTGGAGAAAAAAATATTATTAATAATATTGGTAACGTACACCGGTACATCGGTGATTACGACAAAGCACTTGAGTATTTCTTAAAAGCGTTACAAATGAGCGAGGAACAGGAGGATAAAAAGGGAATTGCATATGCCCTGAACAATATTGGAATATTATACGCTATCCAAGAAAAGTATGAGATAGTTTTGGAATATTTTCTTAAAACTTTAGCGATCAGCGAAGAACTGGGAGACAAAACGGGTATTGCTTATTCATTAAATAATATTGGTTTGGTTTACGAAGAACTTGAAGAATATGATAACGCTCTCGAATATCATTCAAAGTCATTAAAAATTAAAGAAGAGGTTGGCAACAAAAATGGTGTGTCATCTTCCCTGAAAAATATTGGCAATATATATCTCCATCTGAGAGAAAAGGAAAAAGCGCTGGAAAACCATCTTAAAGCGTTAGAAATTGCGGAAGAAATTGGAAATACAAATGGAGTAATTCAATCTTCGCTTGATATAAGTAATATTTATCTTGAAGCTGAAAATTTTGATAGGGCTCTATTTTATTTGACTCAGGCATTAAACCTATCTAAGGAGATAAATGCAAAAAGACTTAAGCTGGAGAGCTATGAAAAGCTTTCAAAATTATATGAATTAAAAAATGATATTAGAAAAGCATACAAATACCACAAACTCCTTACTCAAATTAAAGACAGCATCTTTAATGAAACAAGCAGTAAACAGATGGCCGAGTTACAGACTAAATATGAGACTGAAAAAAAAGAGGCTGAAATAAAATTATTAAAAAATGAAAAAACAATCAGCAATCTTGAATTGGATCAGCTGAAAAGTTTTAGAATTTACTTAACAATAGTTCTATCTTTATTGGTAATACTTGCCGTAATGCTCTATAGTGCTTATCGTCTGAAAAAGAAAGCTAATTTACTGTTAGAAGAAAAAAACATTCTTGATGTTGCGGATAGAGCCAGAGTACTGAATTTGTTCGGGCAGCAGGTATCACAGGAAATCGTTGATGAATTACTCACCGAATCTTCTGAAACAAAAAGTAAACGGAAATTTGTCTGTATTATGTTCCTGGATATACGTGATTTTACTCCTTTGATGGAAGGTAAACAGCCTGAGGAAATTATCGCATATCAGAATGATGTATTCGGATTTATGATAGAAATAATTAATAAGAGATTCGGAATCATCAACCAGTTTTTAGGCGATGGTTATATGGCAACATTCGGAGCACCTCTGTCAAGCGGTTATGATTGTGTGAACGCTGTTAAAGCTGCTCTGGAAATAATAAGCACCATCAATGAAAAAAGTGCAGCCGGCGAAATTCCTGTCACAAGAATAGGAATCGGTCTGCATGCAGGCGATGTTGTTACGGGCAATGTCGGTACATCAATCCGCAAACAATATTCAATAACAGGTAATACAGTAATACTCGCTTCAAGACTTGAAAAACTCAATAAGACTTATAACTCTCAACTTCTAATTTCGGAAGAGGTGTTAAACCGGATAGATCGGGATAAATTGGAATTCGAATCTCTGGGGGAAGTGATTGTTAAAGGTCGTGAGAAACCACTTACTATTTTCAAACTAGCATAAATTTATAATTTGTTTTATTTAATCACTCTCATCAGGAATATATTTAATAATCCCCTCTTCAAGTAGACTATCATAGGATCTATATAAAGTAATCTTAATTTCATACGTATCGAAAAAGCCTTCTGATTCAATTTTAATTCCGGCAACTTCTTTATCCAGTTTTATTTTTGCTACAAGTTTATCCTTATCTATTAACTCCTTTGTCCAGCCGCTCTTTTTATCGGGTATATTTAACAATGCATAATAGACACCCTTCTTTGCATTCTGAAAAGCTTCATTCATTTTTGATTCGGGATTTTCCTGGGCTGAAGTTAGAATTGCAGTTAATATAATCATAAATAAAATTTTCATGTTTGACCTCTAAATTAGATATGTGATAATACAGAATTAATTTATACGATAAGTTTAAATATAATAATATCTGATTATATAATAATGATTGATCTTGGGGGAAAAACTAAATTGAGGGAAATAAAAAAGCCCCAACCAGAGGGAAAGGGCTCGAAAAGTGTAAAGATGTTATTTTATACTTCCTCTATTGCATCAACGGCACAAACATCCACACAGGATTTGCAGTCGTCGCACAATTCAGATACAATAAAAGTGAAATCTTCAGATAAAGCCTCTTTTGATTCACCATTTACTGTATATTCATCACCTGCATTATAAATTGCATCATGTTCACATTCATCAACACAGGCTGAACAATTGATGCATTCTTCAGTAATTTGCAGCATTTTATATCTCCTAAATAAAATATTACAGTAAAAAAATTATTTTACTCCCTAAAATTATTTACAAAAATAAGAACAAACAAGAGTTTATCATCCAAAAATCATAAAAAGTGACACAAGTAACAAAAAAAACAGGATAATTCTCGAATATAGCCTGGAAGAGGCTTTTCCGAATAGTTTGACACCGAAAAATTGACCTAAAAGTACAAAAGGCAGAAAGGTTAAAAAATCGAGTAAAACAGAGCTCGTTGTAATTCCGGAAACTGCATGTCCGGTAATAATGAAAACTGTGCTAATGAGAAAAAATCCTGTGAGTGAGGCTTTTATTTTAAATTTGTCCCAGTTCTGAAGATAAAAATAAATCAAGACAGGCGGTCCGTTAGTATTTAAAGCACCTCCTAATAGTCCGGACATTAATCCGAATAGATATCCCCAGGATTGATTTATTCCGGATGCCTTGACAATATTTGTAAAACTCATTAGAACAAAAAGTATTAACACAATCCCGAGAATTGTTTTGATTAATCCTGAATCGGCTTCCGCTAAAAAATACACTCCCGCAGGAATTCCAATTAAAGAACCGATTATAAGACTCTTTAATTCCCGAAAATCTAAATGTTCTTTGTAGTGTATTATCAGGTAAATATTTATTACCAGGCCGAACAACGCGCAGAGGGGAATTGCATACTTCAAGTCCATCAGAAGAGAAAGTAATGAGAGTGCAACTAACTGAAATCCGAAGCCGCTGAATCCCTGCGTAAAAGATGCAAATAAAATTATCAATCCAATAAGTATAAATGTTGAATCCATGTACCTTCATCAATAATTATAATGTAACCGTTAATTATAATTATTTTTACAGTAACAATAATTATTCGATAAAAGTTTTTAATCAGATTCACGTCTGACGGCTGCACATAAAATCCACAGATAGCATGCCTCTTTTATAATAAGTTCACTCAAATTAGTATTGCAATAATTTACATTGCGGGTTAGGTTTGGTGTATGAGTTTTTATACTGATTTTTTAATCAGCAAATGGAGTTCTCCAATGCATCGTCCAAAAATTTCTAATATCAGGTATTTCCTATTTATAATCTTATTCACAATACTTATCGGTTGTGAGTATTCATCGGATTCTAATAACGATCCTGAACCCGGTTTCAAGTATCCAACCGAGATTGGTAATAAGTGGACATATAAACATACTTGGGAAAATTTTAATTTCAGACCTGATTCACTTACTGACCTGCGACCAATAATGGACTTTACTTACTACGTTGAAGCAACAAAAGATACAATTTTGAAAGATAATATCGAGTGTATAGTTTTTGAACAATCGGAACTTGATTTCCCTTACAGTTCACAAAATTATTATAATAACACTAAAGACGGTTTTTATGAATATGCATACAGACCTACAGGTGGATCAATGGCATTGCCGAAAAATTATGAAGCTTACAACATTGAATTTGCCGGTAGAATTTTTAATGATCATGCTGATTTAGTACAATTTATTGAAAATCAGATTATCGACCCACGCCCACCGAACGATTCACTGAGGTATTACGAAAATCCCAGACCGGTTTTGCAATATCCAATGATTGAAAATGTGGAATGGTTGTTTAATAATGAGGGGCCATTTGTCATGTGGAAAAAGATTGTCGGCAAAGAAGATGTAAGAACTGCGACCGGAACTTTCAATTGTTATAAAATATTTCGAAGATATGAAGAAAATGAATTCATTGATCCTGACAGTTTTGAAGTCTATGATTACGTGTCTGAGAAAGGATTAATAAAGAGAACTATGATCTTTTGGAATATTTCAATTACATCTGCAGAAAGTCCCGAGCCAATTGGATATTACGATTCCAGTGATGAAATTATTCTGACTGATATAAATTTCTGATTCGGTTAACAGTAAATTTTGGTTTTAATACTTCAATCCCTGAGGCACATTCGATCGCAATTCCTTAAAAGTATATTGCT
>BS_KBA_SWE02_21mDRAFT_10001120_pt1 | contig 10207 bp, 5 predicted proteins | sample BalSeasSWE02_21m_FD_9196 | JGI IMG/M metagenome (IMG submission 9196)
TGATAATGATTTTAACATTAGCATAAATTCAATTCAGAAAAGCATTTTAAATGCTGAAAAGACCCATGTTATTTTAAATGAAAAGGGTGAATTTAAAAATACTGAGAATAACTTGTATTTTCAATACAGTGTGGCTGAATTTGATAAATACATTGATGTAAATTACAAATATCAGCTGGAAGGAATGTACAATGAATGGAGTGGCTGGTCTAAAAATCCAGAGGCTTCTTTTGAAAATTTACCCTTTGGGGATTATACCTTTAGGGTAAATGCAAAAGTTGGTGATAAATTATCAGAAAATAGTGCTTCCTATTCTTTTACAATTATACGACCTTGGTATATTTCAAATCTCATGATTGGTTTTTATGTTATATTCTTTATTATTTTAATAGGTGTAGTTCATCTTATTTATAAAAGAAATTTTAATAAACAAAAGAGGTTGCTGTTGCTCAAAAAACAGCGGGAACATGCATTTAGTCAATTGGAAAATGAAAAAGTAATTATGAAGTTAAGAAACGACAAATTACAACATGAGATTGATAGCAAAACACGTGAACTAGCCAGCTCAACTATGAGTATTATTAAAAAGAATGAAATTTTAAATACTATTAAAAGTGAGTTGGTTGATGTTAAAGATGCTAATAATATTAAACCTGTTCTTAAAATTATAAATAAAAACCTTTCCAATACTGACGATTGGGAGGTGTTTCAGGAAGCATTTAACAATGCCGATAGCGATTTTCTGAAAAAGGTTAAAATAGCCCACCCAACTTTAACGCCAAACGACCTTCGTTTATGTGCCTATTTACGATTAAACTTAGCATCGAAAGAAATTGCCCCATTATTAAATATTTCAGCCCGAAGTATTGAGATAAAAAGATACCGTTTGCGTAAAAAAATGGACTTACCGCACGAAAAAAGCCTTGTTGAGTATATTTTAGAGTTATAATATACACATCAATTACTAAAAACACCTATACATTACCACAACATTTCAATAACTACAACGTCGTAGTGTTTAGTTTCTTTACTTTTTTTTAAACCTGTTTTACCCTTATAAAAATACAAGTTTTAAGCTATATAGCTTATTTGTAGTGTTATATTAACTTATAATTATAGTATATTAATTTCATTTTTTTTCAACTGTAAGGTTTTTGTATAGGCTGATTTTAAGATATCATTAACAATTAGACCTACTTTTAACTAAATCAAAATTTAATTAATATATGAAATCACTTTTATTATCATTTTTTCTATGTTTTGCAAGTATTATAATGTACTCGCAGACAAATGAAATCCAAGGAACCGTTTCCGATAAAGACGGGAATCCTTTACCAGGAGTATCAATTGTTGTAAAGAACACAACAAATGGAGTGACTACGGACTTTGACGGTAATTTTACATTACAAAACATTCAAAGTGGAGAAACACTAATTTTCTCATATCTCGGATTTATGTCCAAAGAGATAGTAGTAAGTAGTTTTAAAGCAATGACTGTGATGCTTGAGGATGACACTCAAAGCCTTGAAGAAGTTGTAGTAATTGGGTACGGTACTCAAAAGGTAAGTCAAATCTCTGGAGCTGTTTCTACTGTAAACAGTAAGAGTGTAGAAATTTTAAAACCAGTACGTGCTGAAGACGCTTTACAAGGTCAGGCCTCTGGGGTAAATGTTATTTCTAGCGGGTCTCCTGGTGCAAAACCTACAGTATTAATTAGAGGTATTGGTTCTAGTTCAGGAAACGATCCTTTAGTTGTAATTGATGGGGTAACCCAAACTTTAGACGATTTAAATTCATTAAATCCGTCTGACATTGAATCAATGAGTGTTCTTAAAGATGCTGCATTAACTGCTATTTACGGTGTAAGTGGAGGTAGTGGTGTAATTGTTGTTAAAACAAAATCAGGGAAAAGAAGTGGTAAAACTACTTTTAGCTTTGACTCATCATATGGTACACAAGAAGTTACAAAAACAATTGCTGTTTTAAATGCAAGTGAATATGCTGCGATTCTAAATGAAGCTAGTTCTAATGCAGGTGAAGGTTTAATTTTTGATAATATTTCAAGCATAGGAGCTGGTACCAACTGGCAAGATGAAGTTTTAACCAATGCACCAATCATTACAAATAATATTACAGCTGCAGGTGGAAGTGAAAACACTTCATTTTTCTTGTCTGGAGGATATTTAATGCAAGACGGTGTTGTAGGTGGTGGCGATAAGTCATACTTTAATCGTGCGAATGTAACAGCAAACTTCAATACAAATGTTTCTGAAAAATTTGTATTTATTGTTAACACAAGTTATGCTAATATAAAAAGTGCCGGACTATCAGAAAACAACATTGGTAGTGTATTGTCAAATGCATTAAACTTTGATCCAATGGTTTCACCTTATGATGCCAACGGGAATTTTGGAATAAGTGAAACAATTACTCAGGAAATAAAAAATCCTTTGGCATTAATAGATAATTCATATAACGAAGGAAATACAAATAAGTTTTTTGGTAAGTTAGAATTACAATACGATATTATTGATAACTTAAAACTATCAACTCGTTTTGGATATACTTATACAGATGTTTATGGAAAAAACTTTACACCATTACAATACTATGGTGTTGGGCATAACAGTACAAGTGCTAATGAAGATTTATCACCAATTACATCAGTTGATCCTGTTACTGGAGATATAACTTCAACGCACAATAGAGTTTCTGAATCTAGAACTAATTATTTTAATTTCACATATGAATTATTTGGTAATTATAATTTTAAAATTCAAGACAATCATAATTTCGATATAGTTTTAGGACTTTCTATTGCTAAAAATACAGGAAATAGTATCACGGCTAACGCTGAAGATATTCCGTTTAACTCTTGGGCATATGCTGATGTAAGTGCAGCGACAGGAGATGCAGCCTCTCAAACATCAGGCTCTTGGCAATATGAGAAAAGAAATAATTCTGTTTTTACTAGATTAAATTATGACTACGATGATAAATATTTATTTTCTTTCACAGGAAGAAGAGATGGTTCTACAAGTTTTGGTAAAAACAATAAATTTGCATTTTTCCCTTCTGCATCTTTAGGTTGGATTATTTCACACGAAGATTTTTACCATTCTAGCGCAGTAAACTTTCTGAAAATAAGAGGAAGTTATGGTTCTGTAGGAAACGACAATATCAATCCTCAATTTTCTACAATATCTACTTTTCCTAAATATACATTTGACGGAAACATTGTAAGTGGTTCAACACTGCAATCAATTCCTAATGATGATGTAACTTGGGAAAATCAAGTACAATACAATGTTGGGGTTGACGCTCGTTTTTTAGATAGTAAAATAAATCTTACAGCTGAATATTTTAAGAAAACTGTAGATGACTTATTATTTAACCCTACTTTATCATTGTATCTTGGAACACCAGATTATCCAACTGCAAATATTGGTAGTACTGAAAGTTCTGGATACGAAATTTCTTTAGGTTATAACGACACTTATGCTAATGACCTTAATTTGAGTACAAATATAAATTTCACAACTATTGAGAATGAAGTTACAGCAATTAACAATGGAGATAAATTTATTGATGGTGCTGGGTATGGAATTCCATATACTACCTTAACAAGATTTGAAGAAGGATATGCTCCGTTCTATTTTTACGGATACAAAACCGATGGTGTTTTCCAAAATCAAAGTGAAATTGATGGTCATGCAACACAAAATGGAGCAGTACCAGGAGATATTCGTTATGTTGATGTAAATGAAGATGGTGTAGTTGATGGAGAAGATAGAACACAAATTGGAGATCCATATGCTGACTTTATGATTGGTTGGAACTTGGCTTTAAATTACAAAAATTTCGACTTCAATGCATTTGTATATGCTTCGGTAGGTGGTGATGTTTACAGAGCTTATGAAAGAAATTTAAACTATACAAACCGTTTTGCAGGAACTTTAGACAGATGGACTGGTGAAGGAACTAGCAACAGCGAACCAAGAGTTACTTTTGTTGATTCAAACAATAATACAAGAGCTTCAGACAGGTATGTTGAAGACGGAAGTTATGTGAGACTTAAAAATATTCAGTTAGGATATACACTTCCTGAAATGGTTTACCAAACTACTGGTTTTAGCAACGTACGCTTTTACGTACAAGTTAAAAATGCAGTGACTTTTACTGATTATTCTGGTTATGACCCTGAAATTTCTTCAGGAGTATCTGATACTGGAATTGATAGGGGATCATATCCACAGCCAAGAATATGGTCAATGGGTGTAAATGTTAAATTTTAAAAATAGAAAAGATGAAATATCTTAAACAGATAACAACAGTATTCGCAATATTTTTTCTTGGACAATCTTGTGCAGATTATGTAGATTATGATCCAATTGAGAATTATCAAATAACAGCCGATGTATACTTCCAATCAGCAGGTGATTATGAAGCAGCAGTAATTGGTACTTATGACCCAGTACAATGGATGTACTTAAATATTTTAATTGGTGATATTGCATCAGACAACTCATTTAGCGGAGGTGAAAGTGCTTCTGACGTAATTGGATTGCAACAAATTGACAATATGACGCATAACCCTAGTAACGACAATTTAACATCTATATGGAAATGGTGTTACGAAGGTATTAACAGAGCCAATTATTTAGAGCAAAACAAAAATAAAATAGCGTTCGACCATAAAGAAGCTTTGTATGGAGAAGTTTATTTCCTAAGAGCCTATTACTATTTTGAGTTGGTTAAATTATTTGGAGACGTGCCTTTATTTACAACAAATAGGTTAACAGCAGGTGATTCTAAAAGTTTACAAAGAGTTCCAGCAAGTGAAGTGTATGAACAAATTGAAGCTGATTTAAAAAATGCTGCAAGTGTATTGCCATCGTCACAATCTCAAAAAGGAAGAGCAACTAAATATGCTGCTCAAGCTTTATTAGGAAAAGTGTATTTGTACCAAGATAAATTTTCTGATGCTGCTATGGTATTGGAGAATGTAGTTGGAAATTTTACATTAGTTAGTAATTATGGAAGTCAATTTTTAAAAGCTGGTGAAAACGGTTCAGAATCTATTTTTGAAGTGCAACATTCTAATACATCAAACTGGTACGATTGGGGTTTTACGCCTCAAGGAACTGAAGGGAACTTTGGAGTAATTCATAACGGACCAAGAGCATTTGGTGGACCAACATATGCTTCAGGATGGAGTTTTAATGTTCCTACTGCCGATTTATATAATTCGTTTGAAGATGGTGATTCAAGAAAAGACGCATCTATTCTTGACATTGTTGCGTTTGCACAAGAAACTGGGGCTACCTATGCTGAAGGATACAAGCACACAGGTTATTTCAATAATAAATACATTCCTCGTGCCGGAGAAAGCGGTGCTCAAACTGAGTTAAATTATTTAACAAATTATAGATCTATTCGCTATGCCGATGTTTTATTAATGGCTGCTGAAGCGAATGTTAGGTCAACTACACCGAATGTTGCCAAAGCACAAACCTATTTAGACTTGGTTCGCGATAGAGCATTTGGTGATACTGCGCACAGAGTTACAGCTACAAAACAAGCAATTTGGGATGAGCGTAATTTTGAGTTGTCAATGGAAGGTCATCGTTTTTTCGACTTAGTTAGAACAGGTCAGGCAGCAAGTAAAATTGATGGCTTTGTTGAAGGAAAACATGGTGTATTTCCAATTCCTCAGCAAGAAGTTGATATTTCTGGTTTAACTCAAAATTCAGGATACTAATAATAAAAAATTAAAAAACATGAAAGCATTAAAATATTTTTTAAGTGCCGTTATATTAATAGCAACCATCTGGAGTTGTTCAGATGAGGAGTTTGGTAGCATTGATTTTGTATCAACTGCAACTGCTCCTGGTAATGTTGCTGCATTTTTTAACGTAACACAAGACAATACAGGTACCGTAACTATTACTCCTAACGGAGATGGAGCGGTTTCTTATGAAGTTTATTTTGGAGATAATACTGCAGAACCTACAAAAGTAGTTCAAGGTAAAAGCGTAACGCACGTTTATGCAGAAGGTAATTATCAAGTTAAAATTATAGCAACTAATATTACAGGTATAAAAACAGAATCTGTTATGCCATTGGTTGTTTCTTTTAAAGCTCCAGAAAATTTAGAAGTAGTTATTACGAATGACTTAGCAATTTCTAGAAAAGTAAATGTGACTGCAAGTGCAGATTTTGCAATTTTATTTGATGTTTATTTTGGTGAGCCAGGAAACGATACTCCTGTATCAGCGAACAATGGAGGTATAGCATCATATGTTTATGCAGAAGCAGGAACTTATACAATAAGAGTTGTATCAAAAAGTGCAGCTATTGAAACTACTGAATATACACAAGAGTTTGAAGCAAAAACTATTCAACAACCTTTAGCTTCAGCAGCAACGCCACCTACTAGAAATGAAGCAGATTACATTTCAATTTATGGTGAGAATTATACAAATGTTGCAGGAACGAATTTCAATCCAGATTGGGGTCAATCAGGTCAAGGAAGTAGCTTTAATGAATTTGATCTTAATGGAGATAAAATGTTACAATACATCAAATTAAGCTACCAAGGAGTTGGACTTGGTGAAACTATTGATGTTTCTGGAATGGAATATTTACATATGGATGTTTGGACTGCAGATGTAGATAAAATAGAGACTTCACTTATTAATGGAGTAGATGGTAATTCAACAGAAAAGCCAGTTTGGGCTACCTTAACTGCTGATAAATGGACAAGCATAAATATTCCAATTTCTGAATTTACAGATCAAGGATTAACTGTTGATCAAATATTCCAATTGAAATTTGTTGGTGATGGTTGGGCAGCTGGTACTGTATTTATAGATAATATTTATTTCTGGAAAACACCTTCTGAAGAAGTAAAGGCACTTATTTATGATGATTTTGAAGGGAATGGAAACATTAGTACTTGGTTTGGAGATGCATGTGGAATGGATAATGCTTTCGCTAATCCACAAAAAAATGCGGATAATAATTCTGCTACTGTATTAGAATATAATGATACAGGAGGACAATATGCAAATGTACGTTTTGATGCTGCTTCAAATTTCGATTTAGTTTCAAATAGTGTATTTACATTGAAAATTTATGTTCCGTCATCTAGTGTATCAGGAAGTCAACCACAGCAAATTTCATTAAAGTTACAAGATGGTACAGTTGGAGCGCCTTGGGAAACACAGACTGAAATAATTAAGACGATTGTTTTTGATCAATGGCAAACTGTTACATTTGATTTTGCAACTGACGTTACAGCTGGAGCAGCAGATCCATTAAGCAGAACAGATTTTAATAGAGTAGTTTTACAAGTCAATGCTGAAGGTAATAACGATACCGTTATTGCTTATTTAGATGATTTTAGTTATGGTGTAGATAATGGTCCAGCAGATACTGCTCCTTTTGCGAAAGATGATTTTGAAGGAAATGGAACTATCACAACTTGGGCTGGAGATGCTTGCGGAATGGATAATGCTTTCGCTAATCCACAAGTAAATCTTGACAATAATTCAGCTACTGTTTTAGAATATAATGATACAGGAGGACAATATGCAAATATACGTTTTGATGTAACTCCAAATTTTGATTTAACTGCGAAGAGTAAATTTTCATTAAAAATTTATGTTCCTTCATCTAGTGTATCAGGAAGTCAACCACAGCAAATTTCATTAAAGTTGCAAGATGGTACAGTAGGAGCCCCTTGGGAAACACAAATAGAAATAATTAAGACGATTGTTTTTGATCAATGGCAAACTGTTACGTTTGATTTTGCAACTGACAAACCAGCTGCAATAAGCAGAACAGATTTTAATAGAGTAGTATTACAGGTTAATTCTGAAAACAATACTGATACTGTTATAGCATACATAGACGACTTTAATTATCACAATTAAAATTAAATAAAAATGAAAAATATAAAATATATAATTGGTCTTTTTCTTACACTAGCATTTTTTGCTAGTTGTGAGGAAGAAACTTTCGAATTCGGAGATATTGTAACTCCGTCGAATTTGCAACTTTCTGCTCAAATTGTTGGGCAAAATGCTGATAATCCTTATGGAGATGGAAGCGGTGAAGTAATTTTTACAGCAACAGCTAGTAATGTAATAACTTATAAATACATATACAATGGGTCAGAGTCAATGGCTTCAGCTGGTACAAAAAAGTATAGCTTTGGAATGACTGGAACTAACAAATATGCTGTTACTGTTGTTGCAATTGGTACAGGAGGTGTTACTTCAAGTAAAACGGTAGAAGTAGAAGTGTTGGCAATTTATGCTCCACCTGCAGATTTGTTATTAATGTTAACTGACAATAGTTCTAGAACTTGGAGAGTAAAAGCTGAAGGTGCAGGTCATTTTGGCGTTGGTCCAGCAGATGGTATTGTTCCAGTTTGGTGGTCTGCTGCTCCTTTTGATAAAGCGGACTGGGGTTGCTATGATGATACATTTATTTTCAATATAGATGGTTCTTTTACACATGTTACAAATGGTGATACTTTTGGAAAATTAGATGCAATGGCAGCGGATTTAGGTGGTGATCAGGGATTAACACCTGATGGTAATGGCGAAGCTGTTTATGCTTTAGCTGATTACAGCGAAAGTTGGGGATTGTCTGCACCAGGTGGACAAGAAACTTTGACTTTTTCTAATATTGGATACCACGGTTTTTATGTTGGTGGAGATCATAGTTATAAAATACTTGCAAGATCTGCAAATGAGATGTCTTTAATGACTGTTGGAGCAGATGGAAATGGTTGGTTTGCTATATTAATAGCTGATCAATAAAATAGAAGTTATATGAAGGGGTTTAATTTATTAAACCCCTTCTAAAACTCAAAAATCTTAAGTATGTTTTCTTATTTTAAATCAAATAAATTTTTATTAGCATTAAGCTTTTCACTTACACTTTTATTTTCCTGTGGTGGTGGAGGATCTGATGAAGATGACCCATATATACCACCAGTTATACCACCAGTAGACACTACTGTTATAACCCCTACAAATTTATCATTAAACATAACCATTGTTGGTGCTGATGCGAATAACCCAAACGGTGATGGATCAGGAACAATACATTGTATTGCGTCTGCAACTGATGCAGTTAAATACAGTTTTAGATTTGGTACTGGTACTGAAATTGAAAGTACAACAGGTAATGCAGAAAATACATATAAACAAAAAGGAACCAACAATTATACAGTTTATGTATATGCTTATTCAAAAACTGGTCATTCTATAAGCACATCCAAAAATATTACCATTTATGTTGAGGGAATGACCTTCGACAAACTTGTATTTTCTGATGAATTTGATGTAGCAGGTAGTCCAGATAATACAAAATGGAATTATGATATAGGTACTGGACAAGGTGGCTGGGGGAATAATGAATCTCAGTATTACACCAATAGAACAGACAATGTTAAAATTGAAAATGGTTTATTAAAGATTACAGCTAAAAAAGAAAGCTATCTAGGATCTGAATACACTTCAACCAGAATGAAAACTCAAGGAAAATTTTCATTTACGTATGGTAAAGTTGAGGTTAGAGCAAAACTACCAAGCGGTAGAGGAACTTGGCCTGCCATATGGATGTTAGGGAATAGTATTACCACAGCTGGATGGCCAGCTTGCGGTGAGGTAGATATTATGGAATATGTAGGTTATGAACCTAATGTTGTACATAGTGCTATACATACAACATCAAGTTCGGGAAATACAATAAATCACCATAGTTATAATTTGGAAACAGCTGAAGAAGAATTTCATTTGTATTCAATTGAATGGACTTCAACCGAAATTAAGTTTTTTGTTGATGAAACTTTACACTATACCTATAAACCTTCAGTGTATAATAATCAAACATGGCCATTTACAGAAAATCAATTTTTAATTTTAAATCTAGCAATTGGTGGAAATTGGGGAGGAGTTCAAGGAATTGATGATTCAATATTTCCTCAGCAATTTATAATTGATTATGTAAGAGTTTATCAATAATAAATTAAGATTAATAATTAAAAGTGATTAATAGTTAAAAACAGCCATTTTTTTGATCTAAAAAATGGCTGTATTTTAAAATAGGGAATGCAATTGTATTAAAATGATTGCATAATGACAAAATAGTACAATGCCTTTTTTAAGATGTTAATTACTTTTGAAGGAGT
>BS_KBA_SWE02_21mDRAFT_10001121_pt1 | contig 10205 bp, 11 predicted proteins | sample BalSeasSWE02_21m_FD_9196 | JGI IMG/M metagenome (IMG submission 9196)
TATTGGTTTGATTAATGTCTCTGCATTGTACTCAAGTGCAGTCGCCAATTTGCCATTCTTACCCATGTTGTCGAGCCATACAGGGTTTGTTATCATCTCATTGAGGCCCTCTGCTAAACCCAAATTCACATGACCGCAGTCGTATTTGGTTATTATATCACATACGTTTACCATCCAAGGGCGGGCTAATACTGCCATTTCGTAATTCATATATAACCATAATTTATTAGGAGAACAATATTTGTTTTGTGGAGTATTACTATTTGGAAGTAATCCAATACAAGCCATTCTCATTATTCTGTCAATACTACTATGCCCACTAGGTATATTATGAATGTCAACTAATTCAGTTCCTTGCATGAATGGAATATTATCACCTATTAGATAGATATTACAACGATGCTTAATGTTTGGTATTGCATCAGCAAGATCATCCAATCCACGACCTTTACGCATACCACCAATATAAACTATACAGGGTGATATTGTTTTTATATTATAATTTATAGCTTTATTCTGTACATTAGGATAATAAGTATGGGTAAGATATTTACGAGCTAATCCTTCAGATACAGTAATTAATTCATCTGATCTATTTTTAACCTTATTAATTAACCTATTCATTCTCTTCTGTCTTACAAACCATTTAAGAAATGAATACTTAAATGTAGCATGGTTATAACAGTCATAGAAATCTTCATGTAAATCAGATATTATAGGTTTTCGTGTTTTAATACCTGCTAATGCCATCCATAAATCATGACAGTATACTCTATCAAATTTATAAAATAAAGTCATTAGATAGATAATAAATGGATATCCTATAAATATCTGAAATTTACTTAACCATTTTGGCACCTGGAGTGTCACTGAGTTATTAATATAACGTTGGCTATGTGATACTCTTAAATCCTTTAATGGATGATCAGTTAATATTAGTGTTTTCATTTCATTATATTTATTTTTTAATTTCTTCCTTTATTATTAGGATAAAGACTAAACACTAAATCTGATTGAAAGAATTCTTTAGTATCTATATCCATTATAGATAATTTACCTTCATATCCAGCTCCTTGATCCATAGCCCATAAATTACTTAATTTTAAAGGTACGTAAGAAGCTGTTTGTTTACCATAAGAATAACAAGTACTGGTATGTCCTATATATATTTCATTATAGTCTTTAAAACTATCTTTATTACCTTTAAGATGCCACATCCATGCAGTACTATACATATGTCTATCCCACATCATATCTTTTCTACTATTTTCTTCTAATGGAGTATGCCATGAAAACCCACCATGTACGAATACTCTATTTTGTTCATCATGATAATAAGGTAAGGCCTTATCTAAAAATGCTTCATGAGAACGTAAAGAATCAGTACCTTTATCTTTCATAACTCTAATATAAGCATTTACAGTGGCTTGTCCTCCTTGAGATAACCAATTAATAGGATTATGTCCAAATTTAAGCCATAACCTTAACCATTCATCATGATTACCTATTATATAGATAAGATTTTTTATCTTAAGTAATTCATCAAAACATTCAGGAACTTCTGACCAACCATCAGAAGTATCTCCTAAACATATAAGTTGATCAGTCTCATTATTAAATTTTGATCTTTCAAGACATTGTAGTAATGCCTTATGTGCGCCGTGCATATCGGCAATTACTAGTGTTCTCATAATTCTTTTATATAATATCTAGTAGAAATATCTCTATTTCCACCATCAACCCATTTAATTATATAATATTGTTTTTTTTCAGTATCATAATATACTATATTATCTCTATCAGGTATCATTCCGTTTGGTAAATTTTTCATGATATATTCATTTCTTCATACATTGTTTAGTTATAATTTCTTTTACTGTATTCCAGTGTATAGGAGTAAAATCATGTGCATCTACTCCAACATCCATTTGGGTAGGCATAAAAGAAGATTTTAAAGAATGATATTCTGTAGAAGTACTATTGGCTCCTGAATGTATGTGTCCAAATAATTGCCATGAACCTCTATGAGATTGATACCAAGACATCATAGGATAATGACATAGAGTTACTCTTTGTTCATTACCATCAAATTCTTCATCTTTGATATTAAGATTAAGAAATCCATCTATCCAATCAAATTTTCCTTCAATTTTATCAGGAAAGTTCTTCTCTCTATCATGATTGCCTTTAATTAGCCATATAAAGCCGTTTAAGCGCCTTAAATAGTTATTCCACTCTGACTTACCTCCGAAGCAGAAATCTCCTGTAACGAAGACTATATCGTTTTCTCCGACTACACTATTCCAATTAAAACATATAGCCTTATTCATCTCATGTCTATCAACAAAAGGACGACTACAATATTTAATTATATTCTCATGCATAAGATGTAAGTCAGAGGTGAACCATAAATTCACCTCATGACTATTAAATACTAATGTTTTCATTTAAATATGATCAATGCGGCTACTCCTGNAACTATAAGCATAAATAATATATCGAATATATTATCTAAAGCATTTTTCTTAATTCTAGTATTAGGAAATCCTAATTTTTTTCTAAATTCTGGATCTGTAACATATTTATCTAATGCATCTACATACTGTCCCTCCCACATAATACCTCTAAATACGAATAAAATTAGCATATAGAGAAAGTCAGGATTTTTTGTAATAGCAAATACTATTGTAAATATGAACATGGAGAGACTAACTTTATCTCTCCATAAATGTCTGAATATGTTTTTAAATCTGTTCATGTTATATTAATTTCACTAAATTTTTGTAAATAATCTTTTATGCTTGTATTATAAGCATCTTTTTTATTAATCTTACCATTACTACTTAGAAACTTTTTTACTGAACCATTACCGCCTAAATGAGCAGCAGCAAGTAGTCCTGCCTTAGTAATTTTTACTCCATTAATAGTTTTACCAATATAATGAGAGAAATAAGTATTAATATATTTTTCATTATATTCTATTAATTTAATAACTGCTTCTTTTTGTAACTCTGGAGGAAAAATATTAGGGTTGCTTTTAAACTTTTTAAAGGATATATTAGTATATCCTATTGTCTTTAAAGCCATTTCTCCTAATTGCCATTCCCCCATATAACCATAAGGATTATAAATTTCCCAATTGTTATTAGATTCCAATTTTCCTAATTTCTGTAAAAATAAATCAATTTGTTCTTTCCTAAGTTCATCCTGCTTCTGTTTGTAAAATTCTAAAAATCTTTGCTGAACTTCGTTTGGTCTTTCATATTTTGTATCCTGTATTGTTGGTGCAAATAATAAGTTAATGCTTGTTAAAATACAAAATAAGATAATCATACTTTTTTTCATACTAAATTTTTTATAGTTAATCTTACAAAGATAATAAAAATATTTAATAAAACCAAATTAATGCTCCCAAAAGTCCGTTATTAGCGGGGTTGCTTCTAATTTTACAGTTTTACAAAATATATTACCAGCCTTTTCCATACACTGTTTTAATACTATTGATATAGATTCAGCCATCTCCTTTGGAACTTCTAATAATATTTCATCATGTATTAGATTTACAATAAGTACTTTAAAAAGTAGATTATTTTCAATTAAATACTTGAAGAAATATATAGTTGCTATTTTAGTAATTTCTGCAGAAGTACCTTGAATAGGGTAATTTAGAGACATTCGTGAAATAGAAGATTGTAATTTAAATTTCTTCCTAACTATAGGATATAATTCTTCTTTAAAAACCTTACTATTTTTTAATTTATGTTCTCTATAAAATACCCAGAATCCAGGTCTATTCATTATCTTTTCTAATCGTTTCAGTTCATAGAACTGAGGAATAAAACACTTACTTTTAATTATATCATTAAAGAGTATATATCCTTTTGTAAGTGCATCCTTAGTTACATGTTCAAAATAGTTTTTAATGCCAGGAAACGCTTTAAAATAGGCATCATATATAAAACTACCTTCTTCTAAACTAATGTTTAGGTTGTTTGCTATAGTTAGTCCATTACCACCATAGTTAATTGCAAAACCAGCTGCTTTAGCTGCTTGTCTTTGTACTTTAAATTTAGAAGGAATATCATGTAATGGCGTTCCTTCTATTTCAGGATATATTTTAGATGCAATAAAACTATGCATGTCCCCTAATTTATCTCTATAAAATTTTATGAGATTAGGTTCCATAGTTTTATTAGCAAAGACTATTTGCTCTTGTCCTGAATAATCTGCATCTATAAAAGCATTGCCTTCCATAGGTTGAAAACAACTTCTTGTTCTTTTATCTGCAGGAATATTTTGTAGGTTTATTGAGTATTTGTTATTTCGTTTATCTCCAGAAGATATTCTACCAGTGTCCATAATCTGCATGAATGTAGTATGGACTCGTCCTGTTATAGGATTGATAGTGTTTAGTACGTCTAAACCATAGGTAGTTATTAGTTTCTCTTGTTTTTTGTGTTTGACGTATAAAGGAAGGATTTCAAATTTGTTTTCTTGAGACTTAAGATTCTTTACATCTACTGATTCTTTATCTTCATCAGTAGATACATCAATTCCTAATTCTTTAAATAATTTTATTACTTGTTTAGAAGATGACCAATTTATTAAACACCTTCGTTGCTCTTCTATCCATGAAAAGGATAGTTGAGTATCAATATATGTAGTTAATTTATTATCTATAACCCAATCATCTAAGTCTTTTAAAGTTTTAGTACGTTCTATTAAGTCTTCTTGACATTTCTTATTCCAATCATCTGGATTTAAATATATTCCACAATATTTGACATAAGTTAATGCTCTAACAAATTCATTTTCTAACTGTACAGACTGTAATAAATCTTTATGGTTTACAATAGCTAATTGTTTTCTTTTAATACTATGTAAATACTTAACATCATTTGCTGCATATTCTATTACTCTTTCAGATAAACCTTCTTTATGTATAGCTCCACGTATCTGTTTATCTAAATTAGCTTTACAATATCTATATGCAACTACATCCAGAGCTTTACGAACAGTTTTATCTCCTTTATTTAATACTGCCTCAACTAAAAAAGTATCCCATATTTTAATAGGAATTATCCTATAATGATATAAGAAATTTACATCAAAACTAGCATTATGTATTAATAGAGTTTTAGTTTCTAAAAGACTCTTAATCAATGTAATAGGATGCTCTTGGGCATCTACTACAAATTGATCTTTTTCGTTACCTACTTGATATGATAATATTTTCTTAGTATATACATCAAATCCAGTAGTTTCTATATCGAAAGCTATCTCTTCTTCATCTTTGAAATACTCAAGTAGTTCTCTGATAGAAGAAGAGATAAAGTTCGTACTGTAATTATTACCTATAAAATAAATCACTTCATATTATTTATAAATTCGTTATACTCCTTACACTTTTTTTTATGTAAATCAAAGTCATGCCCAATAAATGTTTTTTGATGTTTAGTTCGTATTTTCTTTCTTTTTTTATATTGGACTATCTTTATTTCAAATATTTGTTCAATTTTATGATGGCAAAAAGGACATATATGTTTTATACTCATTTATCTTTATCGTTATCTGTTTGGTTATCTTGTTGTAGGGATTGCTTGATGTAGTAGTTATATAAATCATCCTCTGTAGAAAAACATAATCCTTCTCCCTCAATCCATATTGCATATTTATATTCTGCATCGAACCTTTTTGTATCAGTAGATACATTTTCAATACACCATTTAATGAATCCCTCCTCACTCGGCATCTCTGTCTGGGAGGCAGAGTTTTGTTTAAATTCCTCAAGCCTGTCTCCAAACGTAACTTTGTTTTTTAGATTGATATTCATAAGTTTGTCACGACCTCCAATATGATAAAAATATTTCAATGTGTCTTCATCACTCGGCATCTGCTGTGATGCGTAGGATTCAGCATACTCATTAAGGACTTTTATTGCATCATTTGTATTAGTCAATCTTCCCTTAAGAATTGCATATATCTTCTTAACTGTTGTTTTAGCTTTCTTTTGACCTCTCATTATATCTATGCCCAATGGAGAGTCGAGTCTGTTAAAGGTTCTTGTTTTGTTTTCTTTTGCATCCATAGTCTTAGTTTTAGTTTATTTTTAACTACATGCTGAATAGCCACAATGTAAACAGATTTCACATCCACTACTATAACTTAAAATAGATTTACATTTTGGGCATATAGAATTAACTCTTACTTCATCTATAACATATTTATTTAGTACTCTAGCAATTGCTTTACTAAATGAAGTAATATCACTTTTACTTTTATTAAGTTGTTCTACAATAAATTTAATATTAGCACCATGACGTAAAGCAGTAGATATCATTCTAGTTCTATCTTCTTCTGATTGAGTCATTTCTGCTGTAATATTTTCAGAATAAGTTTCTAATGATTCTGTTAATATGTCATATCTACCTTTTCTAAATTTACGTAATATTCCTTTTCTTAAATCAAACTTACCATTAAACTGAAATGCAAATACTTCATATGGATTACCATCCCATAAACCTATTACAACTATAAATTGTTCTCCACGTATTTTAGTAGAATACACATCACATTGTAAATCTTTAGGACGCTTAGGAGCTTCATTATGAGTAAACACTAGTTCTTTAGTATTATCTTCTTTATTAATTAATACTCCTGATCTACTACCTTCTCTATATATAGTAACTCCTTTACAACCATTTAACCAAGCTTGAAAGTAAAATTCAGATACTTCTTCTTCTGTTACTACTTTAGGTAAATTATGTGTTACTGATATTGAATGATCTACCCATTTTTGAATCTTACCTTGCATTCTAATTTTTTGCAATGGATCAATTTCATTAGTAGTAGAGCCATAATAAGGACTTCTTAAAGGTTCTCCTTGAATAACTACTGGTTGTAAATTTTTCCATAATTCATATTTAGGATGAAAAACAGTATATTCTTGCCACCATTCACCATTATCATCTTTAACAGTTTTTTTTGGATCATCAGCTGATACTCTTTTACGCCTAATATAAGATAAATTAAATACTGGTTCAATTCCAGAAGAAGTTTGATTTAAGATAGCTAAACTACCTGTAGGAGCTATAGAAAGATTTGATATATTACGTCTACCATATTTTTCATAGTCCTTTTTTAAATCTGGACATTCTAATAGAATACGATTAATGAAAGGATTCTTTTCTTCCAATTCTTTATTCCATACTGGAAAGGCTCCACGCTCTTTAGCCATTTGGATAGAAGCACGATAAGATGAACATGCTATTGTTTTAGCAATTTCTTCTCCTAAATATATAGCATCTTTTACATCATATTTTATTCCTAACATAGCAAATACATCTGCTAATCCTAAGAATCCTAGACCAGTTCTTCTACCATTAAGAAGATTGGTTTTGATTTTAGTCCATAAATCTACTTCTATATTATTTATTTGAGGTTCTGAATTTAGTTTATTTAATATTAAGTTTATCTTTTCTTCTTCCAGATCAATTAGATCATCCATCATATACTGAGCCATATAGGCTTTTCTTCCTAACAAATCAAAATCAAAGTAAGAATCTTTTGTAAAAGGATTAATTACAAAATTCGATACTATTAATGATCCTAATCTACAACTATCATAAGCACTTAATGGTACTTCTCCACATGGGTTTGTAGAGATTGTCTGAAATTCAGCATAACAATCTGCAGGGGATTCTTCTTTTATTCTATCCCAAAATAATACTCCAGGTTCAGCATTTTTCCAAGCCTGATGAATAATTTTATTCCATATATGTAAAGTATTAGGATCTTTTTCTTCTACTTTTTCCATAAAGGTATCATCTACTTTTACTGAAATATTTGCAGAAGTTACTTTAGTAAGATCATTCTTTGATTCTATAAAATCTTCTATATCACTATGAGTAACTCCCATAGTAAGCATTAAAGCTCCTCTACGGCCTCCTTGTGCTACTTCTGTAGTACTATTAGAAAACCTATTCATAAAAGATACTGCTCCTGTAGAAGTCCTTGCTGCATTATTTACGAAAGAGTTTTTTGATCTAAGATGTGATATATCATGACCAACTCCACCTCTTCTTTTCATAAGTTGTATCTGTTCAGCATCGGTCTGAAGTATTCCAGCATAGCTATCTTCTCCGTTGCCAATTACAAAACAATTGCCTAATGATGTTAAATTATTATCATTACCAATGCCAAACAAACAACTTCCTGCATATGTAAAATATTTATTATAAAATAATTCAAATATTTCACTTTCTGAATAAGGAACCTTAAGATATTTTTTATCTACTCTGGCAACTTCTGTACTGATTCTACTAAACATATCATAAGGAGACTTTTCTAAAAATTCTCCTTCTCTATTCTTAAGAGCATACTTATCCATCCACACTTGTGAAGCAAGATCATCTCCTTTAAAAAAAGATACTGTTGCTTCTACTACTTCCCTCTCACTATAGCTCATATTTATTTATTATAAAATTAAAATTTTAATAGTTTCTTCTTCTTTATCAGGTTTAGTTTCAAATTCAAATTCTGGAGATAATACTACTCCTAATCTTTCTTCTAATTCTAACCGTAAAGTTACATCTTTATTTAGAACTTTCCAAGTTTTTTCTATTAAAAAATTATTATTAGGATAATGTTGCCTTAAAAATAACATTATCTTATACTTAGCAAAATCAGAATATTTACTATATTCACCTTTGATAAAATGAAAATAATCTTGATAGAACATTCTAGGAAATTTAAACTTATAATAATATCTTTTAGTATTAGTATAAGATAAAGACATACTATTTATAAATAACTTAGATTTTTTAAAGTCTTTTTCAAGCTCTTTTTGATCTATAAATGAAAATGATTCTTCTCCATATTCTAAATAGATAGAAGGAGATGGTGCAACATCCCCCTCTATATATAAATATGTATTTATTAAATATTCTATGTAATCTGAATCATCTACAAAGTTTATTTCCCCATCTAAAAATGGAAGTAAATACCTTTTTGATTTGTTCATAAATAACTATTTATACTACTATGAGATATAGGGATTCCAGCCTCTCCAGCATGCCATATAGGGTATGGAAGTAATTTATCTACTGTAATTCCTTCAGTTTCCATTGTTCTTAAATAGTAATTAACTGCTTTACATACCTTCTTAATAGAAGGTAATTCATAATATCCATCATAAATACCATCTAATAATATTTCAGAATTATATTTCATAGACATATTATACAGATATGGGTATTTTAAATTAGCTGCATTTACATATAAAAACTTAAAATTTTCTACAAGATAATCTGGGAAAATAGTTTTTACAAATTTAGTAAATCCAGTTTTATATAAACAACCTTGATACATCCATTTAAATCTAGTAAAACTTCTTAAAAAAGATGTATATGTTCCAATATTTTCTGTTTCTTCATACCCACCTATCTTAAGATCATATAAATTAATGGTCTTCTTTGTATGATTAATAACTATTAGGTCTATCATAGACTTTATAGTTACACCATATAATTCATATGTAAATTTATATTGATATATCACTTCATATTCATCTTCTTTATCAAAAGAATGTATAATATTTTTAGTTATAGGTGAAGTATTTAACATCATAATTATATCATTGGCAACATTAAACATATGTTCGGTTATTATTATAACATCACCACTTTCTATATCATTATAAATATTAAAATACTCTCTTCCTTTCTCTAAGAGATTTGCTTTTTTTGCAGGTATCCCCCAATTTAGTTTTGATTCAATACTATTATAAGCTCCTATTACCTGATCATCTGTAATATCATCTATCAGATCTAACTTTTCATCATTGATTAAAAATTTAACCATCTTCTGAATACTATCAGCAGGTAAAGAATTTACAATAATAATTTCATCTTTCTTTTTTGGAGAAGTTAATAGTATATCTACAGCACTTCCTAAATTCATATATTTAGAAGGATGTCTCTGTTTACTGGGTTCTAATAGTTCAGGAATCCAATAAACATCCTTTAGTATAGAATAAGAAACACAGGGGTATGCCCTGTATTCCTTTTCAGTACTAAATCTTTCATGGTGTTGTAATATATTCAAATTACTCATATTCTTCTATATATAACATTATTAAAGTATCTAGTTCCTTAAGTTTATAATATTCATACATCAATTTATCTCTTTTCATTCCATCTTCAGTC
>BS_KBA_SWE02_21mDRAFT_10001122_pt1 | contig 10204 bp, 5 predicted proteins | sample BalSeasSWE02_21m_FD_9196 | JGI IMG/M metagenome (IMG submission 9196)
TATATACGCAACAATTTAATAAAGATACTTCATAAAAGACGAAAAGAGATATGAAGAAAGCAAACAATAAACAACTGACAGTAATGTACGATGCGCCAAAAAGGCCAAGTTTTCGGCCGAAGAATCCTGCACAAAAAGAACCAATTAATGGTAAGAAAATTAACAATAAAAACATATAAATTTTTAAGTAATTAACTTAAAAATTTGGGGGATAAGATAATTGTGTAAAAAATTTCTAAATAATTAATTTAAAAATTTTAATTAGAATAAAATGTCATTACAAATTCCCACATGAATAATTAGTATTTAAATACATTAATTCTACAATACTCTTGAGCGCGATGATTTCAGGCTACTTTTTTCAAGCAATCTTTTTGTGTTTATACCGCGATAAACATAGAAAACTGGTAAATTACCTTTGCGGGGAGAGTTTATCGTCAAGGTTATTTCACCCACGACGCTTTTCAATCTCTCGAATGAGGTTACTAACATTACTCTCTTCTTGACAGTTTTCTGCGGAAAGATAAATATGGGATTTGAACCCATTGACATTTAGAATTACTGTTCTAATACTCTAACCCAACTGAGTTATATTTACCAAAGTTACCATAAGATCTAACCAACCTAGTGTGTTAAATCCTATAGATTAAAAACATAGTTTTAATACGAAGATATCAGAAACTATTAATAAACCCGCCTTTAAAAATATGGCCCGCATCTCCTAAGAGCTCCAAACCCACACCAAACGTCTTTTATCTGTTTAAACTTTTATAGTAATAAAATTAAAAAATGTTTTAGCTCCCGTGTCGGTTAACCGTAACAGTACACCTGTGTTCTTCCTCGCATACTCAGAAAGTCACCGACCAAAAATCAGACTAGAGCCGTTTACTCTCTAATTATATGAAAAGCCATTGTTTGAATCATTAAAAACACGACCCTTGACTGGGCAAAGGTCCAGGCTGTCGACCGGCCGCGGATTGGCCGTTCGTACTTTATATCGATACTAGGACGTCTACGTAATAACAGTACAAAGCTTATTGTTAAAATTAAAAACGCTCCGGTAATTAATGCTACGGAACTAAGTGGCGTAACATCTTGTGAATAAATTGTTTGCGGATTAGATAAGATCACCGTTAAGTTAAGTACTATAATAGGTTTGCACTATTAACTTTTCGTTGTAAGCGAAACACTCTGCCAGTTGAATTAGTTACCTTTGAGACCGTTTAGTTTGTAACTAGTTTACTTAATGTGATTCAATTTACTATCTTAAAAGTTTCTAAATAAGTAAGCTTAAGTAGACTTGAACTACTGACCTTACGCTTATCAGGCGTAGGCTCTAACCAACTGAGCTATAAGCTTCAATATTAAAAATAAAATTATTTACCCAAAGAACTTAAAAAATTCATTTATTCTTTTGTCTTTTCGTATCTGATTCTCTACCTGGAGTGTCACCACTACCCGACAAAAGATAGCAGGATTTCCAAACACTATCTTTTCAGGGGTAATACGAAGACCCGTCGTTGGTGGGCTATATGAAAAATCTTTCATAAAAATTTAAATAAATAAAAAAATACTTTTTACTTTTTCGTATTACTTAATAATTTTTGAGTTCTTTATTATTCTTTTTATTATTCTTTTCATTTATCTTCTATTTATCTTTTATATATTTCCCCTTATACTATCATAAAAATTTAAATAAATAAAAAAATACTTTTTACTTTTTCGTATTATTTAATAATTTCCCCCCCCTTTGCAAGCAACAATTACGAATTAAGTAAGGAAAACAGGGCATATTTTCGGTTTTGTCGTTTAGAGTAAGGAAAACAGGGCATATTTTCGGTTTTGTCGTTTAGAGTAAGGAAAACAGGGCATATTTCTAGACCCCTATAAATAGGTACTCTATTGCAATATTAGTGAATTAAGTAAGGAAAATAGGGCATATTTTGCGGTCTTGTCGTTTAGGGTAATGTAAACAGGGACTTTTTNTAGACCCCTATAAATAGGTACTCTATTGCAATATTAGTGAATTAAGTAAGGAAAATAGGGCATATTTTGCGGTTTCGCTACTACTATTTGAGGGTTCAATTCCCNCCTTTTGCAAGCAACAATTACGAATTAAGTAAGGAAAACAGGGCATATTTTGCGGTTTTGCCGTTCAGAGATTCCCTTTTTTGCAAGCAACAATTACGAATTAAGTAAGGAAAATAGGGCATATTTTGCGGTTTTGTCGTTTAGAGTAAGGTAAATAGGGCCTCTGTTTAGACCCCTATAAATAGGTACTCTATTGCAATATTAGTGAATTAAGTAAGGAAAATAGGGCATATTTTGCGGTTTCGCTACTACTATTTGAGGGTTCAATCCCTTTTTTGCAAGCAACAATTACGAATTAAGTAAGGAAAACAGGGCATATTTTGCGGTTTTGTTCAGGGTTTTGCTTTTGTAATAATACGAAAAGGTAAAAAGTATTTTTTTATTTATCTAAATTTTTATGATAGTATAAGGGGAAGAATTCAAAGATAAATAAAAAAATATTATTAATTTTCGTGTCTGCTTTAATAAGATTGTGAACCCCAAACTAGTATTTTGAAAGAAGGGGGGGGGGTAGTGGTCTTAAGTCGATTTTGTGAGGCCCGTATTATCGGTTTAAGCGGGTATTAGAATTAACATCGTAAAAACAAAAACTCTTTTAGCGTCGCTTCTATATTCTTCAAAACAGTATTTTACATTTTTTGGTCTTTCATATTGTTTTTCTGTGCCGGGTTAGGGACTGGTACATTTGATCATTTGGCGTCGCTCCATAGTAGCGCTTATGAATGAGAAATAATCGATTTTGAAGTACCACAAATTGAAGATACGAGAGTATTCAATGGTGACGGGGGAGTCATCAAGGCGCAGGGGGAGCACCTTGGGCGAATCCGAGAGTCTCGTACCCACCTTTACGAGATCCACCGGTGGATGACTTTAGTGGGTGAATACTCAAGGCGCAGGGGGAGCACCTTGGGCGAATCCGAGAGTCTCGTACCCACCTTTACGAGATCCACCGGTGGATGACTTTAGTGGGTGAATACTCATCCTAATGAAGACTGTTATTATGACTTACTTCATCAATTATGAACAGTTAAAAATAATTCTGGAAAAATTACCGTAAACAAGTTTGCAAAATCTTTTTTCTTTCCTAACTTATTGAACAAAAAAAACTTTGTCACTTTCTTTTAATGTTATTTTTTCTGTGCTACTCAAAAGATTACTTTGCGTCTTCTGGTTTTACATTTTGTCTTTTTGTGCCAGGTTAGTGTGCGGTACATTTGACTCTTTTAGGACGCCTTGTGACAGTGTTTGTGAATTGCAAATACTCGAATTTGAAGTACCACAAATTAAATCCACGTGAACTATTGAGCTAGGAAAAACTGGCGTGGGAATTTGTAATAGTATTTTATTCTAATTAAAATTTTTAAATTAATTATTTTATCTCTTAAATTTTTTTTTAAATATAAATAAAATTCTCTCAATTGGTAGAGTGTTTTGCTTACAACGAAAAAGTTAATAGTTCAAATCTATTATTACCTAACGTGACAAAGTAAAAAAAGTAATCTAAACAATGACCTCTGAAAAAAATACACCCCTTATAGATTATTGACCTTGGTGTTGCTTGCAAGTCTTGAAAAGATTATTTTTAATATTAAATTTTTAAGTTGATTACTTAAAAACCTTCTATGTATTTATTGTTAATTTTCTTACCATTAATTGGTTCTTTTTGTGCTGGATTATTCGGCCGAAAACTTGGCCCCTTTGGCGCATCGTACATTACTGTCAGTTGTTTATTGTTTGCTTTCTTCATATCTCTTTTCGTCTTTTATGAAGTATCTTTATTAAATTGTTGCGTATATATAAAGCTTACACCTTGAATTAATTCTGAAATGTTAAATGTAGATTGGGACTTTATGTTTGACTCTTCCACAGTTGTTATGTGTTGTGTAGTTACTTTTGTTTCTTCGATAGTACATTTATATTTTACGGAATACATGGTTCACGACCCTCATCTTTTTAGATTTATGTTTTATTTATCTCTTTTCACATTTTTCATGCTGATCTTAGTAACTTCGGATAACTTTATACAAATGTTTGTTGGTTGGGGAGGTGTAGGTCTTTGTTCTTACTTGCTTATTAATTTTTGGTTCATTCGAATACAAGCAAACAAAGTGGCAACAAAAGCAATGGTTTTAAATCGAATTGGAGATTTTGGACTTGTGATTGCTATGAATACACCGTTTTTAATTGTAACCTGAATTCTATTTTTATTTGTTCATACTTTGAGATTTTTATACTGAATGATTGCGTTTTTTAAGCTGGGTGAGGCTATCACAGTTTGCATTCTAGCTTCATTAATTCTAACTTTCTTCCTGCTTTACGAAGTCTTCTTAAAGCGGGTACTAAAAATTATTTTCGCACACTATAAATCTAAGTTTGAATTTATAGTTATGTGGTGTCTTTTATCTTTTTCGAACACAATGACCAAAAAATGAGGTTTTTTAACGAGTGACGCTTTTATCGTTTCTATAGTATTAAAGGCATTGCCTTACATTTTTTGATCTTTCATACTGTTTTTCTGTGCTGTGCTGGGATCTGGTACATTGGAGCACTTATTACTAACCTTCCGCAGCTCTTACGATTGGGAAACCATCGATTTGGGAGTACCACAAGTTGAGTATTCGGGGGTATTCAAAGCTCCCGGGTCTGTGCTGCTGTTTGATGACGTGTCTGACAACGAAGCAACGCGTACGTCTAGACCAACAGGTGGTTATATATTAGACGCACCAAGAAGTGCTGGTTATCATCAACAAGACCGTTGGTATACTATGTTATATCCAGGGCCATATACTTATACACCCAGGGCCTGTGCTGATATATGCACACTATCCGGTGTTGATTTTTGGGCTCGTATTTTTTACCCACAGGCTGAGTTCCCTATTCCTGTTAATAGCGAAGTAGTTAGGGAAATAGCCAACCAAGCGGAATTCTGGTCTCGGACTATCCATCCGCTACCTGTTAATTATGCGGAACATTGAGAAGCTTTGGTTGCTCAACTGGACCATTGGCGCAGTACCTTCCATCCCGTGCGTACTTGTTCGGTTGAAGCCTCTGAATGGATGGCATTTTACGGGATCGAAGAAGAGGGACTGGTTCCTTACATAAATCTTTACTCTCGTACGTTTCATCCATTAGTGGATGTGGTGGATCCTATCCCTATCCAAGATCTATCTTTTGGAAGTTTTGGAACGTATAGAGACTGACAAGGCCGGACGCAGGCTGACCACCTAGAGACCCTGCGCGAGTATTCAGTCAGTGGTACATCTAGCAGGCCTTTGCTAAATCCGTGAGGAACTCGCCCAACGGTCGATGACTATGCCAATTGAATCCGTCGGGCAATCACGGAACGTGATCAGGGATTAGCGCAGCCTCCTAGTCCTCGACCACCGGCGGATGTTTTTGGTGATTGACTATCTCATGCTCAGGCTGACCACCGTACAATAGTACGAGCGGCGAGGGCTGAGCACTTGCAATGGCGGGAAGCAACCCCCCATTTAAGAACTCCACGATGGGATGATTTGTGAGTGAATTATCAATGGCTTAATGAGAGCCCTCCTAAAAACCCATGGCTTAATCATCAATGGATTCACCACGCTCCTAATCCTGGTGATATTTGCTTAGACGATCCACTTTATCAATTTTGAAAAGATAAAAAATACGATTATAAACACGACCCTATACCAATGGCAAGCCAAAAACGGCTTGATTATCTAAAGGAACAACGATAAAAAAAAATACTTTTTACCTTCTCGTATTACTTAATAATTTTTGAGTTCTTTATTATTCTTTTCATTTATCTTTTATATATTTCCCCTCATACTATCATAAAAATTTAAATAAATAATAATTCTAAAAAAACTACCGTAAACAAGTTTGCAAAATTTTCTTTTTTTTCTAATGTATTAAACAAAACAAAAACGTTTTCACCTTCTTCCAACAATATCCTATTCTAATTAAAATTTTTAAGTTAATTATTTAAAAATTTTTTACACAATTATTTTATCCCCCAAATTTTTTTCTAAATATATTAAGAAAGTTTATGCAAATGAGAGAGTTTTTTGATATTGACTATCCGCAAACTCCCGGCGCAACTAGGCGACTCAATACCTGCCATTATCTGGGAGAGATTAGTTTTGGAGTTGTCCACTGTTATTCTTTTTCTAACCCTTTTTCAAGAATTTATTTCCTTCAAATTTCGTAATCAAATTATTAAAAATTATGTTATATACTCCTTTAGAACAGTTTCAAATTATTTTATTATTTTCTATTAAATTGTTTTGTTTTGATTTTTCGATTACTAATTTAGTATTGGTAAATTGTTTAGTTTTGTTATTTTTTGGTGGAATTGTTATCCTTTTCAGTTCGAGTGCGAATTATTTAAAAGAAACTAGTTTCTTTTTTATTCCAAGTACATGGCAAGTGTTAATTGAAACACTATACGAAGCTTCATCACAATTACTATTTGATAATATTAACAAAGAGGGAGAAAAATATTTTCCTTTCATTTCTGTTATTTTTACTTTTGTTTTATTTAGTAATTTAATTGGGCTAATTCCTTATAGTTTTACAACAACAAGTCATCTTATTGTTACGTTTAGTTTATCTTTTTCTATTTTTATCGGTATAAATATCATTTGTATTCAAAAACATAAATTCCATATGTTATCTTTGTTTATTCCTTCTAATACTTCATTCGGTTTAGCTTTATTATTAGTTCCTATTGAACTTTTATCATATATTTTCAAACCTATCAGTTTAGGAGTTCGGTTGTTTGCAAATTTAATGGCTGGACATACGTTATTAAAAGTAATTGTAGGTTTTTCTTGAAGTATGTTGTTGTTAGAAGACTTTTTAGCAGTTCTTCATATCATACCTTTATTAATTTTAGTATTATTAATGGGTTTAGAATTAGGGGTAGCTTTGATTCAAGCGTATGTTTTTACTATTTTAACCTGTATTTATCTTAATGATGCTATTAACCTTCATTAAATATTTTTATTTGAATTTTGGCGAATATAACTCAGTTAGGTTAGAGTATTAGATTGTGATTCTAAATGTCATGGGTTCAAATCCCATTATTCGCCTTTGAATTAAATCTTTTCAATACATTAAATGAATACCTCAGCATTAATAATATGAAGAGCGTTTGAAAAACGAAATATTGTATAGCCAAAAATTGTAGCTTATAATTTTTCTAATCGTAAAGGAGTTTTAAAGAATTTAAACAAATTTTAATTGTTTTTCAGTTAAAATTTTTCTTAAGCTAGTGAACTGAACCATCTAAGTAACTAGATAAAAAATCAACCGAGAAACCGTGAGTAGTGGCGAGCAAAAGCGGTATAGATTAATCTTAAAAGTTAAATATAACGTGTTTAAAACTTAGTAACCAAAGAAGGTAACATAAGTAAAATAATATGTAGTCCTGTAAAGCACGTTTTAAAACTTTAAGGTAAAAAGTAAAATGACACATGTCATGTGTTATTTCAACATTGGGGTACCACCCTCAAAGTCTAAAAAATATTAATGATTGATAGTGAACAAGTACCGTAAGGGAAAGGTGAAAAAGAACTTTTGAATCTGAAAAGAACTTGAAATTTAATGTTTATAATCAGTTGTAGCTTACTATAAAAGTGACAGCGTTCCTTTTGCATAATGAATCAATGAGTTTATATCAATGGCAAGCTTAAACAGTTATAAGTGTAGGCTAAAAAAAATTAAGTTTTAAATTGCGTTTAAACAGTCTCTTAGAACTCTGTTCTGCATCTAATTGTCCGTATTGAAAAATATTGGTTTTAAGGTAAAAAATGACAGCCAGTTTCGTTAATAGCGTTTTAATTTACTTAAAAATTAATGTTTGTTCAGGTTAGAACAAGAATATGGGTACGAACAGCTTAGTACAAGATTGTAGTCTTTGATATAAGACCCGAAACTAAGTGATCTAACCATGAACAGGCTGAATTTAAAGCGGTAACGCTTATTGAAGGGCCGAACTCGTGTATGTAGAAAAATACTGAGATGATTTGTGGTTAGGGGTGAAAGGCCAATCAAACTTAGAGATAGCTGGTTTTCTGCGAAATCTATTTAAGTAGAGCGTTTAAAATTCTTTATTTTAAGGTAGAGCACTCGATAAATAAAGGGGGCGTAAAGTCTTACTGCATTTAATGAAACTCCAAATATAGAATTAAAAAGATTTTAAACAGACAGACTATGAGTGCTAAGATTCATAGTCAAAAGGGAAACAGCCCGAATTATTTGTTAAGGCCCTCAAAAATAATTAAGTGAAAAAGAAAGTAAAAAAATTTTAACAGCTTATAGGTAGGCTTGGAAGCAGCCATCCTTTCAAGAAAGCGTAACAACTCATTGGTTTAGTTTTTTAGCGTCGAAAATGTATAAGGACTAAAATTATTTGCCGAAACAATAAATTTAAGTTAACTTATAAAAAAGATATTATTTTATTTTTTATAAATTAATTCAAATGGTAGCAGAACGTTTTGTATATTTGAGAAAATTTATAGTTATATGAATTGGAAAAATCAAAAATGAAAATATTGATATGAGTAGCGATAAACGTTAGTGAATAATAAACTACGTCACCTTAAGTTCAAGGTTTATAAGGAAAGGCTAATCCTCCTTAATGTTAATCGGTCCCTAAGATAACAACGAAAGTTCTAATTGATGGGTAATAATTTTTTATTATATTATAAAGTGACAAAATATGAATTTAATTTTTATTGTATCTAATAATCAACAGTTGCTTGTTTGACTATTATATTTGTGCGTTATTATGTTAACGTAACTAGAACAAGTGATTAAGTCTTGATTTTGATTAGAAGTTTTTTAGTATTTTCAAGAAATAGCTTATAATAATACCGTACTGTAAACCGACACAGGTGAACAAATTTAGTAAATTAAGGTGCTTGAGTTAATTGTATTGAAGGAACTCGGCAAAATGACTCCGTAACTTCGGGATAAGGAGTAGCTTTCTTAGGTTAAAACCTTAGAAAGCTGTCACAAAATCGAGGACAGCGACTGTTTAATAAAAAGTGCGACATGTAAATTTACAGTAGTAATCTGAAACCATAGTAATTGTTCTATTTTGTGGTAATTCAGTATCTGATTGGATTCAGATAAGTCTATCTACAGAATTCAAGCAGCAATAGCTGAACTTCAGAGCTGTAGAGACAATGTAAACGAAAAAAAATTATAATATATTATAATTTCTTATGACTATATTAAAATTCTGAGCGTTATTAGACTAGAAACATATGATAAATGAAAATGAACATAGCGTTTAGACCCAGTAAAAATAGTCCGCTGAAATTTAAGTGTAACGGTGTTTTATAGAAAGACCTCATCTCTTTTTAGGGTGCAGTCAATCCAATGTAACGTCTATCTGGGCAGAGCTTTGTATCTGAATGTTTCGCAAATGTACTATTGTAGAAACTTGGTAAGCTTATATTTCACCCATATATTTATACGATAATTTTTGGGAGGCAGTGTACGAGTAAAAATAAAGAAACTGTATCGAAATCTAGGTAAAAGAATAGACAAAAAGCTAATGCTTGTTTTGTAAAAAAATAAGATAAAATTTTTAATTTAGCCTAAACAGGCGCTCACTTGTCTTTAGCTAATAAAAACGATGATTACCTAGTGAATAATCTTTATAACACAATTTGCTATATTAACGCTAGGTGCATAAGTATTCAACTTTTGATCTTCATAATGTTTCTTCTTACCGCTATATATTCTGCGGATGAAGATAAAAATATTAAGTAAAAAAATACTTTTTAATTTTTGAGTTCTTTATTTATTTTTTTTTGCGAATGCTTCGCAAGCTAGAGCTGTGTGAATAGGAAACTTTCATGCACAGTTCTGAGGGAGGAATTAGTTGAAACGCTGTTTCTATCCCATGTCACAGGTCTCTGCAAATTTGAAAAAAGAAGTATAGAGACTGACGCCTGCCCGGTGCTGCAAGCTTAATAGAAAAAGTCTTGGCTTTAACTTTAACCCCCAGTAAACGGCGGCTGTAACTCTGACGGTCCAAAGGTAGCGAAATTCCTTGGCATTTAATTGGTGTCCTGCATGAATGGCGTAACGACTGTCCTACTGTCTCCAA
>BS_KBA_SWE02_21mDRAFT_10001123_pt1 | contig 10200 bp, 11 predicted proteins | sample BalSeasSWE02_21m_FD_9196 | JGI IMG/M metagenome (IMG submission 9196)
CATCTTCATTTGAAATTACTCATGAATCTATTGGTAAACCAAATGACGAATTTTGGGTAAGTAAAGAAAAGTTTGTTGAGAAATGGGGTCATGTATTACCATTAGATTTAAAACCCTCTGAAATCTTCGTTCCACTTATTAAAGAAAAACCAATAAAAAATATTGGTAAAGTTGCAATAATAATACCAACAAAGGGTAATGTTGATATGTTATATGAGTGTGTTAAGTCTTTTTATGACCACTGTAATCATAATCTATTTGATGTCTTTATTGCCGACACAGGATCAACAGATGATGAAAAAAATCAAATTAAAACTCAAATTATACCGTTAGGTAATATTAATTTTATCGAATACGACTATTACAATTTTGCCAAAATAAATAACGATGTTGTTAAAAATCATTTAAATGATGATTATGAATTTATTTTGTTTTCAAATAACGATATTAAAATATTAAATAATGTTGTTTATGGTATGTTAAAAATTATGAAGGAAAAACCTAAGGTAGGGACTGTAGGTTGTAGACTTCATTTCGAAGATAATACCGTTCAACATGATGGGATTATTTTTCAGCAAATACCAAATTCCAAAAAAATTAACTTGACTCATGCGAATTTAGGTTCATATTTTCAATATACAACATCAATTAAAGATGTTATGGGAAATACGGCAGCACTAATGATGATAAGAAAAAAAATATTTGAAAAAGTTGGAGGATTCAACGAAAAGTATAATACTTGTTTTGAAGATGTTGAGTTAAATTTAAGTGTGGTATTACAAGGTTTAAAGAATTACTATGATGGATCTTTAGTTTCTTATCATTTTGAAAGTAAAACTAGAACAAAATCCCAACAAAATCAAAAGGGGGAATATGATGATTACACACAAACTTTAATTCCTTTTATTGAGGAAAACTATAATAAACTATTTAAGTAAAACATATAATGGTAAAATTTGGAATTGTAATAGCAACCTATAAAAGAAAAGACGGGTCAACCCCATTTGTTTTAAACAAATGTTTAAATTCTATAAAAAATCAAACTTATCAAAATTTTAAAATTTTTTTAATTGGTGATAAATATGAGGACGATGAAGAATTCAATAGATTTGGTGATGGTTTATTCGGAAATGACCAGATATTAAAAAAAAATTTACCTTTCGCAAATGAAAGAGACAAATATAAGGACTTAAACGCTCTTTGGTCTTACGGTGGTTGGTATGCTAGTAATCATGGTATTGATATTGCCATGTCAGAAAATATAAATTACATATGTAGATTAGATCACGATGACTTTTGGTCTCCGAATCATTTGAAAAATTTTAACGATTGTATTATAAATTACGGAGCACAATTCGTTTGTTCTCTTTCCTCCCATTTTGGTAATCGTGTTTTACCAATCATACCTAAATCTAATCAAAAATTTATACCTTTTATACCAAAACCCATGGGTTGTATTAAATCATCAACCTGTGTCAATCAAGACACAATACCTTTGAGGACTAGAAATATTTTTGAAGAAACAGGAAAAGTAGGTTTACCTGGTGATGCGGATTTGTGGGGTAGGATGAATCAATTTATAATAGAAAAAAAATACCCAAGCTTTGTTGTAAATGAAATGACTTGTTTTCATGACGACGAAGGGCATACTAAGAGACAAAAAATTATTTAAAAAATGAACACTAAAATTAAAACTATCGGAATAACTTGCTCAACATTTGACCTTTTACATGCAGGTCACATTATAATGTTAGATGAATGTAAAAAATATTGTGACTACCTAATATGTGCACTTCAAGTTGACCCGTCAATCGATCGACCTGAAAAAAACAAACCCATACAATCTTTAGTTGAAAGATACATTCAATTAGACGCAGTTCAATACGTAGATAAGATTATTCCATATACTACAGAAGAAGAGTTGATAAGTATATTTTCTTCATTAGATTTAGATGTAAGAATTATTGGTGAAGAATATAAAGACACTGAATTTACGGCTAAAAGCATTTGTCAAAAACGAGGTATAAAATTAGTATACAATAAACGAGATCATGACTTCTCAACCACAAATTTAAGAGAAAGAATTTACGACCAAGAATCAAATAAACGTTTTTTAAAATAATAAATGGTAAGAAGAAAAACAAACACACCAACCGAGGAAATTAAAACCCCACAATCAAAAAAAGATTTCATAAACTCGGTAATAAAGAAAAAACAAAGGAGTAAATTTCTTACTGAAAATCAAAGAGAATATTATGATAAATTAATTTCAAACCAAATTACGATATGTTCAGGACCCGCAGGTGTTGGTAAGAGTTATATTGCAATGAAAGCCGCTGTTGATTTACTAATGGAACCTGGTAATGGTTATGAAAAAATTATTATTGTAAGACCGGCAGTCGAGGCCGAGGAAAAATTAGGATCATTACCTGGAAATTTAGAAGAAAAGTTAGACCCTTACATTTTCCCATCTTATTATCTTTTAAATAAAATTATTGGGAAAGATGCAAGGGAAAAACTAAAAGACGCTGAAATTATTGAGGTGTTTGCTTTAGCATATATGCGAGGAATGAATATTGATAATTCGATATTAATATTCGAAGAAGCTCAAAACTCAACTCCGAACCAAATGAAACTTCTTTTAACCAGAATTGGATTTTCAAGTAAATTCTTTATATCAGGAGACTTGGAACAAACTGATAGATATAAGGACAAAAAACAATCAGGTCTTTACGATGCGATAACAAAGTTTAATTTTATTAGTGATATTGGGACTTTTGAATTCAACGATAAAGATATTGTGAGAAACCCATTAATTTCAAAAATACTTCAAAAATATGACGAAAATCGCGATTGATATTAACGGTGTTCTAAGAGATACTATTGGTAAGTTTGATCAATTATATGAGAAACATTTAATTGAAAAAAATGAAGATCAATTTTTAGGTCAAACTTATGAACTTGACATGTCAGGTAATACCGAAATTATTGAGACATCAGAAGATAACTTTAAGTATGAAAAATTATCTGAGGTTACCACTCTTAATTTAAACGATCATTATACATTCAAGAGTTCAGAAGAACTTTTTAATTTTATGTTTGAAGAATATGCTATGGAATTATTTGGTCACGCTCCGTCCACCGAAATGACAACATTTAACATGTTAAATGATTTATATTTTGATTTAAGAGATGATAACGAACTTTTAGTAGTGTCTCGAGAGATTGGTAAATCAAAACCATCATCATTATTTTTTCTATCTAAATTCGGATGTCTTTTAGAAAAAGTTGTATTTTTTAGTGATATCACAACTAATGATATGTGGAATCAAGTAGATATTTTACTTACAGCGGATCCTATGTTATTATTAGATAAACCAACAAACAAAATTGTTGTAAAATTTAACACATCCTACAATAAACAAATTTCGTCTGAATATGAAATATCATCTTTATCTGATTTTGGCGAAATACTAAAAAAATTAAAAGAAAATGTTATTTAATATATTTGGTGAAAATTATTACATAGATATCGACAAAGTAGAAAAAGAAGTCGAGATGTCAAATTTAAGTGGAGAATCACAAATTCATTTAGTCAAATACGAATTAATTAAAACTATGATTGAGGTTTTAATAACAGAATCAGAACCAGTTGATGAAAAAATGGGACCAACTAATAGTGAATTAACTATTCCCTTTAAAATATCATTTAATAGTTTAGTAATGAAAAACATAATAAATAAAATATAATACAATATGAGCAACGACAATTTTGAAAAGTTAGAAAACTCCATAAATAAAATGAAAGAAAAACTTTCACGAATTTATTTTATGGTTCAAGACACTAAAGGGAATGCGAAAGCATCGGTTCGTTATATCTACCAAATGGCTTTGACATTAAAAAGAAATGGATATAACTCAATAATTCTACATGAAAAACCTGAATACTTTGGTGTATCATCTTGGTTAGGTGAAGAGTATATGACAGAACTTGATCACAGAGCAATCGAAGGAACGAGTTTGGAGATCTCTCCTGATGATTTAATTATCATTCCTGAAATCTACGGATTTATCATGGATCAAATTACAAAACTTCCTTGTGGAAAAATTGTTTTAAGTCAGGCATTTGATCACGTATTTGAAACTTTACAACCAGGACAATCTTGGTCACAATTAGGTTTTTATAAGTGTATTACAACATCTGAAAAACAAAAAGAACTAATTGAATCTGTTATGAGAAATATTAGTGTTGATGTTGTTGAACCTTACATTTCTGAAAACTTTCAAAAAAATGAGTTTCCACCAAAAACGATTATTAATATTCACACAAGAGATCAAAGAGACACCGCAAACTTAATTAAAAGTTTCTATGTTAAATTTCCACAATATAGATGGATTACTTTTAGAGATTTAAGAGGTCTTAGTGAATCTGAGTTTTCTGAAGCAATGAAAGACAGTTTTATTTCTATTTGGATTGACCAAACAAGTTCATATGGAACTTTTCCTTTAGAATCAATGAAGATGGGTATTCCAGTGTTAGGTTTAGTTCCTGACATTGTTCCTTCTTGGATGAATGAAAATAACGGTTTATGGGTTAATAATAAAACGATTATTGTAGATGTATTAGCAGACTTCATTCAAAATTGGTTGGAGGATAATTTAAATCCTGAACTTTTTGATCAAATGGAAAATACACTTGGTAATATTAGCACAAAAGAAAGTTTCGAGAATAACACATTATCACTATTCTCAAACATTTTTGAAAAACGAATCACTTCTTTTGAAGATCAACTTTCTAAATTTGAAACAATATAATTATGAATACAGAACAAAAAATTTCAGTAATTTTACCGATTAAATCGGCAAAAGCAATCGGATTTGAAGACTTTTTTGATAAGTCAATTCAGTCCGTAAAGAATCAAAAAGATCACTTGAGCGAATTAATAATTGTTCATGGTAATGAAGAACTTTTAATCAATCACTTAACATCATATGATTTTGGTGATTTGAATGTGGTTTTAGAAAATTGGGTTCAGGAACCTAACTTCGCAAAACAAGTCAATCACGGTGTATCAATTTCTACTTCTAATTGGTGTTCAATTTTAGAGTTTGATGATGAGTATTCAAATATTTGGTTCAAAAACGCAACAAAATATATGGGAATCTATAAAAATGTTGAGGTGTTTTTACCGATTGTTGTTGACATTGATGATAAAATGGTATTTGCTGGATTCACAAATGAAGCAACATTTGCACAAAATATTTCTTCTGAAATGGGTATTTTAACAAATGAAACCTTACAAAATTTTCAAAACTTTCAAATTTCAGGAATGGTTTTCCAAAAAGAAAAATTCTTAGAAGTTGGTGGTATTAAATCAAATCTTAAATTAACTTTTGGTTATGAATTATTTTTAAGATTGACACATAACTCGGCAAGAATTATGACAATTCCAAGAATCGGATACAAACATATGAATCTTAGAGAGGGATCTATTTTTTGGAATTACAAAAATGGTGAAAATAGATTGACTCAAGACGAAGCGAGATTTTGGATAGAAACTGCAAAAAAAGAATATTTTTTCAACTCTGAAAGAGATATACAGTATGAATCACAAGAAGTTTAATGTCAGAAATCCAAACGGAAATATCGAACGAAAAGAAAAAGAAAGGAAGAAAACCTAGCACATTAAATTACTTCGCAGAAAGAGAAGAAAAGGCCGTTAGAGATTTTTTAACGGCAGAGACCTTTGAAGAACGAAATAAAATATATAATGATTTCTTAAAAGATCCTTTAGATAAGATGATATCATCTATTATACGAAGATATAAATTATACAGAAAAGATATGAATTATGAAGAAATTCATGTCGACACACATTCTTTTCTTATGACAAAAATTGAAAAGTTTAAGCCTTCAAAAGAAAAGAAGGCTTATTCTTATTTTGGGACAATTTGTAAAAATTATCTAATGGGTCAGATTATGAAAGATCAAAAGGAAATGAATAGAAAAATTCCTTATGAAGATATATCTTCAGATTTGACTAATAGACCTGAAATGTCATATGTAATAGACAATGACGATTTGAATTCTGAATATGTCATAAAAAAATTTTTAGATAAATTAAAAGAAGATCTTAACGATGAAAATTTAAACGAACAAGAATATAAATTAGGAGCGGCAATTTACGATTTATTTGAAAATTATGGAACTATATTTCCAGACACAAATAATAATAAATTTAATAAAAATATTATTTTATTTGAGCTGAGAGAAATGACAAATTTATCAACAAAAGAAATTAGAAACTCAATAAAAAAGTATAAAAAAATGTATTTTGATTTAGTTCAGAATTTACTCAAAAGTTAATATTTATTAGTTATGCCAAGACCACCAAAAAAAGAAATTAATTTAAGTAAAGAGTCAATGTTATCATTGATGCAAGAAATATATAATGAACTTGTAGAACAAAAAAATACCGCAATTAGAATTCAAAATAAAATGTTAACTATGATGAAAGAACCTGAAGATATGACTCTTATTGGCCCTGTAATTGAAAAACAACAAAAAATTATTAATGATTGTGTTGAAAAAAAGTTGACCCTTTCTAAACTTCAAGCTCAAATGTGGCAAAAAAATACTGAAAAAAATGAAGATTTTACAATATCTGATTTAGATATAGATGATATAACTTTTGAAAAACTTATAAAGAAAGACATTAACCAGGATGAATCCTATAAAATGAAAAAATAATTCAAAATGGCAATAGATATTGATAGTGAATTAGAAGCTGCGAAAAAAAAATCAAAAGTTTACAAAAGATACGAACAGTATAAAAAAGATTATGTCAAACTACAAAAAAAAGCAGGTAGTTCTCAAGAAAATGCGAATAAAAAAATTACTAAACGGTTAGATAACTTTAGTGAAAAAAGAAAAAAACAGAAGGAAAAAGTCAGTAGTTTTGTCGACGAATTAATAAAACAACTCAAAGAACTTAAAGGTTCAGGATTAGAAACCGACAAATTAATCAAAAGGATTTTTGTTAACTCGTTAAAGAAAATAAAACCTGAAATCAAGCAACTTATAATTGACGAGGCGAAAAAGGCTCTTGCGTGTAGCGGCATTCAAGGATACCAATTCAACACAACATATTATATTCCAGTTAAATCTATTGATTTATTTGGTACGTTAGAACAATCAACAAACGATCGAATCGGTAAATTATTTTATGAAGTTAGTGCAACAACATTTAACCAATTTCCATATTCAATGAATAGACAATTGTATGATAGAACTCAAAATCTAAATCAACCATATACTGCAGTTGCAGGAAACAATTATCTAGGGACTTCACAACAAAATCTTTTTGATATCACTTATGTTGAAAGTTACTTTGACATTATATCCCAACAAACTAAACAAGGTAGCTTTTTTAAAGTAGATTTAAAACCAAGGTCTAATTTTCCAATTATAGACGAGTTTCTGGCCGATTATTATAGTACAATTGACATTTTAGATTATAAAACTTTTTTTACTAATCTAGTTAACTATGTTACAGGAGCAATTTCCTTTGGTCGAGGAGACGGTAAATTAAAATTATCCTCAATACAAAAGGCTCTTTTTATTATGCAGAGAATCTTGGGACTATGTTCAGATTCAAATAAAGAAATTAGTGTTGGCGGAACATCTAAAGTGTCCGAAATTGACAACATAGATGAATCTTTTTACGAACTGAATGAAGTTGATTTAAGAATTATAGAACAAAACGTGTCAAATATTAAATTGGGTGTGATTGAGTTTGAGGACTGTGACAATATTAAAGTTGCCATGAACTTAGAAGCTGTTTTGACAGCATTAGATAATTTAAATTTCAACGAAGATACGTCTGATGTTAACGAAATTAATGATGCGTTAGGTATAATTTATCCTGTGATAGATGATGATCCTACGTTTAAATTGTCTCTTGATGAAGGATTCTTTTCAAATTTTGTAAAAGCCCTTTTAAACACGGTTTTATCGCCAAAAACTATATTACCTATAATGGTCGTTGCTGGAATGGTTAATCAACCGATATGGGAAGATATTTCAAATATTGAGGATTTCCAAAAAAAATTCAAAACGTTCTTTAACGAAGTTCTTACAAAAATATCTGCAATTTTTACAAAAGCAATTTTTGATGAATTAAAAAAAGAAATTAAAACTTTAATTAAACTTTTGTTGGGTGATATAGTTGACGAAAAAAAGAAGAAAAAATATCAAATGATACTTTCTCTTGTCGCAATACTTCCCGCATTAACAAAAGTTGTTAAAGATTTTAGAGAATGTAAAAGTGTTTTGGATGAGTTATTACAACTATTAAATCTTGGTATTAAAAAGTTAAATGTTAGTGGGGATATACCACTACCTCTATTGTTATCTGCAAAATTTTTAGATGGATATTCACCAACAAGATCATTTTTAAACACTATTGCGATATTCGAAGATTTAGGTATACCGACAGAACCTATGCCCGATGGAAGTCCAAACGAGTTTTTGATTGCCGTAAAGGCAATGATTGACGGTAACTCACAGGAATCTGCAGAAAACGGAAAAGTTGCAATCGGAATTGGTCCATTAACAATAACTCCGGCAGGAATTACAATACCAAAAGATGCGTATGGAAAGTTCATTTAATATTAACGAAAAAAAAATAAAGGCTGGTGAAGTTTTAGAAATTATTAAAGACTACAAAGAAAAGTCTAATAAAGATTTAAAAATTGCTATGGACTTTATTCAAGAAGATTTTACTTTAACAAAAGAGTCAATATTAAAATTGACACATCATTTAGATAAGCTAGAAAATACATATAATTTACTATATAAAGAATATACTGAAAGGACTAAAATAAAATGAATGACGATAAATTAATATCACAAGGATTTGTAATCAACAATCAAGACCCTTTAATGTTAGGAAGAATTAGAGCGGTTCCTGTTGAAGAATTAGAATCTGCATTATTACCTGAAAATTGGAATGAGAAGAATGATATATGGACAGAAAAGGATCCTCTAATTTATTTACCTCTTTTACCGTATTACATTAGTCAAGTTCCGGAAGTTGATGAATACATACACATATTTTATTACAACACAACAATAGCTGTCGACAATTCCAAGTTTTATATTCAAGGGCCAATCACAAGACCACAAAATAATAATTTTGAATATTACAAAAATTCAGAATCAATGCTTGCAAGTGGGACATTTTTAAAAAAGGCGAATATCATAAAAGATCCATTAACTTTTGAACCCAAAGGTCAATCCAAAGGTATTTATCCTGAACCTGGTGATAATGCGTTACTGGGAAGAGGAACATCTGACGTAATTGTTAAAGAAAATGACGTGTTAATAAGAGCGGGTAAAAACTTAATCACACAAACTGCGAAGTTTAATTTACCAACACCAAGACAAAATAGAAGTTTTTTACAAATATCAATATACGATCAAGAAAAAAAATCATTAGACCCTATAACAAAACGTTTTTTTTCAAACAAACCACAATTAGTTAAAAAATTAATAGAATGGGATATTACTGATGAGTTTACTTTAACAGGTTTTACAAGTGGAGGTGGTGTTACAGGAACTACAACATATAATGGTAATATCAAGTTATATTCTTTATTACCAAAAGATGAAACAAAAACAACTAAAATCAAAATGAACACACCTTTAGACTCTTTTAAAAGTGGTCCTGAATACACTTTAGATTTTACAGGTAAGACTTTAGATGAGGGTGTTAAGATAATTAATCAATTTATAAATGGTGTTAATCAAGGTAAAATAAATGTTGATGGATATACCCAATTTCCATTAGAGAATGATACCAAATTAGAAAAACAATTTCCATTCTATTTTAGACCTTCAAAAGATAGTATTGACAAGTTGTCATCGACAGATCCAAACTATTTTAACATGATTAATAATTTCTTTAAAAAAATTAAATTATTACCGTCAGATCGTCAATTTGGAAGTGTTTTAGTTTGGTCAAAAAATGTTATTGGTGAACAATTAACACTACAAAAAGAAACTTTAAGACAAGAGGTTTATACACCAAATCCAGTATCATATGGAACAATAGCCTCTGATTTTGTTTATTTTTTATCACACAAAACAGATATACCTTCGAAACAAAAAATTAACTTAGAACCAAAAGAAACTCTATA
>BS_KBA_SWE02_21mDRAFT_10001124_pt1 | contig 10197 bp, 11 predicted proteins | sample BalSeasSWE02_21m_FD_9196 | JGI IMG/M metagenome (IMG submission 9196)
TCGCGGGATAGAGCAGTAGGTAGCTCGTCGGGCTCATAACCCGAAGGTCACTGGTTCGAGTCCAGTTCCCGCTACAAGTTGAACCTTCAACCTTTTTGGTTGGAGGTTTTTTTATTATAAACTTCTATGCCAAAAGGGATTAATAAAACTGGAATTATCTAATTTATACTTGCAAATAATAAAATTTTGGAGGATTTTCCATGTTTACCTGAACCAAGCAATGAATTTCACACCAGTATGATGCACTATTTTTTTTATTTTGGTTCAATATGGATCAATACATGTCCTAAATTTGGTATTTTCGTTCTTAAATAGTCTTTTAAAATATGGGCTATTTCATGTCCCTCTTTTACAGAAATATTACCATCAACAATGGCATGTAAATCTACATGGTGCTTCATTCCTGCTTTTCTTATAAAACACTTTTCTGTTCCTAAAACACCTTGAACCTCAAGAGATTTTTCTCTAATTATATTTATTAAATTGTCATAAAGTTGTTCATCCATTATCTCACCTAAAGCTGGTCTTATAATCAAATAGCTATTATATAAAATAAAAGAAGAAGCAAATAATGCTGCCCAATCATCTGCAGTTTCGTATCCTTCTCCGAGAACTACTGCAATTGAAATTCCAATAAAAGCCATTACTGAAGTTATTGCATCACTTCTATGGTGCCAGGCATCTGCTTTAAGCGAAGAACTATTTGTTTGTTTACTTTTCTTAATAACAATTTGAAATGAAACTTCTTTCCACACTATTATTATGCCTAACACAATCAAAGTCCAAGATTTCGGAATTTTATGAGGAGTTTGAATATTTTGAATACTTTCATGAGCAATAATTGTGGCAGAAACAACAAGAAAAGCAACCACCGCAAAGGTAATCAATGGTTCAATTTTTCCATGTCCATATGGATGGTTTTTGTCTGGTGGGCGCTTTGCATATTTAAAACCTAATAAAACTAAAATTGAGGCAAAAATGTCAGTTGTAGATTCAATCGCATCTGCAATTAAAGCGTAAGAATTACCAAAAAATCCTGCAAGTCCCTTTACTATGGCTAAAACAGTATTTCCAATGATACTGAAGTAAGTAGTTCTTATTGCCGTTTGTTCGTTAGTCATTCTTTATTTGGTAGTGCATACCATTATTGTTTAAAAGTTATTGCAGTTTTGTATGCGATGACTTTCATAAGGAAAAACAAATTTAGAAAAACTGCAACAATTTTTGGTTGAGCAAAAATACCAATTATTTTATACAGTGAAGGCAAACTTAATTTGAAAATAAAAAAGCGATGTAAAAGTAAAATTTATGCTTCGTGCACTTTATATTTTCGATTGTAATTTGAATTGAAAGAATATTTTAATTTCTTCAGATATTTTGTTTTTAACTATTTGAGGAATTTTTATATCAAAATCAGAACTTTTGACCGTAAAATTACCGGACATTTTTATTCCGTCTGGATTTTCAATAAGGGTTACTTTAATATTTTCCAACTTTTTTGTTTTACCATGGAAATATAATTCACCATTTAATTGAAATTCTTTTTGAGATGAAATAATATCGGAAGAGAAATCTTTTATAATACCTTTAAAAGTTGCTTTTGGATATTTGTCTGATTCCGCATAGTTTTCGTTAAAATGTTCTTCCATTAAAGCATTTTTAAATCTAAAACCCTTCACTAAAATTAATGTGGCAAACTCTCCATTTTCTATATTTAATATAGAAGTAACGGCATTGGTATTTGCACTGACTTCTTCAAATGAAGGTACGGATGCTTCAAAACTTACGGCACCTGTTTTGGTTATATACTTTGATTGACAAAATGAGTTAAATCCTATAAAAGCAACTATAAAGAGTATTCGTTTCATAATATATGAATTAAAGAAAAATTAATTTTAATGATTTAATTTTCTAAAAACCCTTGATCTTTCCATTGCTGTATTAAATCTCTGTTTGTTTGTGACATTAATCCTCCTTGTGGCATGGGGTTATTTGTATCGTTTATTCTTTCGATTAATCCTCTGGTTTCAACTGCATTTTTTACTTCGCTATAAGTTGTTAATGACATAGGAGCACTGTTAGTAGTAGGGTTTCCATGACATGAGGTGCAATTACCACTCATAATAGATTTAATATGACTATTGTAAGTGATATTTGTTGAATTATTAGGGTTTGGATCAGGGTTATTAGAATTTGGTGTTGTTGGGTCATCATCACTTCCTGAACAACTAAATAGTAACAGTGTAACCACAATTAATGAGATAAGATTTTTTAAATTCATAGCATATTTATTTAAAGTTATTTTTTTAATTTTCGATAAGACCATCATCTTTCCATTTAATTATTTGGTCTATTAAATTTTGAGGTAATCTTGGGCCACCGAAGGGCATAGCATCTGGGCTTCCGGCCTGACTAGAGATACGATTAATCAAATTGTTATTAAGCACTGCATTTTTAACGTTGTCATATGTTAATAAAGAGGTGTTAGCTCCATTTAACGGTGGGCTTTGATGACAGTTTATGCAATTGTTGTTAATAATACTTTTTATATCATTATATGTTGTGATAGTTGCTATTGGCTGTTCATCAATCAAATCACTTTCACTGGCATTTGTGCAATTGAAAAGAAAAAGATTAATTACGATAATTTTTATAAATATTTTTTTCATAACAAATTGTTTTAAAATACTCTACTTAAATTAAAGCCAAAATAAATATTACCATCTGACCAGTCACCTGAACCTTGTCCAAGAAAACCATTGGTATTCATTGGTTGGGCATTGGTGAAATGCATCTGAAAAACATGACCACCAGTTTCTAAATCAAATCCTATAGATAATGGATTCTTAAAGGGAGAATTATCAGCACGATTTAAGTGCCAACCATAATCTGCATTAATAGACCAACGCTTTCCTAATTTATATCTTCCTCCAAATCCTAAAGCAAATTGGGAATTATTTTGCTCATCAATAAGCACATAGTTATCATGAAAAAAAGTTGGGGCTAATTCTAGACTAAAAGAGGTATTTATTTTTCGTGAAATTAATAATTGAGCAGTATAGCCTAGACGATGCTTAAATTCTAATTTTGGTAAGTTGTCTTTATCAAGAGCGGTATTAATTAAAATGGCATTAAATCCAACAATGGTAAATGGAAACCCATTTTTTTCTTGTCTTAAAATCCTGTATTTTAAAGATGATTCATAAATTTTTTGAAAAGAACTTCGTGATACACCAATATTAAGTCCATCAGAAATACCAAAGACAAAATTTAGCCTAGTAACTGCATCATCTAATCCAAAAAAAGTATTGATACCATTCTCAATTGTTCCGAATCTATGAGACACAATAAAGGTAAATTCATCTTTTGCAACCAACTTAGTAGATTCAAAATTAACAATTTTTAAACCTTTAAATGTTGCGATTTCATATTGCTTTCCAATGGAGTCTGTATCAATTTCATTTAATAAATTATCTTGTGAAAAGACAAAAATTGGAAAAAGTATAAAAATTAGATATTTCATAAGTTATGTCTACAATTAATTATAGTTTTATGAATCTCCTAGTATGACTAATGCCTAAAGAGCTTACTTTTATAAAATACAAACCTTTGCTTAGGTTTGATATGTCAATTGAGTTTTCAAGTTTATTACTTGAATACATCTTTTGGCCTAATAAGTTAAATATTGAAATGGAATTAATTTGAATTCGGTTTGGCAATTGTATAGAAAGTTGTTCGTAGGCGGGATTGGGCATAATTGTAAAATTCTCAATGGAATATTCTTCAATATCTAATGGGTTTTCTACTGTAATTGTGCCAGCCATAGATAATGGGTGAAAACCACATTTATATGGATTTGAACCTATTGAATTAAATTGGTAAGTAAATGTATTTCCCAGACCAGTTTTAGAACCACTGTTAAAAGTTTCTGCGCTACCAACATCATTTTGAACAGTGTGTGCGAAAGTATCGGTCCAGGTCCATCTTACTAGATCACCTACATTAATTGTTAAATCAATATTGGTTCCAATTCCCATTTCCCAATCAAGGTCATAGGTTGTTTGCGCTTGTACTCCAAACGAGATAAATACAAGTAAAAGTAATACTGTTTTCATAATTTTAATTTTTAAAGATTATTAATTAATGATATTGCACTGGTCTAATTTGATTTGTTCTAATAAATCATCATAGCCTATAAAACGTCCTTTAATTTTGATTTGGGAATTATCTTCTAATTGAATGTTAATGTTTGAAGTAAACTGACAGAAAACTATATGATCTAAAGTGATTGTGTTTTCAGATTGATCGGATATTTTACCAATAACCTGAATGGTTTTGTTTAGATATTTCGTTTCTGAATTAACCGGGTCAATTGAAAATTTATTTAATATTTCAATTGAGGTAAGATTATATTCAGCTTTTTCCTTATTTATATCTCTATGATTTTGATATATATAGTTATAGGTTAGTATTGAAATTACTGCCAATACCGCTAATAATATCCACTTTTTCATAATGGGTTGGGTTGGTTAAATAAGCTGCTTCAGCGTAAATACTGAAGCAGCAAAGTGCTAGAATCAAATCAAAATCTTGATTTAATAGATGAAATTTTCTTTTCCATAAGGCATTTCTACTAGCTTACATTTTTTCAAAAGTTAAATTGTCTGTACCACCATTTCCACCACTTATGTGAATCAATTCAATTTTTGTAGTTGTTCTCATTACAATTTCCCAGTCTTCAGATAATTCACTGAAATTTGCAGGTGAAAGGAAGTAGATATTAAAATCAATATCATCAGAATTGCTACTATCGTCATTACTGTTGCTGCTATCAGTAATAGACCATGTACCTATCACAGTATTTGAACCATTATCTGCTATTAATGAATTATCTGCCTCAAATGAGAAGCTATAGCCACTAAAATTACTGGTTTCATCTTGGCCAGAATCTATATAATTAGTAATTATCCATGCATCTGATTGCACTAATGTTTCTATTTCTTGGATCGTTTGACTATTATTGTTAGAATTCATATCATCATCTGATGAACATGTTGATGACATTAATGAAAAACTTAACAAGGTTAACAAAGGGTAAATAAATTTCTTTTTCATAGCATTTTTTTTTTGGTTTATTTTTAATTTCATCTTAGTTACAACTATTTTTATAACGCATTCTATCACCATCGCCTACTCTTAAATCAACTTTACTTTCTGAATATTGAGAAATTTCATGTAATACCCAGTTATTATTGCAATAGGGTAAATCGGGGACGTTGATCATTACAATTAAATTATTCGCAGATCCAGTTGCTGTCCAGGTGCCATAGTCTGTATTAGTTCCATAGTAAACAGAGACCGTTCCATCTGCTGAAAAGTTGAAAGTATAACCATCATAATAATTGTCGTAATTATTATTGTATCGTTCTAATTTGTCAATAGTCCAATCTGAACAAGATGTAAGTAATGATTCCAATTGATCTGTATTACAATCATTACAGTCATCATCATTGTAGTCATAATCATCGTCTTCATCACAGTCGTTTTTATGAGTATTAATGGTGTTTTCAAGCTCGTTTAAATTATTAATAACTACTAGTGAGCCATCTGTAAGTAAAACACTTATAGGAAAGTTGATCTTAACAACATAGGTGTTATTCAGATAATTAAAGAAATCAATTAAATCATTATCAGAATTAAAAGAAACAGTCTCTATAATTTCACTGTCTTTATTAAATACTGATGCTGTAATTGGATATTGAAAATCAAGGCATTCTATATCATCGTCAGGTTCATTCTCACCATTACAGTTATTTGAATAGTTATTAAGTTCAGTTGAATTATTTACTGTAATTTCTGAATAATCATCAAGCGTAATGGTAACAGGGTAAGAAATATTTAAAGTGTCAATATCATCATCAGAATCATCTAAAATGTATTCAACTATTAAATAATCCGTTTCAGAAGCGATTGTCACATTTATGCCATTAACAGTAACATTAAATGGGAACTTAATGTAAAAACAATTCGCTTTATCAATAATATTATCTTTTGAGCCATCATTGATTGTTGTTTTTTGAATTAAATTGGCGATTGTAGAATTGGCGACTAATACTTCATTTGATGGTGCTTGAACAAATTCAACTTCCTCTTTACGACAAGAGGTTAACATAAATAAAATGATTAAGCTAAAGGTTAAACTTTTTCTAATAACTATTTTTAAATGTATTGCCATGTATTTTGGTGTCTTTTTAAATAAAACAACTTAAAAGCTAAAACTCCTGAAGTTTTATTAATTTTTTTTTAAGTCTTGTTTTCGGTGATTAAAAAATTCATAGGATAACTATTTTGACAGGATTAAGTTTTGTAAATCATTTATATAGTTTTGAAGAATAATTATATATTTAAAGAATAATAAAAAAAGTTTGTCACAAGAAATGAACGAACATATTTGTGAAGAATTAGTATTTGAGCGTATTTATAAAAAATATTCTAAGAATCTGCACGATTATTTATATTACAAATATGGAGAGCAATTTAGTCCAAATGATAAGGCTCAAGAAGCATTTATTAAGCTTTGGGACAATTGTAAAAATGTAACTTTTAGTAAAGCAAAGTCGTTTCTGTTTACAGTTGCAAATAATTTAATGCTCAATGAAATTAAGCATCATAAAGTGGTTTTAAAATACCAAAATGAAAATCAGAGAGATTTCACCAATGAATCACCAGAATTTGTTTTAGAAAAGAAGCAATTTTTGCAACGTTATCAAGAAGTGCTTGGTAAATTGAGCGAAGAACAAAGAGTGGCCTTTTTATTAAATAAAGTAGAATGTAAAAAGCATAGTGAAATAGCAGACATGCTAGGAATAACTCAAAAGACTGTTGAATATAGAATTTATAGTGCTTTTACTATTTTAAAGAAAGAATTAGAAGGCTTTAAAATAAAATAATTCAGGAGTTTTAGGTTTTAAATTGTTATATAATAAAGTGAATGATTTATGGATTCTGAAGAGTTGTTAAAAAAGTGGTTAAATAATGCGCTTTCTGATGAAGAAAAGCGAATGTTTGATAATCTTGATGATGCACAATTAAACAAGTATATCATTGATAATGCGCAGCTTTTTAAAGCATCAAATTTCTCTGAAATTAATAATTTTGAAGTCTTTAAGATTAAACATAATCAACATAAAATTCCAGTTAAAAAATTAAATTGGATATATCCTTTGTTAAAAATAGCAAGTATTATTGTTATTTCATTAGGTGTTTATTTCACTTTCTTTTTTAATCAAAAAATGCAATTTGAAACTTTAGCTAGTAATAAAGTAGAAATAGAATTGCCAGACCATTCTTTGGTTATGTTAAATGCGTTATCTCGTTTAGAATATACTAAGCGAAATTGGAAAGATAATAGACAGATTAATCTTAATGGAGAAGCATTTTTTAAAGTTGCAAAAGGAAAAACATTTGATGTAATTACTGAACATGGCGTTGTAACTGTTGTTGGCACCCAATTTAATATTAAGGAGCGTGAAAATTATTTTGAAGTTAAATGTTTTGAAGGTATTGTTAAAGTTACTTCAGATACGATTATTCGTTTTTTAAAGGCAGGAGATACTTACAAAATCCTAAATGGGCTGTTTTCTGAAGGAAAAACACTTTCAAAGACACCTCATTGGACAGAAAACAGGAGCGTTTTTGAGGCAATTCCGATAAAGGAGGTTTTTGCTGAGTTAGAAAGGCAATATAATGTAGAAATTAGTTACAATAGTCATTCTAATCGCTTATTTACCGGAGGATTTGTTCATGATAATCTTGAGAATGCCTTAAATACTATAACCCAACCCATGAATTTAACCTATGAAATGAGTTCTTCAAACCTCGTAGTGATTCATGAGAAAGAAAATTAAAGAAATTGTTCTAATATTCCTTGTGGTTTTCTATAACGGATTGTTTTGTCAAACTAAAAATGAAACGATACCATTATCACAAATCATTGCATTTTTAGAAACAAAATATCAAGTACAATTTAATTATGCTGAAGATATTGTAAAGGCTATTTCCATAAAAGAACCTATAGAGGGGCTTTCGTTGAATGAATCTCTTAGTTATTTACAAAAAACTACAGGATTAGAATTTACTATAACAGATTCAAATATTATTCTAATTAAACCCTATAAAGCCAGAGTTTTATGCGGCTATATTAAAGATCAAGAAACTGCATTACCATTGGTAGCTGCTACTATTGAATCATCTGGTCAAGCTACAACAAGTGATGAAAAAGGATTTTTTAAAATTAGGATAGATAAAGTTTCTGAACCTATAGTTATTAGGTTTCTAGGCTATAATACGGTTCATACAAATTTTAATATGGTCGTCACTGATGTTTGTCAAGACTATTACCTTAAACCAAGTTTTCAAAGTTTGTCCGAAGTTCTGATTTCTAATTACCTAGTGAATGGTATTAGTAAAATAGATAACGGATCTTATGAAATAAATTTTTTGAATTTTGATATATTACCGGGTTTGATTGAAGCAGATGTTTTGCAATCTGTTCAGAATTTTCCAGGTATTCAGAGCTTGAATGAAACAGTTTCAAATATTAATATTAGAGGAGGAACCAATGATCAAAATTTAATACTTTGGGATGGAATAAAAATGTATCAGTCAGGTCATTTCTTTGGATTGATTTCAATGTATAATCCGCAAATTACCCAAAAAGTTTCTTTAAGAAAAAACGGTAGTAGTGTGGCCTATTCTGATGGAGTCTCCGGAACAATAGATATGCAGACAAGTAAGCCTATAAATTCTTCGTTTAAAGGAGTTATAGGAGTAAATCTAACTGATTTTAATGGCTTTGTGGACATGCCTTTAGGCAAGAATTCTTCTTTTCAATTTGCTGCTAGAAAATCAATAAGTGATTTTATTGAAACCCCTACTTATAGAGCCTTTTTTGAAAGGATTTCTCAGAACACAGAAGTTGAAAATAATGTTTCAAGTATAACAAATTCAAATAAAACTTTTGATTTTTATGATACCTCTTTACGTTGGATTTATAAAATAAGTGATAAAGATCAAATACGAATTAATTTTATTAATGTTCATAATGAACTTGATTTTAATGAAAATGCTATAATCAATGATTTAGAAGAATCAAGAGAAAGTAGTTTATCCCAGTTTAGTATCGCTGGTGCTATTAATTATGAACGGAATTGGAATAAAAATTTGCAAACTACACTTGAAATTTATGAAACTGATTATAAGTTAAAATCAATAAACTCAAATCTTGTTGATTCACAAACATTTCGACAAGAAAATATAGTTTCTGAAACAAGTTCAAAAATTGAATTAAATTATAATATTAATAATAGACTACAATTTTTGGGAGGATATCATTTTGTGGAAACAGAGATAACAAACTTAGATGACGTTGATAATCCATTATTCAGGGTATTGGTTTCAGAAGTTTTAAGAGCACATGGTGTTTTTTCAGGACTAGGGTTTAAATCCTTAAATAAAAAAACAAATATAAACTTTGGAATTAGGTATAATTATCTTGAAAAATTTAAAAAAACACTTTGGGAACCGCGATTAAGTTTTAGTCAAAAATTCTTAAAAAAGTTTAATTGGGAAGTTTTGGGTGAATATAAGCACCAGAACACTTCCCAAATAATCAACTTCCAGAATGATTTTTTAGGTATAGAAAAACGCAGGTGGCAACTGTCTAATAATGATGATATTCCAATAATTAAAAGTAGGCAAATATCATCAGCAATAAGTTATAATAGTAATGGTTGGTTATTTGATATAGACGGCTATTTTAAAACTGTGAAAGGAATTACATCACAGAGTCAAGGGTTTCAAAATCAATTTGAATTCTTAAAATCAAAAGGGGAATATGAGGTTAGAGGAATTGATGTTTTAGTCAGAAAAAATATTAATAATATAAATACATGGTTGAGTTATTCTTATATGGATAATACTTATTTTTTTAGTGAAATGTCTGATAAATCATTTTTAAGCAATTATAACGTTTCACATGTGTTAACAATAGGTAGTGCTTATAAACTAAAAAACTTTAAAGTTTCTGCTGGATTTAATTGGCATTCAGGTAAACCAACAACAGAACCTAAAAAAGATAATGAGATAGTAAATGGTAATATAAATTATGACCTTCCAAATTCTACTAATTTAAGGGAT
>BS_KBA_SWE02_21mDRAFT_10001125_pt1 | contig 10196 bp, 9 predicted proteins | sample BalSeasSWE02_21m_FD_9196 | JGI IMG/M metagenome (IMG submission 9196)
TCTTCCGCGAAACTTGAAACTGAATCTCTGAGTCTTTAAATGCCGGCTTTGATTCCAAAAAAAGTTGTCTTGGGTATGAGTGGGGGCGTGGATAGCTCCGTGGCCGCCAAGCTTTTAAAGGACCAGGGCTACGAAGTCCTTGGTGTGACGCTTAAGGTGTGGGAAGAAGAAGATGAAGCGACAACTTCCAAACGTTGGCAGGAGCGCGGTTGCTGTAAGGTTGGGATCGCCAAGCACGTTGCCGAAGTCCTAGGTATCTCGCATCAGGTCATTGATACCCGTGAGTCATTTCAGCAAGGGGTCATTGATGACTTTATTGGCGGCTATCTTCAGGGAACCACTCCTAATCCCTGCGTCCGGTGTAATGAACGCGTGAAGTTCGGGGGCTTATTTCGGGTAGCCGAGCAACTTGGGGCGGATTATATCGCCACTGGCCATTACGCCAGCATTCAACGTGATGAAGCTGGCGCGTCTTTTCTGGCTCGTGGCCGGGATGCCAAGAAAGATCAATCCTATTTTTTGTATCGTATTCCCGCCAAATGGCTTTCCAAGATGCTGTTTCCTCTGGCAGACATGGAAAAGCCGCAAGTCTGGGCCGAAGCCGAAGCCATGGGGCTACCGGTTGATGAGTTAAAGGAAAGCCAAGAAATTTGTTTTGTCACGCAAGGGGATTACAGAGATTTCCTGAAGGAACATGCTCCACAGGCGACGAATCCTGGAAACTTTGTGGATGCTGAGGGCCATGAGCTCGGGCAACATGAAGGCGTGGCCTTTTATACCCCCGGTCAACGAAAAGGGTTGGGTATCTCCACCGGGAATCGAGTGTATGTCCAGCGTGTGGTTCCCGATCTCAATTTAGTGGTCTTGGGCCCACCAGAAGATTTGGATACGACAACCTGCCAGGTTGCCGATCTCAATATCTTTTCTCAAGAAAGCTTGGTTGAGGGACAACGTATCGACGTGAAATTTCGGTATGGCTCACCTCCGGTCCCGGCCAAACTTCATTGGGATAGCGCAAATTCCATAAACGTAACTTTTGAAACCGCTGTTAGGGCCATAAGTCCCGGGCAATCAGCTGTTTTTTATCAGGGCGATCGAGTCCTAGGCGGCGGCATTATTCAGACCACGAAAGCCCCTGAAGCCCTCTCTCTCAACATCCACTCCTCTTCTTCCCTTCAGCCACTTTCTTCGTGACCTTTGGGTTATCGAGGAAAATCCTTTTGCCTCTGCTATTTTTGGTTGACAGGATTTTCCCCTCATGCTAATTTCACTCGCTTTATACACGCCCCATTCTAAATCAAAACGGGCTGCCAGGATTCTCTGTAAATCGTGAACCAAAGTATGATCGGGCGTCGATATGCATCGGCGCTTTTCCAATTGCTCGATGAGTCGGGCATCGAATCCGCACGAAATGCCTTAGGGGCTTTGACCCAAGGTCTGGAAGATACCCCTGCCCTGAAGCATGTGTTGGCTTCACCAGTCTTTACATTCGAAGAAAAACAAGCGGTGTTAGAGGAATTATGCCAGCGTATACAGGCTCCTCCGGTTATGCGTGATTTTTTGAATCAACTCTTGAAAAATAATCGGGCGGTGTTCCTTCCTGAAATTTCCCAGGCCTTTGCTACATTGGCCGATCAGCAAAAGGGGATTCAACAAGCCCGAGTCAGTTCCGCAAAACCCTTAGATATCACCGAACAAGAGCAGGTGAAGCGCGAACTCACCCAAACGATTGGGCAGAAGGTCGATGTTGTGTTTGACGTCGAACCGCATCTTATTGCCGGGTTGAAAATAAATATTGGTAGTCGAGTTTTTGATAATACCGTGCTGGGACGTTTAACCGGCATGCAGGATCAGTTGACGAAGGGGTAATCCATGCAGATCAAAGCAGAAGAAATTAGCTCCATCATCAAGGAAAAAATTAAAGGGTTTGACCAGCGGGTTGACGTCAAGGAAATGGGCTATGTCATTCAAGTGGGTGACAATATTGCCAAAGTCTATGGGCTGGAAGGCGCCATGGCCGGGGAGTTATTGGAATTCACCGGTGGGGTGTTTGGCGTGGCCCTGAATCTTGAGGAAGATAGCGTGGGTGTGGTCATCCTTGGTGAGGATACAGGAATTCGTGAGGGCGATCCCGTGAAACGCACCGGCCGTATTGCAGAAGTGCCGGTGGGTGAAGCGCTGGTGGGTCGAGTGGTTGATGCGATAGGGAAGCCCATTGACGGGAAGGGCCCAATCAATTCAACGGAAACCCGCCTGATTGAAATCCGGGCACCTGGGGTGGTGGACCGGCAATCGGTTGGGGAGCCTTTGCAAACAGGCTTGAAAGCTATTGATGCCATGATTCCCGTCGGTCGAGGACAGCGGGAATTAATCATTGGTGATCGACAAACTGGGAAAACGGCCATTGCCGTGGATACGATCATCAACCAAAAAGGCTTAGACGTCTATTGTTTTTATGTGGCGATTGGCCAAAAACGTTCGACGGTCGCACGCGTCGTCAAAACATTAGAAGATCACGGGGCCATGGAATACACCACCGTGGTGGCAGCTACGGCCAGTGATTCAGCGTCGTTGCAATTTTTTGCCCCTTATGCGGGGGTCACGATGGCCGAATATTTCCGTGACAATGGCAAGCATGCGCTTATCGTCTATGACGATTTATCCAAACATGCGACCGCCTATCGGCAGCTGTCACTTCTCCTTCGACGACCTCCAGGCCGTGAAGCCTATCCGGGGGATGTTTTCTTTTTGCATTCTCGTCTATTGGAGCGGGCCGCGAAGATGAGCGACGAAAAAGGCGCGGGCAGTTTGACAGCCTTGCCGATCATTGAAACGCAAGCGGGTGACGTTTCGGCCTATATTCCGACAAATGTGATTTCCATTACCGATGGTCAGATCTATCTGGCAGCCGACTTGTTCTATTCCGGTATCCGACCGGCGATTAACGTGGGATTATCGGTTTCCCGCGTCGGTGGGTCGGCCCAGATTAAAACCATGAAACAAGTCGCTGGGACGCTCAGGCTTGATTTGGCGCAATATCGGGAAATGGCCGCCTTTTCGCAATTTGGTAGTGAATTGGACAAAGCCACGCAAGCCCAATTGTCTCGAGGTGTGCGTATGGTGGAGTTGCTCAAGCAGGATCAATATAAGCCGATGCCTGTTGCGGATCAGGTGATATCTATCTTCGCAGGGGTTAACGGCTTTATTGATAATGTGCCGGTGAATAAAATCCGGGAATTCGAACAAGATCTTCAGGCCTTCGTTAAAGAAAAGCATCCTAAGGTTCGGGATGAGGTAAAGACCAAAAAGAAGATCGATGACGAATTCGGTGGGCAGTTGAAGCAGATTATTACTGAATTTAAAAAATCTAAAGGCTACGACTAAGCGCTAGCAAGTCTCGTCAACTATGACAAGCCTTCAAAGCCTTCGACGGAAAATTGCTTCCGTCAAAAATACGCAGAAAATTACCAAAGCCATGAAAAATGAATTTAAATCGGTTATGTAGCAAGAAGTGATTGTGGAGAAATTGCTGCCAATTGAATCTTTTCAGGATCAAGGCGAAGGTGGCAAGCTTTCGATGAGAGGCAGTTACCTGTATGAGACAGATGCAGGTGAATTGCTGGAAACCTTACTCCCCAAGCATTTTGAAATTCAACCCTTCCGGGTATTCTTGGAATCTGCCGCAGCGGAATAGGCTGCACAAATAACCGCCATGAATGGGGCGACCCGCAATGCCGGTGAATTGATTAAGAAAGTGAACAAGGCCAGGCAGACGGTTATTACCAAAGAACTGATGGATATTGTCGGGGGAGCCGAGGCCCTCAAATAAATCACGGGTTGCCAAGAGACAGTTTTTTTATCACTGTTTCCCCAACCTTTTCCAACCAAGGAGCATATGGTGGGTACCGATACTGGAAACGGAAAAGTCGTACAAGTTATTGGACCGGTTGTCGACATTGAGTTCCCTCCGGGGAAACTCCCTTATATCTTTAATGCCCTCACGATTACACAAGGGGCGGCGGAGCCAGGCGGAGAGTCCGTCAAAGTGACGATGGAGGTTGCCCAGCATATTGGGGAAAATCGAGTTCGGGCAGTCGCGATGTCTTCAACCGACGGATTAGTACGTGGCTTGGAAGTGGTTGATACCGGTGGGCCTATTTCCGTTCCTGTGGGTCGAGAGACTTTGGGCCGCGTGGTGAATGTGTTGGGTGAGCCAGTGGATGGATTTGGACCGATTCCGACGGAAAAACGTTGGTCGATTCATCGTCCCGCTCCGCCCTTAGAAGATCAAGAAACGAGAACAGAAGTATTAGAAACCGGCATCAAAGTTATCGATCTCTTAGAACCTTATGCCAAAGGCGGAAAGGTTGGCCTGTTCGGTGGTGCTGGTGTGGGCAAAACCGTCATCATCATGGAGCTGATCAATAATATTGCTCTCCATCATGGCGGGTTTTCGGTGTTTGCGGGCGTGGGAGAGCGCACCCGCGAAGGGAATGATCTGTGGCATGAAATGCAGGATTCCAAGGTTATTGATCCAAAAGATTTCACAAAATCTAAAGCTGCGCTCGTGTATGGTCAAATGAATGAACCGCCGGGTGCCAGGCTTCGGGTGGGCTTAACGGGTTTGACGATTGCCGAATATTTCCGTGATGAGGAACATCAAGACGTCTTGTTGTTTGTTGATAATATTTTCCGATTTACGCAAGCCGGGTCTGAAGTTTCTGCTTTGCTGGGTCGTATGCCATCGGCCGTGGGGTATCAGCCCACGCTGGGTACGGAAATGGGGACGTTGCAAGAGCGCATTACGTCCACTAAGCGTGGTTCCATTACCTCCGTCCAAGCCATTTACGTCCCAGCTGACGATTTGACCGATCCTGCGCCAGCTACCGCCTTTGCGCATTTGGATGCCACAACCGTGTTATCCCGGCAATTGGCCGAGTTGGGTATTTATCCCGCCGTGGACCCCTTGGATTCCACCTCTCGGATTTTGGACCCGCATATTTTGGGCGAGGAACATTACGGAGTCGTGCAACGGGTGCAAGGGACCCTGCAGCGGTATAAAGATTTACAAGATATTATTGCGATTTTGGGAATGGACGAATTGTCTGAAGATGATAAGCAAACCGTGGCGAGGGCCCGTAAACTGCAGCGTTTCCTTTCGCAACCCTTCCATGTTGCCGAGGCCTTTACGGGATCTCCAGGCAAATATGTCAAATTGGTCGATACCGTTCGCAGTTTCAAGGAAATTGTGGATGGCAAGTATGACCACCTGCCGGAGCAGGCGTTTTACATGGTTGGACCAATTGAAGAAGCGATCGAGAAAGCTAAAAATTTAGGATATAAAGTGTAATGGCTGAATCTGCGNTCACGGTGTCAGCAGGAAAGATTCTTCTAGAGGTCGTCACGCCGGATCACCGTCTGTTGAGTCAGGAAGTCGANTATGTCTCGGCTCCTGGCAGTGAAGGCGATTTTGGCGTACTCCCTGGACATTGTCATTTTCTCACAACCTTACGTATTGGCGAACTGCAGTACCGAGTGGGTGAGCATACGGAGTTTATGTCCGTGCTATGGGGATTTGCGGAAGTCACGCCAACCAAAGTGACTATTCTCGCTGAAATTGCTGAAAAGGCAGAAGATATCAATGTGGATCGTGCGACAGAAGCTGTTAAAAAAGCGGAAGAACGACTGGAACGAGGCGGTTTGGCTTCGGAGGTTGAAGAAGCCCGCGTGAGTTTAGAAAAGGCGCGCCTCCGCAAAAAAATCGCCGACCGTCACCGCCAACAAGGCGGATAAAGACTTTCCTCGTCTCTCAATACGTACCCTTCCCCCCTGCCATCCATGCCGCACGTCGAAACGCGGACGGAAATTCTTGTTACCGCTGGGGAATCCCCCAAGCGGCTTGATCATTTCCTCGCCAATCGTGAACCCTACTATTCTCGAACAGCTCTGCAACGACTAATCGAAGACGGTCATATCACCGTTGCGGGCCAAGTGGTGAAACCCAGTCACAAGGTCAAGCCAGGCGAACGAATTTTATTGGTCGTCCCTCGCCCAGAGCCGATTGATATTGGCCCTGAGCCCATTCCCCTCCACATTCTTCATGAGGATGAAGTGCTCCTCGTACTCAATAAGCCCGCTGGTCTGGTGGTGCATCCAGCACCAGGCCATTGGACGGGAACCATGGTCAACGCTTTGCTTCACCACATGCAAAGTGGGGAAGGACATCTCTCTTCCATAGGGGGGAGGGAACGGCCAGGACTTGTCCATCGGTTAGATAAGGAGACCACCGGCGTGTTAGTGGTGGCAAAGACTGATCATGCGCATCGACATTTGTCTGCCCAATTCAAAGAACATACCATTAACCGTCTTTATGAAGCGCTGGTATGGGGATCGCCAAAAACTCGGGAAGGCCGCATCGAATTAGCTATCGGGCGAGATACGAAAGACCGTAAAACATTTTCCGCGCGTACCACGAGACCCAAAGAGTCTCTGACCACCTATAAAATTATTGAACGATTTGGGAAACTTGCCGCCCATGTCGCGTTAACACCAGGAACAGGTCGAACCCATCAACTACGTGTGCACTTAAAAGCGATTGAATGTCCAATTTTAGGTGATCAAACGTATGGGGGGAATAAGGTGATGGAAATTGGAGGATTCAACATTCCCCGTGTGATGTTACATGCCAAAATATTAGGTTTTGTGCATCCTCTTACCGGACAATCAATGATATTTTCGGCGCCTCTCCCAGAAGACATGGAAACGGTCCGTCGGGAGTTAACAAATCAAGGTGTCCCCCCGTCTTGACAGGCAACCCTATGTTTGGACTAGATTCAGATCGATGAGCAACAAGGAACCCCTTCAGCCTGGACAAGTGGTGGATACCTTAGGTGAGTTGATTTCGAGTCTGAGTGCCTTTGCCGCCAAAATTCCTGCCGCATCACGAATGTTCCTAACTGGGGGAGTAAGACCTACAGAAGAAGCGGCCGACGCCTATGAGGATATTGTCTACCGTTTTCGTGACCGGGCTGGGACAACGTATAAACCGATCCCGCCTCTGTTTGTGAAATCGCTAGAAGCGTTTGAGGCGGGAAAAGTGTTTGATGCCGTGCCGCCTCTTTTGCAATGCGTGGAACAGCTCGTCGACCTTCACAACCAAGAAACCATCAAATTTACCCCTGAGCAACAACAACGCATGCGGGACTATCATCGCCGCTTGGAGAAAATCGTCCCAGAGGCCAAGCAATCTGAAGTGAATCTTCCCACTCCCGATTCCTATTAGAGTTTTCTCGCATCAGTTTAAAAAATCGATCGAGTTTTTGGTAGGGCTTCAGGTGCCTAGAGCGGATCAAGAATGGCTAGTTCCAGGTTTCTCGTGGAGGATATTCAAATGTTGTGTGGGAGAGAAGTTGGTTTTTTAGTATGGGAGGGTTGCCGAGGATTTTCCATGTTCCACCTTTGTCTTGCACCCCTTGGCCGATAAGGGCGAGGTGACGAGATCCCAGCTCATCTATCAGAGAGACTCGACCGAGATCGAAAATAAAGTTCTTGAATCCCAAGTGGTACGACTGAAATACCGACAAGCCCAACTCCTTGGCTGTGCTCTGGTGAAATGGCCCTCGTACGTGAAACATGATGGTATCTGGATATAGCCGTTCGGTCTGAATCATATTGACCTCTCCCTTTGAAAAGGGTGTGGTTGTCAATGTCTTATCAGGGATTTAACTTTAAAAAAGCCGTCCATGCCATTCCCCAGATGAAGGGGGCAGTTTTCTCCAAATGGGTTTTAATTGGTAGTAACGGAATAAGGGCTATTTACTAAAACTATGGTGAAAGTGAATTGTTAATGGCTCAAGCAGGTTCATGCAAAACGGGAAGTCTTTTCTCTCTTTAAAGTTGACGGGTCTTCCGATGGACCGGTATAACTTGGATCTCCCTTTCCGAACGTCATTGAAAAATTTCATAATGAAACACTGTGCGCCCGTAGCTCAATTGGATAGAGTATTGGACTTCGAATCCAAGGGTTACAGGTTCGATTCCTGTCGGGCGCACCAATTTCCAATTTTCTTCTTATCGTGTGTCTTGCGGTAATAATTCTCTCCCCTCTCCTCCTCTTCTTTTCCTGTGGCTTCTCGTTCACGTATCCTTCCCCCGAAAAGTTGCATGCTATGAATTCCATCTTGTTCATTTTTTGAATGACAAGTAAGAGGGGGGCTTTGATTTGACATACATGACTAGACCGTTTATTCCATTCACCCATGAATAATGTATGGACTAAGTTTCACGGTCGCCCCTCCCTCCATCTCCTCATTCTGGTTTTCGTAGGCTACCAGGCGTTTGTTTCGAACATTTCCNTGTCCCTTTTTGCTGAAACCGAAGGGCTCTATGCCATTGTGACACATACCATGATGGCGGNAGGCGATTATGTGCACCTTTCGTTAAAGGGAGAGCCGTATTTCAATAAACCTCCNCTATTCTTTTGGCTGCAAGCCCTCTTCATCCATGGTCTGGGTTGGAGTGAAGTTGCGCTACGGGTTCCATCGGCTTTGGCGAGTTTCGGAACGATGTTGGCGACCTATGGTTTGGGGCGAATATTGTTTTCTCCGGTGGCCGGTTTTTGGGCGGCCTTGACGGTATCCACTTGTTACGCGGCCTTGTGGTTTGGTCCCTTAGCCATTATTGATCCGGTATTAACCTTTTGTATGACCTTAGGGATGTATGCCTGGGCTCGGGCGTATTTTCAGGAATCGTCTCAATCCTGGTACCTCGTAGCCTTTGCCGCGTTGGCGATGGGAGCCATGGTGAAAACCCTCCATGCGTTTGCCATGCCTGCATTGGTCGTTGGTGTGTTTCTGTGGATTCGGCGGGATAGCCGTCCCTTTCGGGAACCGTGGTTTTGGGCTGGCGTCGTGTTCTTCGGAGTCTTGCTAGGAGGGTATTATGGGCTTTTGGGCCAGCAGTTTTGGCAGCATTTCTTCTTTGAAGAAAACTTACAACGCTTGGTGGCTCAGGTGGGTGATGAAAAACGCTCGGCTTTGGAAGCCTATTGGGGTAAACGGCCCATCCAGTGGTACGGATACGTCATTTGGTTTGATGCCTTTCCCTGGTCGGTCTTACTTCCCACGGGTCTTGTGCTTATGTGGAAGCAACGTCCCTGGCGGCAGGCATCTCGTGAATTGTGGGTATTGCTGTGGGTGGGGGGCTATCTCCTGGTTTTCAGTCTTGTCCCTGAAAAACATGAACGCTACTTGATGCCTTTGCTTCCAGGCATCGGGTTGGTGGTGGGGTATGTCTATCAATCTTTCTGTGTTGATCGCCCTCAACCTTCTGGTCAGGCCTTATTAAGGGGGATGCTTGGTCTCTTAGGTGTCGCTTTTGGGGTTGCCGTGTTTCTTGGTCCTATTCTTCTGCAGAAAAAATGGTTCTTGCCCGCGGAGACCATTCCTCTCGCTGTTCGGGTGGGGTTTGAAATGGGCGGTCTGACTCTCGTGATTCTGGCAATCAGGAATCAAATTCATATGGCTCTTTTAGGGGTGGGGGTTCTGGGTATTGGACTGATGCTGGCGGTGACGGTGTGGATTATTCCAGGCATTCATGCCGAAGGAGCCCCAAAATCGGTGTTCCTGGAAAATCTACAAAGGCTTTCTCATCCCACTGACCCCATAAGAGTGTTTCAAACCAACAGTTGGCGAGGAGATGAGGATCAATTTTATTGGGATTTCTTCCATGGCCATTTTAAAATCGTGGGAGAGGGGCTTGAAGATTCCGCTGATTTGAACGTTTTAAAACAGGAGTTGCGAGAGCATCACAAGCTCGTGATCATGATGACCGAGGAGCAGTATAATAGGCTGATTGCTAACGATCACGATTTTCTGGCACGCATTGTTTTGAAGTTTCACCGCTCAAAAAAACAAATCTATCTGGTTTCCCTTCAGGAACGAAAGGCCACCCTTTAAGGACCGTTTCTGCCGATATTTTTATCCAATACATATGAACTTGCTATGTCTTATCGGGTGGTCCCAATTTCTGGGGGCACTCCACTGCCAAATCATTTAGAATGAGCTGGAAAGTTGACTGGGCATTGTTAAGGAGGAGAACCATGATTTTTCGTTTTGGCTTGATACTCTTTCTGGTACTTAGTGGCTTGCCCCATCTTGTCCAAGCCAAGGTGCAGAGTAAGGCCGTCCCCTATATGT